>Ga0114996_10003380_pt1 | contig 19865 bp, 9 predicted proteins | sample ArcticOcean_MG_C_4_FD_87039 | JGI IMG/M metagenome (GOLD analysis project Ga0114996, IMG submission 87039) | Marine microbial communities from western Arctic Ocean - ArcticOcean_MG_CB4_134 | ecosystem: Environmental > Aquatic > Marine > Oceanic | place: Arctic Ocean: Canada Basin | collected...
GCCTTGGCTCGTCGAATTAGCCAGGCGGCCCCATCAGCGACCACTTCCTGGGGTACGGCGTGACGCCGTGGATGGGGTCGAAACTCCACATCATATCCAGCCTTTCGAAAGCGAGCCACTGCGCCCTCTCCCTCGGCGAAGGCAACCACTGGATCCCCGCGGCCGTGGGCTATGAAGAGCGGTGGTGAGTGTTTTCCAGCCTTGGGAAGAGACAAATTCAGAGGGACCAAATACCCTGACAATGCCACCACTCCCGCAACACGCCCCGGATAACGAGCGGCCAAACTCATTCCCATCACGCCACCCTGACTGAATCCCACCACAAAGGGTTTGCCCGCTTGGGGCCACCGTTCTTGTACGGCGTCAATGAGCTGCAATAGACGCTTTGTCGAATCGATGACATCGCCCACCGCGCCCTGACAACGAACGCGATACCAGGAGAACCCGTCCTTTTTGTAGTGCCTGGGTGCGTTGGGGAGCACCATTCGAAAGGGCAGGTTGAAGAGGCGCGCAAATCCTTCAAAGCGATCCTTGTCATGGCCCAAGCCGTGAATCATGACCGCAATGGGCGTATTGGGTTGCACATTGGCCGGCTCCACCACGTTGTACGCCAACTTGCCGTCTTGAAGGAGGCCGTCGTGCGGCGCCTCACAGGGTGGCCACGCGGACTGGGCGTACCCTACCGGGACCCACGTAAGCAGCAGAAACAAAACCAGGAACCGATTACTGCTCACCCAACCTCCTAGAGCGATAGCGCGTCCAAATCCACTGTGACAGAGTACAGCACCGCGTTAAAGTCATCTCGGATTTCGTACGTCACCTGTGGAGGCGACGCCGCTGTGTCGAAGTGCAAGAGCCCGAAATTGTCCACATCGTCCACGCAAAACAGCTGCGTGTCCGGACCATTGCCCTTGCAGCTTGAGTTCGAATTGGCCAAGGGAGACGAGGTGAACTCCCACACTTCGTAGGATGTGGCCGATTTGTCGCGCAAGCGTCGTACCTCTGCATAATGCACGTCGCCTGAAATCAGAAACACACCTGAGACCCCGGTTTCCATCACCGTGTCCAGAATCAACTCCCGTTCGGCGTCAAACGACGCCCACGAATCGCTCGACCCAGCCGGTGTCCACTGACTTCCGGACACCAAGACCTTGAACGTGGCCGTGGACTGACTCAGTCCATCGAGCAACCATTGAAGTTGCACAGCGCCCAGCATGCTGCCGTCAATTCCCCGATAATACCGATCGTCGAGCAGGAAGAACTCCACATCCCCCCAACGAAACGAGGACCAAATACCGGGTGTGTCGTCACTGCCATAGGTGCCATTGGCCCAGTATCGCTTGAACGCAGCCAGCGCTTTCTCTTTTCCATCGGTGAGACCGTCGGTGTTGTTTCCCGTGTAGTCATGATCATCCCAAACGGCCCAGGTGGGGGTCCGGGCAAGGGTAAAGCCAAAGGGCAAAATGTCCCGAGTGGCCCGATAATAGAAATCCAATTCAGCGGGATCAGCGCTGTTGGCGTAGTGGTTGTCCCCGATCATCAGGAGCACATTCGGATCGGCATCAAACACGGCGTTGAAGATGGGTTGCTGGCTATGTTTTGCGCACGAACCGAAGGCCACCCGAAAGGCGCTCGGGCCCACCGGTGCCGTGCGAAATGAGAGTTCCGGTTTGGACGCAACCACACCGTCCACCAAGACCTCGTAGTAATAGCGAGTGTTTGGCTGGAGCCCCGAAAGAGTCAGGGTACCCGTGAAGTCATCCGCCATGATCGTGTACTTGGGTCCAACCACTGTGGGATCCGTCAGATCGCTCTGCGTACTGGCGCGAATCGTCACCGGAAACGCCGCGGAGGTCCGAAACCAAAGGGTTGCACTCTCCCCCGTGGTGTTGCCCACCATTGGGCCATGGGTCAGCGTCGAGAGATAACATCCACCGCAAGTCTTGCGATACGGGTTGTCATCCACCCACTCCATGAGCTCGTCATCGCTGCTCGAGCTGCCCATCGAGAAGTTCAGATCATCGTTGCAGTACATGAGGTCACCATCAACGATCACCGCCACACAGATGGGAACCCACCCGTTCTCACCTTCGTCTTCATGCACCTTCATGGCCACGTGCTGAATGTCGTCGTAGGTCATGCCAGAAGGATCCAGCACAAAATGATCCACCTGACCCAGCTCGCGATCATTGATTTCCAGGTTGTCCATGTTGAAGCAATGGGCATCCGACAAACAGGCGTTGATGCCATCATCGGTTTTGTTGGTCGGCAACAAGCCCGTACGGGTGATGAACATCAACTCCTTGATGGGAAGCGCACCCTTGCCCCCGCAATAATGACCCGAAGGTTTGGGCGACCAATCCAATGGATCGACCGAAGGCACACAGGCCAAACACGGCTCATCGGGATGCCCTGTCAACGCAGGGATACACGACTCGTCCACCAGGCACCAATCTGCATCCACGGTCCATTCGCATCCACCGTCGCCGTCGCAGGCATTGCTCGCACAGGGTTGTGACGGACACGTGAAGGCCTCATGCGCGCAGGTGCCCGACGCCTCGCATCGATCGATGGTGCACGGATCCCCATCATCACACGCTTCGTCTGAACGACAGGCCGATGGCTGTACGATATCCAGCGTGTCGACTTCTTGGGGTTCCACGTCCGTGCCGTCCGCCTCAACGATGTCCTGTGAATCCACATCACCGGAACTACCGTCGGTGGAATCGCCCGAACAACCGAGGTTGAACAGACACAAACCACTCAACACCAATCCAACGCCTATCGCCTTCATTTAAGCCCTTCCATCGCCAGGGTCACTGGACTCCGCACATATCATGCTTAGTGACGGGATCTCTTAAAGTCATTTTGGAACCAGTTGATGGCCTCCTGAATGGCCACATCCACGGGCGCCGGCTTGTACCCCAGTTCGTTCTTTGCCCTCGAGCAGTCAAAGTAAAGGTGACGCCCGACCGTATATCGCACCGAGGTCTCGGCCATCATGGGCTGCCGGTGAGTGATGTGATCCGCCAGAAAGTCACCCACTTTACCCAGCGCAATGCCCGCTTTCGGAGACAATGTAAAATGACGGACGGACAGATTCGCCATGCCACTCACCTTTTGAATAAACGTGTCGTAACTCAGGTTCTCACCACCCAAAATGTATCGCCGGCCTCGTTTTCCGTACAAAGCGGCCAGATAGTGTCCCATAGCGACATCACGCACGCCGACGGCGTTGAAGCCTCCTGGGAAAACGACCGGTATCTTCCGCAATATTCCCAAGATGATGCGACCGGTAGGCGTAGGCGCCACATCCCCGCCTCCAAAAGGAAAGGATGGGTTCACAATGACAACGGGTAGGCCCTCATTACAGAGCCGCAAAACTTCCAACTCCGCGATGTACTTGGAAAGTACGTAATCACTCGCATTGTCCCAGTCATTGTACAGGGTCTCTTCATCGCTCACGGCTTCCCCGTCGCGATGCCCAACCGCTGCAATGGACGACGTATAGACAATGCGTTTCACCCCCGCCTCCTTGGCGCTGACCAAGAGGCGACGGGTCCCATCCACATTCACATCAAACATTTTGCGCCGCTCGGGAAGCCAAATGGCGTAAATTGCAGCCATGTGGAAGAGGGTGTCGCACCCGCTCAACGCCGCTGTGCAGGCCGCGTCGTCCCCGAGGCGGGCCTCGACCACCTCAATCCGGTCGCGGAAAGCATCCAGGTTGGGTGCTCGATCGCCCGGCAAAACCATCACGCGAACATCCACCCCCTCGTCCAGCAGGAGCCGAACAAGATTGGATCCAATAAATCCCGAGCCACCCGTGACAAGCGCCTTCTTCGGTCGATGCACCACTCGTTTCGCCATGGTGATTGCTCCCCCAACCCTTCTCCACTGCCTCCTTGAGACAGCGTAATGAATTCGAGGCACGACCGTAACATAACTCTGGCTGGCCTGGCAGTGCTACAAAGAGCATCCTATGCAACTCTTCGGGATCCCTTGATGAAAGGACCCAAACCCGGGCCTAATCAGGCCCCCGCGAGAACGTCTCCGCAGAAACGCCGCTGTGCTGCCGGATTTCTGCCCTGTGGCGGCCCTCAATAAAAGCCTTGCGTCGCACGCGTATAATTCAATGATTACAGAGCCTTATGCCCTACAATCCACAGGGGGTTCCTGATGGGTTGACGCCGGTGTTGGATGGCTTAGGATGGTCGCGGGTAGGAAGCCTTGAAAAAGCCGACAGGACAGCCATCGACAACCTCCTCGCGGGTCGCGACGCAAACCAATGTGGTCGTTTCTCAACCGACCCTTGCGATCGCATGCACGCGCGAGCATGCCTCCGTGGGGGATCGGATTCAGTACCGCATTCGGTACGCAAACACCGATGCCAACGCCCTCACCCACATTCAAATCCAGTGCCGGCTGCCGAAGCCTCTCCAGTTCATCGAAGCTTCTGACGGACAATATAACGAGCAAGAACATCAAATATCGTGGTCCATGGACACCCTTCACGCGGGTGAAGTGGGTGAAAACACGTTTGTTGTGCGGGTCGATGCGTCGGCTACTCCCAGCAAAACCATCGAGTGCGTTGCAACGATGGACTGCGTCGAAGCGGAATCGGTTCGGGTCATAGCTGCGCCGTTGACCACGACCGCACCGGAGTTAACCCTCCGCCACGCGGTGAGTGCACAGCAAGCATCTCCTGGGGACGTACTCCTCCATACGCTGGAATATGAGTGTCAGGGATCGTCGATGGTGCCCCGAGCGCGACTAAAGGCCGACATTCCCGCCTCGTGTGAGTTTGTCTCCGCCAGCGCGGGTGGCAAAGTGGACCGCCGTGGCAGGATGGTCAAATGGCCCTTGGGCACCCTCCAGCCCGGTGTCTGTGATTCCGTTCTTTTTACCGTTCGTGTGTCGGATGTCGTACCCACCGGCACCACAATGGTTCAGAGCCTATCGCGTATCGAAGCTCACGACCTCGCCAAGCCCATCGAGAGTGCGTCCCCCAAGACGAAACTCCATGGAACCGCTGTGCTTCACGCCCAGCTTGAATCTTCGACTCAACAGGCGGCCCCGGGAACTCGAGTCACCCTTCGCATGGTCGTCACCAACACAGGCAATACCCACGCCCACAGTGTCCAGGCCCTTCTTCGCCCCATGGGGAAAACCCGCGTTGTGTCCCCCGCCAATGGCCGCATGGTATCCAATGGCGCCACAGAGTGGGACATGGGGGACGTGCACGCCGGCGCAAGCGCGACCTTGGAATGGGAAGTCGAACTCGACTCGCCCTTCCCTTCCGGTGACACCTCCTTGGAGCCCGTCATTTCCATCACGAGCGCTGGCACCGACCCCATCACGGTTCGAGCACCCGACATTCTGGTGTCGGCACAACCGCTTCTTCGTATCCTGCTGGAAGTGGACCGGACCGTCGCCACGCCCGGCGACTTGATGACGTACCATGCCCGCATTGCAAACATCGGCACAGCCAATGCCCGAAGCGTCATCGCCACACTGGAACTGCCGCCCCATGTGGACCCCGTACCGGAGCAATCCATGGGCCAGTTTCGTGCGCCCAAACGCCACATGGTCTACCGAATACCGGCGTTGCCCGTTGGCGGGGAGGAAGACTTCGTGGTGGCTGTTCGCCTCAGTGATACGTTTCCTGCGGGCATCACGGAGCTCACCGCAAGAACTCGGGCCAGTTCACCCAACGCCCCCGATGTCCAGTCGGAGGTTGTGTCCACGCGCGTTGAAGCCGAAACCAATGTGCAATTCGACATCACGCCCAACGCGACGACGGTTCAGCCCGGTGATACCTTGCGCTTTGAGGCACGCGTTATCAACGCGGGCCTTGCACTCGTCGAAGGGATGATCGTGCGCATACCGCTCCCGGACGGATTGACGGTCACGGGACAAGAGCGAGGGATCACGGTCGACAAGAAAACGGGTTCGCTGGTGTGGTCCTTGGGAGATGTACGAGCCAAACAACAATCCACGACCGCGTTTGAAACCCGCATTGAGCCCAGTTTCCCAGCGGGTGAAAATCAGGTAGTTCTGAATACGGACGTCCAATGGACCGGCGGTTCTTTTCAAAGAGCCAGCAAAGCGCTCCTGATCGCCGCCAATCCCGTCTTAGCGATGGCCCTTCAATGTCCCAAAGGGAATGCCTCTCCCGGCGATCCCTTTCACATCAACGTTCGGTTTCAGAACGAAGGAAACGCGAGAGCTTCACACTGCGAGTTGACCCTGACGTTGGATCCGAATACCTCGATCACCACGACCACATCGAATGTCCGCACGGACAAAGACAAGGTGATCGTGGACGTTGGTTCTTTGAATGCTGGCGAAAGTGGGACCTTCCAATTGGAAGGTGTCTTTGCTCCGGAGTTTCCCGCGGGTGAAACCACGGTCTCCGCAAGTGTTGCGCTGCGTTGTTCTGAGGGCGCTTCCATCGAAGCCGAAGGGCTGCTTGGGACCGTTTCTGCCGCGGCCAAGATGACCATGCTCATTACCGTCGATGAGACCGAAGTGGTCCCGGGCGACACCCTCTCCCTTGCCGTGGAATGCACCAATGGCGGCAACTCGCCAACCGGGTCCTTCACCGTGGAATGCGTCCTACCCGACTCTCTCACGGCCATCCAATCCACTGGCGGCGATTCCCGATCCACCGGGGACGCGATCCAATGGGTGGTTAATGATTTGCTTGCAGGGCAATCCACATCACTCGCGATACAGATTCAAACGGCTGGCCAGTTCCCGGCTGGTGACACATCCCTTCAACTGCCTTTTGAGCTATTGGGCAACGATGGGCTCCATGAAGCCTTCCGGTCACCCGCAATCCGTGTAGAAGCAACGCCAATGCTTGCGATCTCCCTGGAGGCCAATCCACTGACGGCGGCCCCTGGAGATGTTGTCGCGTACCGTACGATCATCAAGAACGCCGGCACTGCGGATGCACAAAACGTTGTGACGTCGCTGCAGCTGCCCAACCACGTGGAGGTCATCGCCGAACTGTCGGTCGGTAAATACCAGCCCACACGACGGGACATGGCCCTTCGTATCCCCACCCTGCCGGTGGGTGCTCAAGAAGAATTCGAAGTCAGCGTCCGCCTCCACGATACGTTCCCCGTAGGCACCACCGAAATCACAGCGCAGTCCAAGGCTACTTCGCCCAATAGTCTCACAGTTCAATCCGAGATGGTGACGACTCGGGTGAACGCCGAAACCGATGTGCAATTGGAACTTGCACCCACCACCGACACAGCACGTCCCGGCGAAACCCTGCGCTTCGAAGCCCACGCCCTCAATGCAGGCAAAGCGCTCGTGGAAGGGATGACCGTACGTATTCCGCTCCCCGATGGATTGACCGTCACAGGACAAAAAGAACGCGGATTGACGTACGACAAGAAGACCGATTCGTTGCTCTGGTCTGTAGGAAACATTCGGGCCAAGCAACAGTCCTCCATCTCCTTTGAAACACGTATTGAGCCTCGATTCCAAGCGGGAGAAAGCCGGGTTGTTCTGACCAGCGAGGCTCAATGGATTGGTGGCTCACTACCAGGAGTCAGCAAACCGCTACAGATCGTCGCAAACCCCGCTTTGAGGATGGCTCTTCAATGCCTGGGTGGCGCGGTATCGCCCGGGGATCCATTCCACATTAACGTGCGATTCCAAAATGAAGGGGACGCATCCGCCACCCACGGTGTGTTAACCATAGACCTGGACCCCAGGGCAATGATCACCACCACCAGTACGACTGCCCGCATGGACGCAGGAAGAGTGGTTGTGGACGTGGGTTCACTGCAGCCCAACGATAAGGGCTCTGTCCAATTGGAGGGGGTCTTCGCGCCCGAATTTCCCACGGGGGAAACCCCAATCACGGCGCACGCGGCGCTCACTTGCTCGGAGAACATCTCCGTTGACGCAGAGACCTTGCTCGGTACAGTGTCCGCCGCGTCTAAAGTGGTGTTGAACCTTGCCATCGATGAGGCCGATGTCCTCGCTGGCGACCGCCTATCCGTTGCCCTAGACTGCACAAACAGTGGCAACTCACCCACTGGCCGCCTCACCGTGGAATGCGTCCTACCCGAGTCCCTCACGGCCATCGAATCGACGGGAGGGGATGAGCGCACAACGGATGACATGATCCAATGGGTCGTCCATGATTTGCCGGCCGGCCAGACCGCGTCGTTGGCACTGGTGGTTCAAACAGCGCAGCTCTATGCTGCCGGAGATACATCCCTTCAACTGCCCTTTGAGTTGAGTGGAAACGAAGGGGTTCAACAGAACGTCTTGTCTCCACCCGTCAACGTCCGCGCCAAACCGGCCCTGGAAATCACGCTGGAGAGCACCGCCACCACCGCTGCTCCAGGCGAAGTCGTCACCTTTCAAGCCATCATCGCCAACACGGGATCCGCCGATGCCCGCAACGTCGCGGCCACATTGGCCCTCCCCGACTACGTGGAGCCCCTTATTACCCAATCCACAGGCCGCTACAGCACATCGAAACGGGACATGACGCTCCGTATTCCAACACTGGCTGCCGGTGAGAGAGAACGCTTCGACGTATCGGTCCAACTCAATGACACCTTTCCAGTGGGCACCACAGAACTGATTGTACAGACGGAGGCCCGCTCCCCCAACGCAACATCGGTCCAGTCCGAACCCACCATCGTGCAGGTAGACGCCTTGGCCGATGTCAAGTTGACTCTGACACCGAATGTGGAGTCAGCACACCCGGGAGACCGCATCCAATTTATGGCCAAAGCGGGCAATTCTGGTAAGGCCTTGGTTCAAGATCTCACGGTACGCATCCCATTGCCGGATGGGCTCACGGTGAAGGCGAATGACCGAGGTTTTTCACGAGATCGTCAATCGGGAGAGTTCATCTGGACGCTTGGCGACTTGCGCTCCAATCAAGAGATAAAAGCGTCATTCACCGTCCAAGTCGAAACCACATTTCCAGCGGGTGAAAATCAAATTTCCATGAACCTAGACGCTTCTTGGGAAGGGGGTGGCACCCAGGGCGCCTCCAGCTCCCTGCTCATTTTGACGGCACCAACGCTGGCTGTAGAGATGCGAAGTGCAACGAAAACCGCCAAGCCCGGCGATTCGTTCCAAGTGTCGATTCGCACGTACAACAATGGCAATGCGTGTGCCACCGGCTGCTCGTTGATTCTCTCGCTGCCTCCGGGCGTCAAACCGATAAACACCCCCGCCAACGCGCTGTGTGAACGCGATCGTGTGGTGTATGAAATCAAAGATATGGGCCCCGGTGAGAGCGAATCGGTCCGATTCGAGGGCGGTCTCGATGAGACATTTCCTGCCGGTGAGACGGCCGTCACCCTCGGCGCGTTGATTCAGTGCGCCGAAGGCTCGACGTCAGAATCCGAAGCCACGGTCGCGATGGTATCGGCTGCATCCAAGATCGGAATGTCGGTCAGCGCCGATCGGTCGGAAGGTCAACCTGGAGACACCGTCTCCTTCCGAATGGTGTGTAAGAACCACGGCAATGCAGCACACAGGCCTCTCACTGTCCGCGCGGTGATTCCCGACGAACTCCAGGTCATTACCGCCAGCGGAGGCGATGAACGCACACGAGAAGAGGGAGTCCTGTGGCACGTCCATGAGTTGCCTCCCGGAGGACACGCAACCCTCGGCGTTGTGTGTCGTCTGCTTGAATCGTTCCCAGCCGGCAAGACCCAGATTCAGTTTCCATTCGAGTTCATCGTTGCAGATAGTGTGCAGAGCGCAACACAGTCACCAACATTGATCGTACACGCCAAACCCGAACCGGTAATCGCGTTGTCCGTGGACTCCGAGATCCTTCCTTTTGATCGGTCAACTCGGCTTCTTTTGACCGTCACCAATGACGGCAATGCCCCCGCGAACAACGCCACCCTAGAGTTGTCGCTTCCCAAGGGGTTGGCCTGTCAAGAGGCGTCGGATCAGGGCGTAATCACACCCAACGGCCGCGCAATCCGCTGGACCATCGGATCCCTGGACGTAGGCTCTTCGTCGGTGGATCGCTGGATTGACTTCGTTCCCGGGGGCGCCTTTGCGCCCGGCCTGAACAAGAACTCGGCGGTCGCAACGCTCAGAGGGCACGGGTTTGACGTGGTCAAATCCGACAAACTGGACCTCATCATCGATGCTCAGCCCACCATCTCTCTAGGGTCCACGTTCAGCCCGGAACACGCCATGCCCGGCGAAGCCGCACTGGTCACCATCCACTATCAAAACATAGGGCATGCGGAGGCGGAGTGCCTTCACATTGTCAACCCATTGCCACCGCGGACCGAATTTGTCGCCGCTTCGAACAAGGGTCGTTTCGACGAGGTCAGCAACGCCGTTCACTGGGAAGTCCGACGCCTCTCGGCGGGCGCAAGCGGAGAGTGTCAACTCTCACTCCAGTTGGACACTGAGTTCCCCAACGGCCACACGATCATCACAAACAGTTGCAACGCAACAGCCGACCAGAATCCGGTTGTGTTGAGTGAAGAGCAAAGCGTCACGATTCAGGCGATACCCACGATCACAGCATCATTGGAAGCGGATCGGGACGCTGTACGACCGGGCGACGACTTGTCCATCACCATATCGTGCTATGCCAACGGCTCAGCCCCGGCATCAGATGTCGTGCTGGACTTGGTCATTCCCGCCTTCGTGACCGTGCAAGAAACCTCGACGGAAGGCGTTCTCAACCCGGAAACCGGTTGCATTCGCTGGTCATTGGGCATGCTGCGACCGGGACAGACCTTTGCCACCCTGCTTCAGTTGAAGATGAACGCGATCATTCCAGCTGGAATTGAGGACCTGCCGCTTTCACTGCTGGCAAACAGCGTAGAGACAGGGGCGACCGAAGGAAGCGTTTGCGCTGTCCGGATCGATTCGGCACCGGACTTAATTCTCAGTCTGGCGGGAGACAAAACAGAGGTGTCACCCGAAGAAACGCTTCTGTTGGACGTTGACCTGATTAACAAGGGGACGACCGACTGTAGCGGTGTCGTCATGACGTTGCCCCTTCCTGGCGGCATCCAGGCGGATCTGGAGCAGAGCATGGGCGACTGGATCATCGATGAAACCGGGCTTCGATGGAATGTCGGACCTCTGCCGGTAGGTGCCCACTACAATCAGCCGCTACAGCTTCGCGTCACCGCCGATTTTCCGGCGGGACGTTCACCCATCAATCTGTCCGCGAAGGCCACCTCCGTGGATGGTACTGCCGGTGGTTCGTGCGACTATGAGATGGCGGTGCTGGCCGTACCCATGTTGCATGTGTCGAGCAAAGCTTCGCCGGAGACCGCCAGTGTGGGCGAAACGGTGACCTATACCTTCACGATTGAGAATGTGGGCAAGGCGAGCGCCCGCGCTGTCCGAGCCGTAGGTCACCTACCCCACGGTTTGGAGTTGATTGACTGTAGTCATAACGGCGTCATGGGGGCGGTCACCCCGAGTCAGGTCGTATGGATGATTCCTTCCGTCGACATCGCTGAGTGCGTCGAACTGACGGTACAGACCGAAATGAATCTTCAGGCGGCCACACCCACGACTTCAATGGCAGGGCATCTGGAACTCTCCAGCCCAGACCTGACCGACCGAGTGGTCAGTGAACGGGCCGCAGTGGGTCTGGAACAGGTACCAGAGTCGATGTTCTCGACGCAACTCGTGGTGATCGGACACGACGTGGCATGGGGCGACAGCGATATCCGTTCCGTGCAGGTGATGCCCGGTCAGACCATCCCTTTGGAACTGGTCGTGTCGAACCAAGGGAAAGCTCCCATAAGCAGCCTGATCGGCACCTTGACGGCAGGAGAGCCCTTTGTGGAGTTCGCCTGTCCCGACGCCGACGTGGAGGCGGTCAGTCCATTGGCTTTGACATGGCAGCTCGACGAGCTCTCCACCAGCGCCACCCGTCGACTACAGACACAAGTCACGCTCGACTCGGTGATGCCTGCTGGCACCCACACCATTCCACTCCGCGCTCTGGTGACTACACCCGCGGACGAGGAACGGGAAGATGCCGTATCGCTGGTCGTGACCGCTGCACCGACTGTGAGCCTGGCACTGTCGACGGATCGGACAGAGACCAGCCCTGGGGATGAGATGATCCTGACCGTTCAATACAGCGTGAACGGTTACGCTGACGCCAATGATCTCTCGGTCAGTCTCCCCTTGCCAAAAGGATGCAAACCCATCGGCGTATCCGATGGGGGAGAAATCATCAGAACGCGTCAGAAAGAGACCATTCGATGGACACCCGGCTTGTTCGCAGTGGGTGATGAAGGCCTACTCCGGTGCACTGTACTGCTCGATCCAAAGGTGTTCGATGAGGATGCCAATCTGTGTTTTGAGGCCTTGGCAACCGCGAAGGCGTTGAGCGACATCACAAGTCATCCCATGAACCTGGCGGTGGTCCCCAAAGCGCTCCTGACGTTGACGGTTACGGCTGACCGCATGGAGGCCATTCCCGGAGAGCGCATCGGGTACACGTTGCGCGTTGAAAATGTTGGCTTTGCGACCATCAAGGGCGTCACGCTCTCCAATCCCTTGCCCCCCCGCTGCCGCTACGCATCAGGCACAGAAGGCGGCACGTACGACGACTTGTTGGATGCGGTGGTTTGGACGCTTCCGGCCATTGCCAGCGGAGGCAGCGTATCCGTTGGATGGACCGCGGAACTGGATCTTGATTTCCCCTATGGGGAGAGCCTCCTCACCAATATGGTCGTCGCACGAATGGGTGACGATGAGCTTGTAGAGAGCGATGACGTCAGTACCCGAATTGTCTCGGAACCCATCCTGGAAAGTCACATCTCCGTCGAACCCCAACGTGCACGCCCAGGAGACCACCTGGTCGGTACGGTAACCTGGAAAAACGTCGGGATGGCCTATGCCGACCGAGCTAAAGGCCTCATCAAACTTCCCAAGGGCTGTCGTGCGGTCTCGGCAAGCGACCAAGGACAAATTCAACGAAAGGGCGCCGTCATTCAATGGAAGATCGCCTCCATTGACTGCGGAGCGGAGGGGCAAACCTCGTTCGAGCTCGTGGTAGACAAAGCGTTCGCTCCCGGTGAGACCACACTCCCCATACAACTCGAGTTCACCAGTCGTAATGGTGCCTCGTGCGAGTCCTCCGTGGGCATTGTCGTAGAATCCTGTCCTCGACTGGACCTACAAGCGACTGTAAATGCCACGGAAGCATCTCCCGGGGCACTGCTCCATTACACGTTGGCGTTGGCAAATCGGGGAGAAGTACCGGCGACCAATGCGCTGCTCCATTTCCCTCTACCGCCCTTCTGTACGGTCCAACACACCACGCATACACACGATCTCAAACAAAACGACCGGGAGCTCATTTGGCAATTCAGCAGCCTTAACGCAGGATTTACGGGAAGCGTGGAGGTCCAACTTCAGGTGACCGGCGATTTGGCCGCCGGCGAAACGATGCTGGAAGTCACACCTTCACTTCACGCCGATGGTGCTCTCGCCGCGAATGACGTCGCACCACTGACGACGCTCGTCCATGCTGCGCCACAAGTACGCGCCAGCGTGGACATCAATAAAGACCAAGCTGTGCCCGGCGATGAACTCACCATCCACTTGGTGTTGGCCAATGATGGTGACGCGGATGCTCCATCGACAGGCCTACTCTTCCCCTTGCCGCCTCGATTGGATTTTGTCGGCTCCGACGGCGCCCCGGTTCGTTACCAACGGGCCAAACGCATCGTGGAGTTTGTCGCGGGGGATTTAGCGCCCGGCCAGGAAGTGATCGCCACCATCCGCACACAGCTGGAATCGTCCTTTCCTGCTGGCGAAACAACACTTGGCCTGCGGGGACGCTACGGGGTGGAAGGTGGCCCATCAGAATGGACAGACACGGTGAAATGCATGGTCACGGCCCTCCCGTCCTTGACGCCCGAGATCGCCCTGGAACGGGACACGGCCAATCCAAACGACTCGATTCGATGCAAAGCGCGCATTGAAAACGACGGCAACGCCATCGCAAAAGACTGTGTCCTTCTGACCATCCTGCCGGAACAGTTGACCTTAGTAGACGCGCGGGGCGGCGTCTTTGACGGGATATCCCGAACGGTCACATGGCCCATCAAGAAGCTTGATGTGAACGCAACGAGAGAATTTCCATTTGTCGTCCAATTGACCGGTGCCTTCGCCACCAGAAGTACACAACTCCCGATTCATTTGGAGACCAACTGCAAACATATCGAATCGAAAACTGCGGAGACCTCCCTCTGGGTCGATGCCAGTCCAAAGCTCCAATTGCACTTGGACACGGACGTAGACGATGCCACACCCAATTCAGACATCCGCTACCATCTTTCGCTGCGCAATGAAGGAAACGCAGCGGCAGAAGGCGTCACCTTGGAATTGGCTCTCCCCCCACGGTCGATCCTCCTGGACGGTGGGCCAGACGCCATTCACAAGGCATCCGCGGGAAGCGTTCAGTGGCCCTTGCCGTCGTTAGATATCGGGGAGAGCTTTGATGCGGTCGCCGCGGTTCGATTGGCGGACACCTTCCCGTACGGAACCACGACCTTGGCGAGCCGTGCTTCCGTACGAGCCAACAACGCCTCTGCCTGCCCGGACGCAAGCGTGGAAATACCCGTGACCGCAGCCCCGGTATTGGACGTCATTGCGTCGATCGATTGCGACGAGCCCACGCCAGGTGGAACCTTGACCGTAGAGTTGATGTGGCGCAATGCAGGCGATGCGTCTGCGACCAATGCGTCCGTTTCTTGTCAAGCGGCACCCTATACACGCGCCACGAAAGTGTCGAACGGCGGCGAAATTGATCGACGAGGTGTCTCCTCTTGGAACTTGGGGAATGTACCCGCCGGGGGATCCGGCAAAGTGACATTGGACTTGGTAGTATCCAAAGAGGTCCCACCCGGCGATCACAACCTTGCGCCCACCCTGATGGTGACGTGCAACGAGATAGCGCGTGAAGAACGTCCATTACCCGTCGTGAGCCTCGAAACAACCTCCGATTTGGTCGTAGAAGTCACCAGCGAAACGTCCGTTGCCACCGCTGCCATCGGCACCCGTGTGTCAACCCGAACCACGGGTTCAGACAATCGAGTGGCTCAGGAAAAGACACAAGAAGTGACCATCGGTGCCCTCATTTCCTTCCAGTTGGAAATCGCCAATCGCGGGAACGCAGCAGCCGATGATACGGAAATACGACACGATCTTCCCAAGGGCGCGATCTTTGTATCTGCCACGGACAATGGCCTCTATGACGCAACCAAACACTGTGTTGTTTGGCAGCTCGGCCGCGTCTCTGCAGGGCAAGAGGGGCTGATTCGCAAAACCGTGGTCCGATTCGGCGAATGACGGTTTCTGCCACATCCTGGCTGTGCCTTGTTCCAACGCATCCCGAAGCTTATGATGAATTCTCCCATGACCTCTAAATCGTCAAAAAACTCCTCCACACTGATGCAGCAAGTGGGCGGAGAAGAAGGCCTACGAGCACTCATCACCACGTTTTATGACCGTGTGTTCGACGATGTAATGATTGGCTTTTTCTTTCGTCATGCGGACAAAGAGCGCCTCATCCGTAAGGAGACGGAATTGACCGCCAAGTTTCTCGGAGCCCCCGGCGCCCATTATACGGGGGAACCGCTTCAAAAAGCCCACGCAAAGCACCCCATCCTTGGAGGACATTTCGACCGACGGACTCAAATTCTTCGTGAGGTCCTTGCGGAGTCCAATGTGTCCGACGCCGTCCAGACCGCTTGGCTGGATCACACCGAAGCGCTGCGCCCTCAGATTACCCGTGATCAGGGCTCCGAGTGCGACCACAGCAAGACCCTCTGGACCCGCTCGAGGGACGAATGAATCGGATACAAGACCGCATCGCCATCGTAACGGGCGCCAGTCGGGGCATCGGCGAAGCCGTCGCTCGTCATTTGCATGCGGCCGGGGCCACTGTCGTCCTGGCAGCGAGGGATCAGCAGCGACTGGACGCCCTAGTCAATACCTTGGGCGAACGAGCGTACGCGCTCACCACGGACGTGTCCCAACCGGAACAGATCAGAGCGCTCGTTGACGAAACCATTCGCCGTTCCGGTCGCATAGACATCTTGGTCAACAACGCAGGGGTGGGGTTGAGTGGCCTGGTAGCCGATGTCCAGATGGCCGCCTTGCGGCGGGTGTTCGATGTGAACGTGTTTGGCGCCCTCGCATGCATCCAGGCCTGCGTGCCTCACATGCGCACACAGGGCGCGGGACACATTGTGAACATCTCGTCGATCTTGGGAAAACGCTCTGTTCCACAAACGGCGGGATACGCGGCCACCAAGTTTGCACTCCAAGCGCTGAGCGATGCACTCCGCATCGAAGAAGCCCCCCATGGCATTGCAGTCACCGTGGTCTGCCCGGGTTCCACCGATACGGAATTTCGAGACAACGAGATCCCTGCCGGCTCTGTACTCTTAGCGGAGCGACCACGCGTCAATATGGTGTCCGCCGACCGTGTCGCTCGGTCCGTGGTCAAGGCCATTCAGCGTCGTCACCGAGAAGTGCTCATCACCCCCTTCAACCGATTCTTGTCCGCCCTGGAGCGTCTCTCTCCTCGGATGGTGGACATGGTCCTGCGGAAGACCTATCACCGATGAGAGCGGTCATGGCAGCCTCCCTACTCTTCGTGATCTCCTGTGTCACAACCGGCACTCCGGAAGGGGTGTACGATGCCTACATCGATGCGTATGCAGATGGAGATGCTGAGCGGATGTGGAAGCTCGTGTCGCCCACTGTGCACGCCGACACGTTGCGTGTTCGAGCCAATTTCCTGGCTGTACTGTCCAACCCGGATCCCGCCACGCGGGTTCCGGTCGAAGGGACCTTTGGCGTCACTGCCAAGGTGATTCAAGCCATGGACGCACGATCCTTCTATGTGTGGGCAGTTCATGCGATTCGGCAACAGCTGAGCGCGAACTACGTGCGGCAAACGGTGTCCAGAATGAGCCGTGTTCGCGTGGAATCATTGGGGGCCAATGATGTGCATATCGTCTATCTAGGAGCCGACAGGACGCAACATCGTATGCACATCCGCCGCCTTGACGGCCGATGGTACGTCAATGACAACCCATTCAGCGCGAAGATGACTCCAGAGGAAGCAAGTGAGGAAGAGCCCGTCGAAGAAGGAAGCGCAGAGAAAGAAGAGGAACCTTCCAACGAGCCGGTCCCCAGTCCACAGGAAGATTAGAAGGCCCCTGCGGTGCGCAAGTCTATTCCCAGTGCCGGTCGATCAACGCGGTCAATTCAGGGATCGCGACTTCGATGTGTCGCTGCGCCGCAGGCCGTAACTTGTTGTAGACGCCTTTAAGCACCGCGTTTTTTGCGTGCGCCGCCTTGCCGTCTGTTACAGCAAGTAAGGCCGCAGCAAGAGCGGCTTCCTGGCCCCGCGAAAAAGCAGCAAATGATGGTGAATCGGATGCGCGAAAACGCGCATGAAAGGGCTCCATGGCCTCGGTGAACTCAGGCAACAGGTCGTTGATAGCCTTGGGGATCAAGCGTCCCCCGTTCATCTTCTTCACCACCTTGAACCCCGTCTTGACCGCAAAACCGCTCATACCGCGTTTGCTCGCAACTTGACCTTCGAGCAACACCTGGCAATCCGCCACGACCTTGGGGCGCTTCTCTTCGGTCAGTACTTGGTCAGGCAACGTCATACTCGCCGTTTGTACTCGGACAACCCACGGTTGGCAAGTGATTGCCCAGTGAATAAACTCCAGAAATCGCCCTTGTGAAGGCTACGTAGTGCTCGGCCATTCTCGTTGAATAGGCCACCCACAGCCCCCTTTTACGGAACATAGACTGGGGATTTGACCCACGGAACCCTTTCCACAATCCCATTCATCATGTATTGTGCGCCGCCGTAAGGCTTTTAGGAGGTGACCCGTGCAGATCGCCGTGCTGGGAACTGGGTATGTAGGACTAGTGGTTGGCTCATGCTTGAGCGAATTGGGGAACGACGTCGTCTGCGTGGATGTAGACGCTGCGAAGATCGACGCGCTTAACGATGGCATTCTTCCCATTTACGAGCCTGGTCTCACAGACATTGTGTCACGCAATCGGCGAGAGAACCGTTTGTCGTTTTCCACCGACGCAGAGGCCGCTCTTGCGACGGCCGAGATCGTGTACATCGCCGTGGGAACCCCATCGGATCATGATGGGCGGGCCGACCTGACGTATGTGTGCAAGGTGGCCGAGACCATTGGCGACGGCATTCAACATTCCGACGTCATTGTGGTTTGCAAGAGCACGGTTCCCATCGGAACCAATGCACGCGTACGAGCCATCATTTCCGAACGAACCGACCTTCCATTCCACATGGTGTCCAACCCGGAGTTCTTAAAGGAAGGGGCCGCCGTCAGGGACTTCATGGCCCCCGATCGCATCGTGATCGGCAGCGAGTCTCAAGAGGCCGGTCAGCGTTTGGCGAAGCTTTACGCCCCATTGGTTCGTACCGGCGCACCCATTATTCAAATGGACTTGGCATCCGCCGAAATGACCAAATACGCCGCCAACGCCATGCTGGCGACACGCATCTCCTTCATGAATGAAATTGCCAACCTATGCAACAAGGTGGGGGCCGATGTGACGCAAGTCCGTCGCGGGATTGGCACCGACCCACGCATTGGCAAGCACTTCCTCTTTCCCGGAGTCGGCTACGGCGGCTCTTGTTTCCCCAAGGATGTTCGAGCCTTGGTTCGTTCCGGCAACGAGGTTGGCGTGGACATGAACATCGTGGCTGCCGTCGAACGGGTCAACGAAAAGCAAAAAGAGGTCGTCGTGGGTCAAGTGATGGATCATTTTGGATCCGACTTGTCCGGACTGCATCTGGCAATATGGGGACTGGCGTTTAAAGCGCAGACCGACGATATGCGCGAAGCGCCGTCCATTGTGATCATCAACGCGTTGCTCGAAGCCGGTGCGACCGTGTCCGCGTTTGACCCCCAAGCGACCAAAACCGCACGAGAGGTGTTCGCAGACCGACTCACCTACGGGCGTACGGCATACGACATACTCGACAATGCCAATGCATTGTTGATCATCACCGACTGGAACGAGTTCCGAGCTCCAGACTTCGACCGGGTGAAGAGTCTGATGGCGGACAGCGCCGCCATCTTTGATGGGCGAAACCTCTACGACCCCACCGCATTGCGCAAACGCGGATTCTTTTATCGTGCCATTGGTCGTGGAGGAAGCGCTTGACAGGTTTTCGGGGTAGTGCTATCCATCCGCGGCTCCCTCGCTTTGGTTGAGGAGCCTAAGAACACATAGGAGAAAGCTGTGTCGAATCACGCACAAGCTCTAAAGAGACATAAACAATCACTGAAACGGCGTACTCGGAACCGAGATTGCCGGACTCAGATGAAATCCTCTATCAAAACGCTTCGTACGGCCATCGACGAAGGAGCCCCCGCAGAAACACTTCAGGAGTTGTTTCAGAAAGCGGAGAGCTCCATCGCTCGCACGGGACGAAAAGGTATCATCAAGAAAGAGACCGTCGCCCGAAAGGTGTCGCGTCTGGCCAAAGCGGTACACACCGCCCCCACAGAGGCCGCGAAACCGAAAGCGCCCAGCGCCAAGAAAAAGAGCACGGCTCGACCCAAGAAGAAATAGCTTCGTGGACGTCACGTCCCTTCATTCCCGTCATATTGTCGTCACGGGTGTTAGCCGAGGTATCGGCCGCGCTCTGACGGATTGCCTCGCAGCGCGCGGTGCCAAACTAACGGTTTGTGCCCGCGACCAGGCACGCATGGAAACCTTCGATGAACACCCCAATATTTTGGGGCGCGCACTGACTATCAATCATCGAACAGCGGTACAGTCATGGA
>Ga0114996_10003382_pt1 | contig 19858 bp, 21 predicted proteins | sample ArcticOcean_MG_C_4_FD_87039 | JGI IMG/M metagenome (GOLD analysis project Ga0114996, IMG submission 87039) | Marine microbial communities from western Arctic Ocean - ArcticOcean_MG_CB4_134 | ecosystem: Environmental > Aquatic > Marine > Oceanic | place: Arctic Ocean: Canada Basin | collected...
ACCCCCGCCTTAGACCACTTGGCTTCGTCGCCTTAGGGTTAAGGTTTGGTGCCGAGGAGGAGACTTGAACTCCTACGAGCTTTCGCTCACAGCCCCCTCAAGACTGCGTGTCTACCATTTCCACCACCTCGGCCAACATGCTTATTATGTTAGGTAGGGTTTTACAGATAATTTCATTGAACTGGCAGAAAGGATAGAACTCAAGAATACATTCGCATTTTTTAAATTCCTATATCCTAAATTTCCTTAATACGATCTATATTTCCAGCCAAACCAAGAAACATAATAACATAGCAATGCTGTAGCCACAATCGTTCATGAATATAATTGAAATAAAATTCCATACTTTAATTTTCATTCCAAAAAATAAATTTTCTTTAAATTTAATTGTGGTATTATTATATTCAATCAATTAGGAATTCGGATCACATTTAAATGCCAAGATCAAATTGGTACGACCAACATCCAGACGCATGTACTTGTGTCTTCTGTGAACAGAAGAGACATATTAATAATACCAATAGTAGTAAAATTGGACGAAATCAGAAATGTCCCTGTGGAAGTGGAAAAAAGTTCAAGAAATGCCATGGCCAATAATTCATAATTTAGGCTATTCAATATTACTTAGTAAATGAATCTAGTTAATTATTTTTTGTAATGTTTATTAGGAGGCAAAAATGGTCTCAATTTTTGTAACGATCCATGTAAAACCTGAATATCTAGATAAATTTAAGGAAATAAGTTTTGGTGATGCACAAGGAGCTACACGAGATGAACCAGGATGTTTTAGATTCGATATCCTTCAATCTGTAGATGATCCTTGTATTATATACCTATATGAAGTTTACCAGGATGAATCAGCTATAGAATCTCACAGAAATGCCCCTCATTTCTTAAAGTGGCAGTCCTCTATTGAAGGAATGCTAAATGGTGATTTTAAAAGATTAAAAATGAATACTATTTTCCCATCCAATGAAGGATGGATCAAACAAAAGCCAAGCCTTTTACATTGGTAAAATGCCTAGATTAAACTTTGAGCATTCTGTGGCTTAATATAGATACTCATATTATATACCCATTGTATCTACTCATCATGCAAATGAAATATCTACGCAGTGATTATCGGGTCCATCCTGATTTCATCAGGAGGAGTTCCCGGATGAATTATCTCATTTCCCAAACGAAGTAAATTTACCTCTTCCTTGTTACCATCACTATTTCTAATCCATCTCAAAGGTTCAGGTGTCTTTACCGCATAAACCAAAAACTCACCGCCTACTGTATGCCTTAACCCAGGGGCCCAATAAAACATGTCCCCTTTATGCCCACGGTATAACTCACCTGTATCAAGATTCTCAACTTCCATCTCACCATCTAATATCACCGCTACCTGATGCCATTCATGATGATCACATACTATAGAACTCTTAGAACGATGATTAGCTATCGTTGCACTAGCTGTAAGATTAGTCTCCATAGGTCCTACAAGAACTACCTGCCACCAATCATTATCAACTGATAACGGATTATCTACCTTAACAGGTGTTGCCTTTAATCCATCCCTGATAAACTTCATGTTCTTCCGACGAGTTGGTAATTTCACCCTACCTGAGATGTCACGAACTTCATCAGGAGGAGAACCATCCAATAGTATCTCATTATCTAACAAATGCATCGTTACCTCTCGCTTACCTTCAGGTGTCTTTACCCATCTCAAAGGTATAGGTGTCTTAATCCCTAAAGCCCTGAAATCACCACCAAGCCTTAATGACAATCCAGGAGCCCAGTAAAATACATCTCCCTCATGCCCTCTGTAAACATCTCCTGTATCAAGGTCCTGCGCAACCATCTCCCCACCAAGAACAATCGCAAATTGGTGATACCAAAAATAGGTATCAAACATCGTATTTGACCTATGTTCAGCAGTAGCGGCATCCATAACATCATTGGAATCCGGTGGATTTAATAACTGTAACTGATACCAGTTGCCATCAACTCCATCACCCTGTCCAGAAGGCGTAACAACTTTAGTACAAGGCAAATCTAGTGCCCCTTTGACAAACTTCATTAACTGATGACTACGTTCCTTATCTACTCCCATCAAAATACTCCTTCAAATTCGATAGTAAATTCCTTGTGAGGAATCGGCGAAGAACCAAGAATACTAGCGATAAACCTCAGTATAAATACCATACTCTTAGACCATCGTTATTGTATCTTTTTCTTAAACTAACGCAATGTAGATTACAGTTTCATCTCCTAAGGCTAAATCTTTTCAATGCTTGATTGCCATGGACGAAAAGAATAGCCTCTACAATGATAACCCCACGCTGAATGGACCATAACACATCCAGCTATTAATATTATACACAATGACATTAATATATCTCTATCAAAAACTACGTTTTGACCAAACAACAGACTGAAAAAAGTAAGGAATCCCCAAAATGATGGGCTTGTTGTTTGCTTCAATAAAATAAATATAATAGTCACCAATAATCCAATTGCAAATGCAACAACCATGTAAGATGGATTTAGGGCGAAGGTTACACCAAGTAGTGTTGAATAACCATCACCACCTCTAAAGGAGAAAATAATTGGCTTCCAATGCCCCATAACTGCTGCTATACCAGGAATTATAGTAAGTGGCTCTTCTAGTCCCAACAAAGTACCGATAAATACTGCAATAATGCCTTTAATTAAATCAGTGCCAAATACAATTGCTCCTGATTTATGTCCAACATTACGATAAACATTGGCCGCACCAGGAAGGCCAGTCCCAATGATAAATATATTTATGCCTCGCACCTTTGAAACAATATATGCAGATGGAATTGAGCCTAATAAATAACCAGTAACAACAGCCAAAAGCAGATTATTGAATGAAAATATATCTATACTCATTATTAAGATTCTACAACAATTAAGCTAGTTCTGCATTGAATAACGATTTAAGTAATTAAATTGATACTTCAATAATTTATATTATTTACTCTTCCAAATTGGAATGAAAACAGATTATTTAATTAGAGTTAGAATTTGATCAAATTTGATATAATCTATATGTCTAACCTTAAAACTGGAGTAAAACATATTAATATATTTTACCTATTCTTAGTTGGAGTGGGTGGTGCATTGGGAGCCATAACACGATATGGCTTAAATCAACTATTACTTAACCAATACGGATCATCGTTATTACCCACATTTCTTGCAAATATTAGCGGATCATTTTTCCTGGGCTTATTGACAGGATTACTATACACTCATGAATCCTGGCCTCTAGAAATTAGATTGTTTTTATCAGTAGGCCTACTCGGATCTTTCACAACTTTTTCTACTTTAAGTGTGGCAACTATTCAACTTTTACAGAGCGGTGATTTTTATAACGCTGGTTTAAATATTGGACTCAGCATTATAATAGGGCTTACCGCAGCTACTTTAGGAATCATAATTGGAAGAGCCATATAACGATCACAGACATAACCACTAAACTTCCAATATTAATTTATAGAAAAATGTTAGGTCATAGTAATTGGAGACCTATAAGTCCAGCAACTACTAGGCACATAGCACCGCCCTTTAAAATTAACGTACCTCTTTGGATAGGTTCCCCTAAGGCACGCAATTTAGTTTTGGTTAATATTGCTGTAAGCAAAAACACAATTATTGGTGAAGTACAAACAATTGAGGTTACTAGAGATACGGGACCTAAATTAGTAGCTTTTAACTGTGCAATAGTCCCTGTCGGGACTAAAATGAAAAGCGTCAAGAATATTAAATTGCGGGTCGGAGCATGCCTAATATTAGAAAGCATCTCTGAAACCATAGAAGGCCGAAAAAATGATAAAAGTATGGTAGCTATACCACAACAACGAAAAATATATATAACGGATACTGTTGTATCCTGAAATGCAATCTTAAAACAGAAAAACGCGAATCCGATAGAAAAACTGGCTAATATGAGTACAGGCAAAACTTTTGTAGGTCTAAACACCGCGCCAAATGATAATTTTTTCAATGAAATTAAGTAAGCCCCTGATACTATTACAACAATAGAAATCTGCTGAGATATACTGATATGTTCTCCTAGAAAATTGACCGCAAGGATAGTAACGAAAATAGGAAATGTCTGAATAATTGCTACAGTCTTAGATGCTTCTTCAAACTTGATACCAACAACAAAAAGAGATACCCCAATCCCATAACTTAATCCACCTCCGTACGCTGTAATCATTGTTGATGTTTGTAGGGTATTAGGGAGACCTAATAGCAAGTAAACGAGGCCAGCCATAGTAAGTTGGGCAATAGCAATCCATATGTAATAAGCACCAATATTCTTAATATTAACTGAAATTAGCCGTTTTTCTATGATTACTACAATAGAAATTATAAAAGCACCCAAAAAAGCAAGAAGGGTCCAATCCAATCATGTCTCCAATTTTTATAAATTAAGTAATCAGAACAAACTTTAAACAGGCATACATATCTGATACAAGGCCATTTTTAAACTTAGTTATAAGCATAAGTAACTAGATTAACTAAGCATAAAAGCTAAGGTTTAACTAGGAGGAGAAATCAAACCAGCGGATTAATGATTGACTTTATTTTGCAATAATACAATAAGAGGTGAGTTAGATGGAAGGTATTGAAGAAAATTTACTACCCCATCTCCAGATGCTAATTTTACATTTACATATCCCAAATATCTACCAAATGCCCCAGTTTGAACTTCAACTTCAAGTATATCAGCAATAGGCAAGTCAAAATTGCGCTGGCCTAATATCAACCCTTCCTTAATAATTAAATTGTTTTCTCCAAGTATATAAGCGGTTCTTTTAAAGCTCAAATACCTGGGAACTATTGTGATTGTTGCAAAAATAGCAGGGAAAATACCAAACGTAAAAAAGTCAAATGCCATAGATATAACAAACAATATTAACCATGGTACAGAATGCCAAATCCAAGCCCAACTCGATTGCCTGAAAACTACAGCATCATCATAAGGATCAACAGATCCAGCATCTTCATTTGTTTCGGTGTTCATACTTCCAACTATTAATTAAATATTTGCTTCACTTATAATTTAGCAAACTAACAAATCTGCAGCTTTATTACTACTATACACTAACGAACATTAAATGCGAAGGCGGAAGTTTGTATTAGAATAAATGGGGATATTCAATAACTCTTAACTACCTTTAACTTTATTGTTTTTCGTTCTAATTTTACCTAATTTCTTATCTAAGTTATTTGAAGGACTATAAGTCCACCAACTACTAGAAACATAGCAATGCCTTTAAGAGCCAATGTAGATTTCTGTAGTGGTTCACCTAAACCTCTAAGCTTGGTTTTACTAAATATAGCCGTTAATAAAAACACAATAATCGGTGAGGTGCAAATAATCGAAGAAACCAATGAAACCGGACCAAGACTAGTAGCCTTTAACTGTGTAAGCATAGCAATAGGTGTTAAAATAAACTGGTTTACAATTATCAAGTATCTAGTAGGTGGATATCTTAGATTTTCTATCATATCTATCAACACATCTGGTCTAAAGAATAGAATCAAAATAGTTGAAGCACCAACACAACGAAAGAGATACACTGTAGATAATGTTGTACTCTCTAATGCCAGTTTGTTTCCAAAAAATCCTACCCCAATAGCAAAACTAGATAAGGCTAAGAAAGGCAAAGCTTTAGTAGGTCGAAAAGCTGATAACAATGAAGGTTTTTTGAAAGAAATTATGTAAGATCCAGACACTATGATTATAATAGCTAGCTGTTGGGCAAAAGTTATTTGCTCACCTAAAAAATTGACGGCTAAGATGGTGACAAATATAGGATAAGTTTGCATAATAGCAATAGATCTAGAAGCCTCTTCTAACTTCATACCAATGAAAAAAAGAGCAGCACCTATGCCATAGCTTAACCCAGCCCCATAAGCTGTAATAACAGTACTAATTTGAAGATCGTCAGGAAATCCAATAATAAAATAAACAAGTGCGGCATTTGTTAATTGTGCAGTAGCCACCCAAATAATAAAAGTCCTAAACCTTTTGATATTGACAGATATGAGGCGCTTTTCTAGGATAACTACTATAGCTACCATTACTGCACCCATAAAAGAAAATGCTACCCAATCCAAAAACAACTCCTTGCCCAACAACGAATCTAAATAGATAATCTCAAATATTTGATATGGTAGTTTAACATCTACTATTATCACAAATACAAGGGCAATATTCTATCAAACAAAATTTAACAAACTCAATTAAATATACCCTAGTAAACTCTTTATTGAAGCTTAAATATGCCTGATATGACCAACAAAGAAGCTAACGAAGTTCTCGACAGAAAGTTTTTTACAACTCTTGTAACACTAAAACAGGTTCGATTACCACATACATTTCCCATGTGGTAATGTACCAAAAAAGGAAACTTAGATAGCGGGACTTTACTAAATTCACTTAAGCTACATAATATCGAACATGGCAATAGAGTAAGTCTATCTATATCCACTCATGATAAGCCATATCAATAATCATATATTGATGAAGCTTGTGAGATTGTTAAAGGAAATATAAAAAGTACGTTACCTCTCATAAGTCTTCGATATCTTAGTGAAAAAAGTGGAAAAGCCTTCAGTGAAGATATAGGGCAAAGAAGTGAATCAATAATGCTTGTAATAACACCAACGGAAATATTGCCTGAAAGTAATTCAAGTTAAATTAACATAATTACAACTAATATTAATTATAAATTTAGATCCAGTAAATTGTTATTCCAACGTATATTCACACATTGACTACCTGGTACCTCTAAATGTAAGCTATCTTTAGAGAAAGATTCCGACTAGATTTCTCCTGGGAGGATTTCTATCGAATACAAAAGTTCTACCCAAATGGCTGATATCAAGAAACCGGCTACTACTGAGGCAATATGGGAGTTGCTTTACCAAGCTTTGGGTGAAAATACTGAGTTAATGCCGCTTCAGAAACTCCAGAAAAATTTTTCTGGAGTTTCTTCTTTCCATAAATTCTATTTTGGCATAAGATGCTCCTGTAAAAGTGCAGCAATTCTTAGTATAGAAGTAGCACAATCAAAAAATCTTGATGAGGTTAAGTCAGTAATACCAAAAATGCTTAATAGCCTCCAAACACAAGCACAAGTTTTCCGTAAGATGCCTTGTGAAATACACCAGAAGATGCGTATGAGAAATATATCGTCTTAAGTTCCATTTTTATATGAGCATCAATTTAGGAGAGAAATGGCTAAACGTAACCTGACCGAAGAAGAAGCCTTAAAGAGGGCTGTGAAATTTTCTGAGAAGTATGTAGAACGTAGTGCCTACCAATTCTTTCCTGAGCCTGAAGTTGTATCTGAAGTTCAAAAAGGCTTAGGAAGTAATGAGCGTTTATTTGGATATAGATATTGCCCCTGAATGCCTCTAAGCGGCGATCTCGTTGAAGATCGTAAGAAAATATGTCCCTGTGATCGACATCATGAGGATATTAATAGGGATGGCTTTTGTATATGAATGTTTTTTGTGAGCGAAGAGTTTCTTCGCGATTATGTTGACGGAGCAGAGATAGTTCAAACTATAGACGAAGTAGTTTTACCTGGAGAAGGGCTCTTCGATAATTATGAATCAAAAGCAGATTGGAAAGCTAAACGAAAGGATGCAGATAAAGATGCCAGTTAATAAAGATGTTTTAATATATACTTCAAATGGCTGAGGGCCATGTCATATGGTGAAAGTGTATCTTTCACGAAAAGGCATACCCTTCACAGAATACAATGTTTCTATTGATACTGAAGCAAGAACTAGGCTTATAGAATTGGGATATCGATCAACCCCAGTAACCATTATAGGTGAAGAAAAGATTGTTGGATATCAACCACCAAAGATAGATCAGGCATTGAAATTAATAAAATAGTAGTTTTAAATATTGGATCAAAAAGAAGGTGCCTTAGATTAATAGGAGGTATAGAATCAGAGAGCAGATAAGACCTTCTAGGTCATGTTAAAGCCTAAATTCACGAATATTCATTTCCCCCTTATCCCTTCTTTAATTGACCATACCTCACTTATTACTAAGTTTGGCTTTTAGATGTTAAATCTCCATCATCACTCTAAATTAATATGGCTATATCTTTCTGCTATGGATATCAGCTTACCCCTAATAAGTTAAAATAATGTAAAAGATTCAACAGTGCTAAGAAATCCACATGCATTTAATTCTTCGCAACAAAAATTTAGTAATTAAGATTACTTATTCAGTAGTTTACTAGGTATAATATCCACTAATGCAAATCTATGTTTTAATTTTATCATTTAAAATATCTGCAAAAATTAAGCTGCTAAACATTGTACAAACTTGATTGAAACGGTAGCATATTTAGATAGATCAGATAAGTAAATAGTTAGTTACTCTATCTTGATGTATTCATACAACTTATAGCACAATAATAATATATAAATATTGGAGGTCAATATCGAGGTGTTTAATAAAAATAATTTAATGATAATTGCTTCATTATTATTTTCATTGTTAATTATTGCTTGTTTTGGAGGAGAGTCTAAAATTGCAAATGAAGCTAAACCAATTTCTAATGCTGAATTGCCCAATCTAATCACTACAGATGAATCTACTAAACTACCTCTGATTAAAATAATAGATTCAATTGGAAATGAAGTAGTTTTCGAGTCCCCTCCCTTACAAATTGCTACAATTAGCCCCACAACAACAGAGTTATTATATGCGTCTGGTGGTTCTTCCATTTTACGTGATAGAGCCTCTAGATACCCAGAGCAAGCAAAATCACTTCCAAATGTTGGGAGTGCCTATAATCCATCTATTGAAGCTATAGTAGCGGCTAATCCAGATCTTGTAATAATAGAAGCATTAACCCAGGCTAGATTTGCACCGATATTAATTAGGCATGGACTTCGCGTAATGGCGATAAAAGTAGAGTCCTTAGATGATTTAAAAAAGAATATACTAATATTGGGGAAGATAATAGGTAAGGAGACAATAGCAAAAAATAAGGTTTTAGAAATAGAAAATAGACTTCATAATGCTAAACACAGTGATGGACAAAGTGTATTGATGCTAATATCCGACCAGGAACGAAATTTATATGCAGCGACGGCTAAATCATACACTGGATTGATAGCGAAAACATCTGGTATGATAAACTTGGCATCAGATTTATCTGACTCTGGACCTTATCCAGGATTTGCTATGGTTTCTCCGGAATTTATTCTTAAGGCTAATCCAGACGTAATAATTACAATTAGTCCTGCTCCAGATCCAGCTCCAAAATTGTCTGAAACCATTTCCCATATACCCCCATTTGCCGCATTAAAAGCAATGCAAACAAATAACATTATTGAAGGTGATTTGGCTTTATTCTTACAGGCTCCAGGTCCACGAATTGTTGAAGCTGTAGAATTCCTAAACACCAAATTGGATTCCAAGGAAAAATAACTATAACCAAGAATTTTATACCGAAATATGCGACATTATTTATCTGGCTAATCTTGCTTATGGGTATTGGTATCTTTACTGGTGCAATAGACAATACTAGTAAAGAGATATTTTATGGATTGATTCGATTTGATGATAGCATTATTCATTCAATAGTATGGGAAATACGGATGCCACGCATAGGAGTAAGTCTTTTAGCTGGATGTTGCCTTGGTCTGGCTGGGCTTTTGGTTCAGTTTTCAACAAGAAGTCAGCTAGGTGATCCTAATCTTTTTGGCATAGGAGGTGGTGCTGCAATATTCTTAGCATCTATTTATGCTGGCATTGTAACCTGTCCTCAAGTGGTTGTCTGGATTGGTTCTTTAGCATGTTCAGTAACAATTGCTCTACTACTATCTAGATTGATTGCAACTCCAGATGTTTCTCCAATAAAATTTGTAATCATAGGGATTGCAGTAGGCGCTTTAACAGTTTCAATTGGTGTATCTATAGTTTCTTATGGGCGTGTTTTCCCAACTCAACTTATTGGGTTAATTGCTGGCTCATTTACTAGCAGTACATGGACTATATTTTGGCACTTATTACTAACTATAAATATATGCGTTGCTGGTACTATATTAATTTCAAAAACTTTTTATCCAATTATGTTGGGCGATGTTGTATCAAGATCCTTAGGAGTTAATCCAATCACCAACAGATATCTGACTATGACACTGGTTGGTATACTAACTGGTGCTTCAGTCTATGCGGGAGGCATAATAGGTTTCGTTGGATTAATTGCCCCACATATGTCCAGGATTTTATTTGGTAATTCAATACCACATATGATTGGTGGTTCCATAATATTAGGAGGGCTATTAACTTTGAGTTCTGACCAATTGACAAGACTTTTGTTTGCTCCAACCGAATTTCCAGTTGGAATGGCCACTACAATTATAGGAGCTCCGTTAATTATATATTTGGCATTAAGGATGAAATGAAATTAATCGTAGATAAACTAGGATTACAAATAAATGGAATAGATATACTTACAGATATATCATTTGAAATCCAGAATAATTCATTTACCTGTATTATTGGCGCAAATGGGGCAGGCAAATCTTCGATTCTAAAAATTATGACAAACCAATTAAAGAATTATTCTGGCTCCATACCTAATCTTGATATTAGTGAAATTGCCTATCTGCCACAAAATTTGGCTGCTCCACCATTTTTGAATGTATACGGGGTTGCCACTTTAGGATTATATAATTCTAAAGTGTCCTATAAAGAGAAAAATGATATGACGCTCGGTTTGTTGCATTTCTGTGGAGTTAAATCAATCAAAAATAAGCTATTCACTGATATTTCATCTGGAGAGAAGCAAAGAACATGGCTTGCCTTTGCTCTAGCCCAATCGAAAGAAATAATAATTATGGACGAGCCTTTTTCAGAAATTGATTTGCTTGGCAGAGAAAAATTTTTTAGTTTACTTAAAGATATTTCTCAAAGGAAAACCTTAATTATAGTAACTCATGATATTGAAATGGCTATTAAATATAGTGGCCACATTATTTCTCTAAAAGAAGGTTGTAAAAGTTTTGATGGCCTTCCATCTGATTTCGGAACAATTTGGTCAAAATCATATAGCATTTTTCAATAAACATGTCTTCCACCTCGCTTGGGTGCTTAGTAATTCTAAGTATATATAGAACCTTATATTCCACAACCAATATGTCGAGAGACTAAATTAATAACCATTATATTGAGATAGCCACGATACCTGCACTAATAAAGCCAGTGGCAAATAATTTGGTTAAAACAGTACCAGTTGAATTTTCCTCGCCCAACGCTCCACTCCACAATTTTGTGATACCCATGCTGTATAAGACTGTAAACAGTGCTCTAGATCCGACTATAGCTGAAACTAAAGATACAGGGCCTATGGATAGTGCCCAAAGCAAAATTATTTGTCCTAACTGTACTATAATACATTCATTGATTATAACTAAAAGTAAAGCAGGATTTCTCTTAGAAAACATAGACTTAATATCAATCCAAGCCTCTGACCTGGAACCAACCAATAAGAAAAATGCTCCTAAAGTAAGCATCCTCAAACTGTGTGTATATAAGACCGGCAGTTCTTCTAATGCAAGTTTACCTACTACCATCGCTGCTCCTAAAAGAAATGCTGAGAACATCAAAGAATAGAAGGATTTATGCAAGAAAATACCATGCATATCGCTAGCAATTCTAAGCGAGATTAGAGCACTCCCAAGAACTGTAATAAGAATGCCTCCCCATTGTATAAGTGAGATGTTTTCACCTAATAATAGAAAGGCTAAAAGTGCGGTAAATATTGGTGCTGATTGAGTTATTGGTATTGTGCGTGATACTTCTTGTCTATACAGAACATTTACTACAATTATTCCAGAGAATCCAAATAATAATCCAGAACTAATAGCTGATATAGTTTTAATAAGAGTAGCTTCCTTTGGAATTCCACCAATCGATAATGAAAGGATCCCAATAGTAAAAGAGGCCATCCCTACTAGTAATAGCAAAGTAAGTGGTGTATTGGCATATTTATGTAACACAAACTTATCTATTATGCTTACTGGTCCCATTACCGCAGCAGCTAATATTGAAACCAATAACCAATTCATTCGCCACTATACCTCTTAGTATTGATGTTAGAAACATGTTCTTTATTATTTAATCATTTGTATGAACTAAAAACACCTCTTTTTTGTAACATTAGATTCGCATCTGTATCACAACTAACAATCAATCAATATAAAAACAGGTCTCACTCTCTCTTCACAGAGGGAATGAGACCTGTTTTATTAAGCAACGAGAGATTTACGGGAGTGCTGCTAGAATCTTTTTACTTGCATCTGCCGTAACCCATTCTTTCCATTGTTCAGTGTTCTTTAAGAACCAGTCTGCAACTTCTGGGAACTCAGCTCCACTTTCTGCCATATAGCCTTCAGCAGCAAGTTGGTTACCAGCACTAAAATCCCATTTCTCAAATACAGAAACTAGCTCTGGAGCTTGCTCCATTAAATCTTTTCGCATAGCAATAAGGACTTCTGCTATAGAATAGGCACATCCTTTATCAGCATCCCAGCATTCCTGACTATATGCAGGTTCTTCTAACATGGTGAATCCACCATATTCTGTCAGCAAATCATTGGAGAGAGTGGTTGGTCCCCAGTAGTAGAAGAGTACTGGTTCTTTCTTTTCATATGCTCCTCGAATTGCAGCCTCTAATGCAGCACCTGAGCCTGGGTTAACTGCCTCAACTACATCTTCCAGACCATAAGCTTTAATCTGTGCTTGATTCACTGTTTCACACGTCCAGCCAGGAGGACAATTTAGCAGCCTTGCTTTCCCTTTGGAGTCTGGAGTAACAAATAAATCCATATGATCCCTTAAATCCTGCGGCGTTTTAAGGCCAGGATTCGCTTCTGCAACATAATTGGGGATTATAAATGCTGACTGCCAATTGTCCTCAAGGCTTTTACCAACAGTAGCAATTGTCCCTGCCGCAAGAGCTGCGTTATAGGCTTCATTTTGATTGGGCAACCATATTTCCATCGTTACGTTAGTGTCACCTCTAGTGAGTGCCTCAAAGAGTGGTACTGTTCCACCAAAAACTGCGTCAGTCTCGTATCCATATCCAAGGTTAACTATTTTCCGTGCAATAGCCACTTGGACTTGTGAACTATCCCAATTAAGGTCAGAGAAAATAACCGTCGGCTTCTCTTTCTCGCCTGCACATGCTCCAAGCACAATCATCAAAACTGTGACTGCGCTTAAGAGGCCAATAAGCCCCATCCATCTTTTCATCTTCATCTTATCAATTCCTTTCCTTTCACTTTACTTTATTTTGTATTTATATTTAGAGATTCCTGCTTGTTTTTAGCCCATGCCTGAGTTATTCGATCCACGATAATTGCTAATGCAACAATCGATAATCCACCTAGCACTGCCTCACCTGGTTTAAACCTACTTAAAGCCCTAAGCACATCTTCTCCCAAGCCACCAGCACCTACTAAAGAGGCTACGACAACCATTGCCAAAGCCATCATGATAGTCTGGTTTACACCAGCCATAATTGTAGGAATAGCCATAGGTATTTGTACCTTAAACAAAAGTTGACGACGGGTGGTTCCAAATGATTCAGCTGCTTCCAGAATTTCAGGTGTGACTTGCCGGATACCTAGATTAGTCAACCTTATTGCTGGAGGAATCGCATAAATAACAGTTGCAAAAATTGCTGGCACATTTCCTATACCAAATAACATAATACCTGGAACAAGATAAACAAAAGCTGGCATAGTCTGCATTCCATCCAAAAGTGGTCGTAACAATGAATCAGTTAAATTGCTCCGGGCTGCTAAGATACCAATGGGTATCGCAATTGCAATTGAGAAAATAACTGCTACTACTATAAGCGCGACGGTCTCCATGGCGCTATCCCATAAACCAACAAGCCCTACAGCGACAAAAGCAACTGTTGAGAACACTGCAAGTTTCCATGTTACTGTAGCCCAAGCCAACAGTGCAATTGCGATAACCACAGTGACCCATGGAATCCAAAGTAGAAAATTCTCTAAAAGCAACAAGAATCTTAGAACAATATCTGCAATAGCATCGAAGACGGGAGCTCCACCTCTGGTAAGGTCTCGAATAAATTCGTTGATTATCTCTGAAATTCCTGGACCAACATTTACTGGAAATCCGAAATTGAATCCCCAACTTATCCCTACTATACCTGTAAAGATTACCAGGGCAATTACAGTTGTGATCAGAACAGTACTAGCTCCTAACTGTGATAAGAACTTATACATTACTCCAAGGCCTAAAAGATCGATATATTTATAGCCTTTCGTCGATATTTTGTCTTTTCTCTGCTGCTTATCGAAAGTGGCTTCTTGGATGTTAGAACTCTTACTCTTATCATTAAAGCTGTCAAATCTTTCAAAAGCGACCTTGAAAAGTTTCTCTCGATCTATAAGTCCGACCGATTTTCCCGATTCATTCATTACAGATAGATATCCAGGTTTGGACCAACTTTGAGAAAGTGCCTCTTCAATAGTTTCTTTATACCCTACTTCCCCAACTGTATTATTAGAATCAGCTGAAAGTATCTGTTCTCCTTGCATATGATTCATAACAAAGCCAACTGTCAGAACTGTTGATGGTCGCACATCTCTGGTAAAATCGGCGACATAGTCGTCAATTGGATCAAAAAGAATCTCCTCAGGAGTACCCAATTGAATGATAGCTCCATCACGCATAATGGCTATACGAGTACCCAAGCTAAGGGCCTCAGACAAGTCATGAGTTATAAAAATCGTCGTTTTCTGTAACTGTTTCTGAAGTCGTATAAGTTCATTTTGCATATCTCGTCTAATCAGAGGATCAAGCGCACTAAATGGCTCATCCATAAGAAGAATTTCTGGGTCAGAAACTACAGCCCTTGCTAAACCAACTCGCTGTTGCATGCCCCCAGATAAAGTAGAAGGTTTATAGTTTTCCCATCCATCAAGGCCTACGAGTTTCAAAATTGCCCTAGCTCGCTCTTCCCTATCTTGAACTTCAATATTTTGTATTTCAAGCCCCCAAGCTGCGTTTTCTAGAACACTTCGGTGGGGAAGCAGTCCAAAATGCTGAAAAACCATGGAGGTTTTCTTACGGCGAAAATCAATGAGTTCATTCTCAGAATAATCAAGAACGTTCTCATTATCAACAAATACGGATCCAGTTGTTGGTTCTATAAGCCTATTTATACAACGAACTAATGTGGATTTTCCACTTCCTGATAGGCCCATAACGACGAACGTTTCTCCATCGTTAACGTCAAAACTAATATCTTGTAAAGCAACGACAGAATTATAATGATATTGTGCTTCCGTTTTAGATAAGCCTGCCAATTGCGCTGGCAAATCAGGACTTTCTTCCGGGCTAAAAATCTTCCAGAGGTTTCGTACGCTAACACGAACAGTTGTTTTATTACTATTTATGTTATTATTACTATCGATGTATACATCGCCTTTTCAATTATATTAGTCAAACATTAGTATTGGTGGTATTTTTAAATCTTATATTATCTGAATAAAACTTATAGTGTTCTAGCATATCTGTCAAGTTTCGAATGCTTGATGAAGCTTGTCACTCTTCAATTCACCACCCAAAATACCCTATAATCTAAACTTGGAATATCTTGGGTTCTCAAAGCCCCTATTCTCGCATTTCTTTGTAAGATCATAGTCACTAATAGTTGAGTAATCAGGACAAATACGAAAAGCTCCCTCATTACTGAAGAAGCTTTTTCGTGCCTGAAATCTTAATGGAAGTGGTAGGATTCTAACTTACGTTCGTGTTATGAGTCATTCTACAGGGATGCATTAGGCGTACTTTCAAGACATCTCCTTCTGATAAAAACTAGTAATTTATAGCTAAAATACCTTTACATTATTTGCCATCCATTATAGTAATGCCTCAAAATTACCCCAAAGGCTGACCGATGTTCCATGAGGGGTATATTAATATCATAGAGACTGCGTCAAAACTTTTTGCCATTTCCCAAAAACTTAATTGGTATATATCATGTTCTGTATGAATGGGAATACTTTAATCCTTACGGGCATCGCTGGTGGAATTATTAGTGGAATATTTTGGTTTGCATATCTGCGTACTGGAAATATTGTTGGTAGTATTGGGTTTACTACTAGTGCCTGCATAAGTATTATCGCAATTTTATATATGCTGGGTAAATTACTTCAATTGCTTCAACAGAATAAATCATGAATTGGTTCAATAGTTTAAGTGATCGGATGAAAACAATATTCAGTATTGTATTTATGGTGATTCTTTTTCACGTACTTGGAGTTTTATTCTATTTCCTTATAATGAACTAAAAGGAAACTTTATAAAACTTGGTCTAGAAACCCATTGTTTAGATTGATCCGATCTAACCCAAGATAAACAAAACAACCCACTTAAAATGGATGATGTTGCGTGCCTGAGGTAGCTAGGATAATGTATCCAGATACTTCCTGTACTAACTCATTTTATTGACCCTGTTTCCTGTCAGGTATATTATCCTGCCAAGGTAGTTTCGATATGAATAAACTATATCGTGGCTGAGATCTCGTACATTACTGGACTACATTCAACCTTTTTTTTGGAGGTCAAAATATGCCTGTTATGACCAACAAAGACGCTAACGAATTTCTCAGCAGAAAGCTTATTGCAACTCTTATAACACTAAGGCAAGATGGATCACCGCATGCATCTCCCATGTGGTATGTGCACCAAGATGGAAAATTCTATAGTGGAACTTTCCAGAAATCACTAAAAGTAAGAAATATCGAGCGTGACGATAGAGTAAGTCTATGTATATCCACTCACGAGGAGCCATATCAATATATAGTTGTTGATGGAACTTGTGAGATTGTTAAAGGAGATGCCAAAAGAATGTCACCTCGCATAGGTGCTAGATATCTTGGTGAAAAAAGTGGGAAAGCTTTTAGTGAAGCTATGGTCCGACGGATTCAAAGAGGCGAATCAGTGATGCTTGTAATAACCCCAACGAAAATATTGACTGAAAGTAATTCCAGTTAAATTACTCTAATTGCTTCAACAGAATAAATTATGAATTGGTTCAAAAACTTAAGCAATCGAACACTGAGCATTATGATAGCGATTAATCTTATAGGGTCAATCGTGATCCTATTCTATTGGCTTGTAATTAAGTAAAGTCTTACTGTGGTCTTGTAACCCACTCTGGAAATTCGTAGTGTTCCTCAATAAATGGATGTCTTTCAGGTAAATCACCAAACACATAATTGTCCAACCATTCCCAACTGTTTTGATCTTCAATTAAAGATCCCGAGTCAGCCCTGACCTGTTGTTCTGGTGATAGCCAAAAAGAATCGTTTATGATATATCCTGGATTTCTCTTTGCCTGAAACTCACGATCATAGTTATAGTCTTCAATATAATCTAATGTGCCATCTAACCAACCTACTAACCTGATCTGAATATCTTCATAATCCTCATCTGCCAATTCCTGTTGTTCGGGCATCATATTATTAAGTTTAAGCATAGTTTGTGCAGCAGTAACCTTAGCTGAATCAGAATCGTTATCTAGCACATCTTCCAATGCTAATAGATCGTACCTAGCAAATTTTGCCATACCTGCTGCGCTAGCTAAACTGGATGCCATAAACGTTGTTCTATAGCTTCTTCAAAGAGGTGGTTGATTTGTGTTCTTCTGGTAATCCAAACTCTTGGATTTATCAATTACACCTGATGCTTTTGATTTATTACCCACACAAGCTAGTACGGCAGGAAATCTCTTTTCATCTTTATCAAAGGTACTCTATCTCCTTAACGTTTGGAGATGTCTTCGCTCAACAGATTTAACATCTACACTAGAGTTTCGGTAAATATACTGATTAGTAGTAGTAGGCAGTTTCTTTAGCTCTATACTTTGTAACTTATTATCCATAATAGTTGCATTATAGCGAGGTTATCAAAGCTATCCGAAACGAATTGAACTAATTATGTCAACTTCTTCTTTGGCATCTTATTTATTGACCGTATTTCCTATCAGGTATATTATTCTGCAATGATTATACTTCGTCTTTTAAATATTGTTTAGTATAGTATTAGTAAAATTTGGTTAATTTGAAAGTATCTAAAGTTGTACAATAGGAATTACCTCCCAAAAGGCCAACTGGCTTAAGATTTTTATGATTTATACCTTCTGAAGAGATAACTGTGTCGTCAACATGTAATAAGAGAACCTCGCCGATCACTAAGGCGTGAGGATCAGAATCATCTCCTAAGGTAATAATACGCTCCAGCTTACATTCTATATTCACAGGACTTTCTTTAAGACGAGGGGGCTTTATCAAGTTTGATTCAATTGCCGTTAAACCTGCGGTATCAAATTCACTGACATCTCGAGGATATTCTGTTGCTGTCATATTCATTGACTCTACAATGTCTTCTACAACAATATTAACAACAAATTCTTCATTCTGTTCTATATTTGCTAAGCTATCCTTAAGTTTTCCTTCGGCATTATATTTGGAAGATGAGAAAATAAGCAACGGAGGATCGTACGATGATGCTGCAAAAAAAGAGTATGGAGCAATATTCACCCTCCCGGTATCAGATATCGTTGAAACGAAAGCTATAGGCCTAGGAACAACTACTCCAGTTAAAATTTTATTAAATCCTTCAAATGTTTTTGGTTCAATAATCACAATATTCTCCTATATTTAATTATTTAATTGGTTCAAATGGCTCAGCCCAAAACAGTGAACCACTTTGAGCCACTTTATTTAGATATCATTTGCACACACCTTGCAGGTCCAAAAAACTCCAACGCTAAAACCGATTCCCCCAAAATTGCCCCAGGCGATAAAAGACGAAAGGCTCCCTCATTGTTGAATAAACCTTTCCGTGCCTAATATCTTGGTAGCGTGGGCAGGATTCGAACCTACGACCTTCGGGTTATGAGTCATTCTTCAGGCGTGCATTAGGCGTACTTTCAATACACCTCCCTCTGATAATACCATATGATTTGGAGCTAAAGTACCTTTACGTTACCTGCCATCACTTTAAGTTTGCCCCCAAAATGGCAACATTCCATAAAAGACGAAAGGCTCCCTCATTGTTGAATAAACCTTTCCGTGCCTAATATCTTGATAGCGTGGGCAGGATTCGAACCTAGGACCTTCAGGTTATGAGATTGATCAGCCATCTACTTATGCCTACTAATCCCTATAAGAAACAGGCACGTACACGCTCCAAACTTGCCACATTATATTAGTATATATGTACCAGAAGAATAGATTTGAGAGCTGACCGATACGCCATCGGGGGTATATTATATTCATAGAAACTGCGTCAGAAACTTTTTGCCATTTTCCAAAAACTATTTGATAAAATCCCCATCAATGAGAGTGCTTAATATGGAATAGTAAAGTATAATGTAGAAAGAGTTGTTATGGAGACACCCGTACTCAAAATTTCAGGTTTGACGAAGGCGTATGGCAAGCTGGTTGCTGTTGCTGGGCTTGATCTAAGGCTCCATCAAGGAGCTATACATGGTCTTGTGGGACCTAATGGCTCAGGCAAAACCACAATGCTTTCAATAGTTTCTGGACTAAGAAGGAAAAGCTCTGGGGAGGTTACGTTCGGTGTCCCACCCAACAAGGTTATGCTTATGCCAGATACCCCCGATTTTTTCCCGCTTCTAACTGCTCGGGAAATGGTGGACTTGGCTCGTTATCCTTTCAGAAAAGACGTTAGTAAGGAATCAGTTGCGCAGGTAATTGAGCTAGTTGGATTGGAAGACTC
>Ga0114996_10003384_pt1 | contig 19854 bp, 8 predicted proteins | sample ArcticOcean_MG_C_4_FD_87039 | JGI IMG/M metagenome (GOLD analysis project Ga0114996, IMG submission 87039) | Marine microbial communities from western Arctic Ocean - ArcticOcean_MG_CB4_134 | ecosystem: Environmental > Aquatic > Marine > Oceanic | place: Arctic Ocean: Canada Basin | collected...
AATGTCATCCATTCCGACGTACGACGTTCCGCACATGAACAGATTTACTAACAAAACACCCGATGCTAGCCGACGCGACAGGTCACTGACCGGGCGGTCAATCCCGCGTTGGACCTCGCTGATGGCCGTCATCATTGCGTTGACGGCCATCGCCGTTCTCTCAGCCTCCGATGATGTCGCGAGCGCTCAGACGCCGTCCGTCGAGATACTGAGCTACTCAGCCGTGAGCAAGCTGCCGGACGGTCTTGAGTTCACAGCGAATGTGATCGGCGACGTCGAAGAGGTCACGGCTCGGTTTTCGATCCTTGGCCGGCGAGCGACGCAGTACGACTATCTGGATTTTGGTGAGCCCGCGACCTATACGATCTCCGCGCCTGGGAGCGGAACGCTGTTCTACCGGACCGACACGCTCGCCCGCTACCTGCCGCCCGGCGTGACGATGGAGTACCGGATAGAGGTTTTGGATTCGAGCGGCAACCTCCACGAGACCGAGCCGACCCAGATAGTTCTGACCGACTCCCGATTTGAGTGGGACACGGTGTCAGAAGGCGGGGTGACGGTCTACTTCCACGGCCCCGTTACCACCCGTGCGAACTCATTGCTGGACGCATCACTCCAGACGATTCAGAACATGGCGCCGGTGCTTGGCATTCCGACAGAAGGCGCGCCGATCAATGTGACGATGTACAACAACATCGCAGAAATGACAGACGCCACGGCCGCACGCAGCGGCGCTATCTCTCGTGAGCTAATCACCGAGGGGCAGGCATTCTCCCAGGAAAACACGGTCCTCGTTCAGGGAGGCAGCTCACGCGCCACCGGCACGATGTCGCACGAGTTGACGCACGTCCTTCTCAGTCGCGCCGTATCTGGAGCCCGCGGCATTCTCCCGGCATGGCTCAACGAGGGTCTTGCCGAATACGGAAATATTGACCCCGGTCTGGCGTACGACCGCTATCTCGAGTGGGGCGTCGATACGAACAAGATATTGCCACTGACATCGCTTGGCACCTTCCCCGGAGATCCTGATCTCGTGATCGTCAGTTACGGACAGGGACGAGCCGTCGCCAGGTTCATGGTCGAAGAATTCGGGCCCGGGATGATGTCGGCGTTGCTCGCCGAGTTCGATTCCAGCAGACGGCTCGATGAAGCGATGCTGCTGGTATACGGAGTTGACCGCCGCGGCATGGACGAACTGTGGCGCGAAACCGTCGGAGCGTTCCCTCTGGTCGACGAGGTGGTCGTCATCGCGCCGACATCCCGCCCGCTCCCGACCTTTGTACCGTACACGTTTGACTCTTTAGGGGCGGCGCCGACATCAACTCCCGAGCCGGCAGACACGCCAGCGCCAGAAGCATCGCCACAGTCGGAAGCGACGGTTGATCGGGACGACGAAGGCGAGTCCGGCGGCGGCGGCTGTTTCGCAAACCCGGGCGGTCCCATCGATGGCGGCATGGCGCTAATCATCGTGGCCGTTGGATCTGCGACGGCGTTCCGCACGGTACGGGGCAAACAGGCAACGTAAAAGCGGCCTTTGCTCGTTTCATGAAGCGGCGATCTCGCTCCAATACTCCCGGCCACGGTTCTTGCCCAAATTCCCGGCAAATGTAACCGGGCCGTCACGCCTGCGTAACATTTCCGAAACATAACGACCATAACGTGACGCTCCATCGTCCGTGTGCCCAAAAAGGCGCGCGATTGTTTACGAACGCAGGAGGTAACGTCCGTTATGGACTCCGGCAATATTGCATGGATGCTGATGGCATCCGCCCTGGTGTTATTCATGACACCGGGTCTCGCGTTCTTCTACGGCGGACTGGTCCGCGGGAAGAACGCGATCAACATGATCATGTACAGCTTCACGGCGATGGGCGTCGTGAGCGTTGTATGGCTGCTCTGGGGATACTCCCTCGCCTTTGGAGGCGATGGCGCATTCATAGGTAATTTTGACTACTTGGGATTCCAGGGTGTCGATCCGGACGTTGGGCCCGACGGCGGGTACGACTCCATGACGATCGCAATCTTCCAGATGATGTTCGCCATCATCACCCCGGCGCTGATCACCGGTGCGATCGCTGAACGCTTCAAGTTCAAGACCTATCTGATCTTCCTTGTAATCTGGATCACATTTGTCTACGCACCGATAGCCCACTGGGTGTGGGGTGACGGCGGCTGGATCCTTGAGATGGGCGCTGCCGACTTTGCTGGCGGAACTGTTGTCCACATCAACGCCGGTGTAGCCGCCATCGCGGCAGCCTGGATGGTCGGCAAGCGACGTGGGGTTGACCGTGGCGTAGAGCCGCACAACGTGCCCTTCGTCATCCTCGGCGCAGCCATCCTGTGGTTCGGCTGGTTCGGCTTCAACGCCGGAAGCGGCCTCGCTGCGGACGGTGTTGCGGTCAACGCATTCCTCGTGACCAACGTTGCGGCGGGCGTCGCAGCGGTGACCTGGGTAATCCTGTCCTACCTCCAGACCGGCAAGATGAGCGCAGTTGGCGCCGCCACCGGCGCGGTAGCCGGACTCGTGGCGATCACGCCGGCCGCTGGGTCTGTCGGACCAATGGGCGGGCTCGCAGTCGGCTTCGGAGCCGGCATCCTGACCTACATCGCTGTCCTGTACCGACACAAGTTCGGGTTTGACGACGCTCTTGAGGTGTTTGCCGTCCACGGAATTGGCGGCATCTGGGGCGCGCTTGCCACGGCGATCTTTGCCGTCGGCGGTGTTGGCGTCATAGACGGTAAGTTTGAGTTGCTCGGCGACAACTTCGTCGCAGTGGTGGCCACGATGGGCTACTCGTTCATTGTCACCGTTGTGATCCTGAAGATCCTGGACGTAATTCCAGGTCTTGGACTACGAGCTGAAGAAGCTGAAGAAAGCGCCGGACTGGACATATCGCACCACGGAGAACGTGCGTATGTGTCTGACGGAGCCGATTAACCGCCCTTAACGGGCATCAACATTGGAACGGGCGCGGCTCTGGAACCAGAACTGCCACGAACTACGAGGTGGTCTGGTTCCAGGACCGCAATTCCCGGCAATCCCTGTTAAGGGGTGTACTAAAAATGATGATCAAAATTGAGGCGATAGTCAGACCCGAGAAGGTCAACGACGTCACATCGGCATTAGAGGGCATCGGTTGCAACGGATTTCATTTCGTCAACGTGACCGGCCAGGGCCAGCAACGTGGTGTCGAGGTCTTCACGGGACGCGGCGCGGCGCTGACGCATCGGTCGTCACTGCCAAAGACGCTACTCGTGACTGTTGTCCCGGAAGAGCAAAAAGAAGAAGTACTGGAGACGATCATCGCGTCCGCCCGTTCCTCAGAAGAAGGAACGGTGGGCGACGGAAAGATTTTCGTCTCCGCAATCGCAGAGGTGATCAGGGTCAGGACCGGTGAACGGGACCTTGAAGCCCTCACAGCTAACGAAGACGCGTAATACTGAGCTCCTGATTTCAGCTCAGAGATACGTAAAAGCGGTCAGCCTCTACCGGGGCTGGCCGTTTTTTTACGATTTGGCTCCGGCCTTACCCCCCACCTGTCCTGATATTGAAGAAATTCAGGTTGTCCGGCCCGCGAGTGCTGCGTTATGATTCTAGGCCGGTGAAACGTGCGTATGTGGTCACATGAATAGGCGCTGGTGCGCCGGTGACGAAGGGGCGTAGCTCAGCTGGCTAGAGCGTCGGTCTCCAAAACCGAAGGCCGGGGGTTCGAGTCCCTCCGCCCCTGCCACACGTTTGACCTCAGTACATGAGCCGAGGTGTTGGAATTGGTAGACAAGCAGCGTTGAGGGCGCTGTGCTCGTAAGGGCGTGCGGGTTCGAGTCCCGCCCTCGGCACCATAACTGAATACGGGATACCCTCTGGACTATGGCCTGCAGGCCACGAGATGGTTGAACCGGATGCAACGGCGACGTAGCCAAGTGGTCTAAGGCAGAGGTTTGCAAAACCTCCATTCGGCGGTTCGAATCCGCCCGTCGCCTCCAAAGCTAATTGCTTCGTAAGACAGGTCCCGATTAATGGGGCCTGTCTTCGCGTCTGACAGCATATTTGACAGCAACCCGGATTGTTAGCTCCTCAGCTCCGGTAGTCCGTCACCTGCCACAGCACCGCTAGTTCTCGCCTGTCTGGTAGTCGCCAGACAACCGTTCCCGAAGGTGCAACTACCCGTCTAGACCGCGCTACGTCCTCCAGGCTCACGTCATGGTCCAGAACGGCGTGAATGATCAGCATGTGCGGGAACTGCAGTGCGAAGGTCGTGTCGGTGATGGACGGGTACAAGCCGCAAATCAGGTGCGAGGGTCGCTGGCGTGCTCCGTACATAAAGGCACGGTACGGCTCTGCTTCCACTGCTCACAGGCCGAGGTGTCAGTCACGGTAGCGATGTGTGGAAGCAGAGGCAGGGGGGGAGTAGTCGTTACTGGAGCAGGAAGCTGGGAGTCGAGGTACGAGGTCCCTGATTTTGCATGCTGATAGACTCCGGGTTTTTCGCTCTCCCCGCCCATATATTCATCTACCCGCCCATCCTGTGACGGGACTACTATTATCCCGCCCGCGCCAGCCATTTCCGGCCCGGAGCAAATATCGATTCTGAGCCAGGGGAGTCACAACCATCGACTGGGCGGTCGCAGCACTTTTAAGCGCCGTTTTGTTGGCCGTCGTGACCATCACCGACAAGGTGATCATGACGGGCATGGGGCTGAGAGTGCGCGGTTTCCTCCTGTTCATCGGATTTCAGACCCTGGCGACCGTCATGATCGTCGCCGTAGTCAATCCGTTCCCATCGGCCGCCCTGGACGTGTACGTCCGTGGAATCGGTGTTGGCCTGATGTGGGGCGTCAGTGCGCCGCTCTTGCTCTGGGTCTTGAGCCGGGAAGAAGTGTCCCGGGTCACGCCCATCTCACAGTCACACCCGCTGCTGGTCGTGATATTCGCCGTCGTACTGCTCGGCGAGAGCCTCTCCCTGGTGGAATCTGTCGCCGCAGCACTGGCGATCGGCGGTGCGGTACTTGCTGCCATCCGGTTATCGGACGCCGGCCAGATACGGCTCAGCGGATCGCTCGCGTACCTTGGCGTTGCGGTGGTCATCATCGCTCTGGCTCAGATACTGCTCAAAACCGTGACGGACGACCTGTCTTTCTGGCACGCCCTCGCGCTACGAAGCGCGGGTATGTCCTTCATGTTGATGGTGATGAACCTCAGAAAGGCGATTCTGGTCGATCTGGGCCGATTCATGTGGTCCAGTCGTCATTCAACGGCGCTCGTCATCGATGCCGGGGCTGCGACCACTGCGATGGCTCTGATCACGTTTGCGATCGCCACCGGACCGGTATCCCTCGCAAACGCCTTCGCCAGTACAACACCGCTATTCGTATTCCTGGCCTCGGTGCTGCTGGCCTGGAAAACGCAGTTGCTGCGAGATGAGACGCTTGACCGGCGTGCAGTGACTCAGAAACTGATCGCAGCGGGGATGGTGGCCGGCGGGCTTATTCTGATCGCCGTCGCTTGAAATCATCTTCCGAGAGCCAGATACGTTCGGCGTCAAACGATGCCGCACGTCCTGATACGTGTCGTGTTTAGCTTGACGCCACCATTGGGTAGCCGTATGATCTTCATCTGTCGAGGTGTGACTGTTACGGATTGCCCACCCGTACATCGAAATTTGTAGTTCCCAAAATTCTGCGTCCGCGCGCGTCCGCGCCGGGCGTTATCTGCGTTCACGCGCATGGTGGGGTTGAAAACTCCACGGGAACTTAATCGGGAAACCAGTAGCACTTCGGCCCTTGAACGCAGGGAACACAACCACGAAACGATCGTGGTTTCGAGAACATCAGGAGAGTAAGTATGGTCGTTGCTGATCTTCGTCCCAGTAATACTTTTTACAGGAACGTTAAGAGCTTCAACCACATTGAGAACATCGTGGACGTACCGAACCTGATCCAGGTTCAGTTGCGCTCATTCGATTACTTCTCAACGGACGGCCTTCGAGAGCTGTTCGAAGAGATATCCCCGATCGAGGACTTCAGCGGAGGCCGTTTCGCCCTCGCGTTCCTCGGACACGAGATCCGGGAACCAAAGTTCACCGAGCGCGAGTGCCGCATGAAGGAAATCACCTTCTCAGCGCCGCTCTATGTAACGGTGGAACTTGAGGTCAAGTCCGGCGACTCCGCCGGCGAGAAAAAGCAGCAGACGCTGTTCATGGGCGACGTACCGATGATGACGCGAAACGGCACGTTTGTCATAAACGGCGCTGAACGTGTTGTCGTCTCCCAGCTTGTCCGCTCGCCCGGCGCCTACTTCACACGTGACATAGACCCCGCCAGCGGTCGTGCGCTCAGCAACGCCAAGTTGATCCCGTACCGGGGCGCATGGGTAGAGCTTGAGACCAGCAACAAAGACCTGCTGTCTGTCAAAGTAGACCGCAAGCGAAAGACCCCGATCACCACGCTGCTCCGCGCACTTGGATACGGCTCTGATGAGGATATCAAAGAGCTGTTCAAGGACGTAGACATCAACCCTGACCGTCAATTTATTGACGCCACCATGGCGCGGGACACTGCCGTCACGAACCAGGACGAGGCTCTGGTCGAGTTCTACCGCAGGCTACGGCCGGGTGAGCCGCCGAGCGTGGAAAACGCAAAGGCGCTCATCGAGAGCCTGTTCTTCAATCCGCGCAAATACGACCTCGGACGGGTTGGCCGCTACAAGCTGAACCGCAAGCTCGGCGACGAAGCGACGACCGAAAACCGAACGCTCGTCAAAGAGGACATGGTCGCCCTGATCCGGCGCATGATCCGCATCAACAACGGCGAGGTCCGCGAGGACGATATCGACCACCTGGGCAACAGGCGGGTCAGGGCCGTTGGCGAGCTGATCCAGAACCAGTTGCGGATCGGGCTCCTTCGCATGGAGCGCGTCGTCAAGGAACGGATGACAACGGAGATGGACCCGGCGACGACTACGCCGGCCGCTCTGGTCAACATCCGCCCTGTCGTGGCGTCCGTCCGAGAGTTCTTCGGCGGCTCCCAGCTATCGCAGTTCATGGACCAGACCAACCCGCTGGCAGAGCTGACGCACAAGCGTCGCCTCTCCGCACTCGGTCCTGGCGGACTGTCACGTGAGCGTGCCGGATTTGATGTCCGTGACGTTCACCACTCCCACTACGGGCGGATCTGCCCGATCGAGACTCCTGAGGGTCCAAACATTGGACTCCTGGGATCGCTCGCTACATACGCACGCACAAACGACTTCGGCTTCCTTGAGACGCCGTACCGCAAAGTGATCCACGAAATGTCCACGGACAACCCGGACTTCGTCGGGCGCAACGTGCTCGCCGCCCTGGTCGACGAGGGCGGCGAAGAGCTGATGCGGGCCGGCGGCCGAATCCCGCGGCGTATGGCGGAGCAACTCGCCGAGATGCCGGCGCAGACCGTTGGCGTCAGGGCGTTCGTGTCCTCAGACCCTGACGACGTGCAATACCTGTCCGCAGATGAAGAAGAGACATACGTCATCGGCCAGGCCAACACGGAACTTGATTCCAAGATGCAGATCATCGGCGACCAGGCCGAGATCCGTATCGGAGAGTCGTTCGCCCTTGAAAACCCGGCAAACGTCCAGTTCATGGACGTCTCGCCGATGCAGATCGTATCCGTATCTACGGCGCTGATCCCGTTCCTGGAGCATGATGACGCCAACCGTGCGTTGATGGGCTCAAACATGCAGCGCCAGGCGGTCCCGCTACTGAAGCCGCAGGCGCCCGTGGTTGGCACCGGCATGGAGGCCCGCGTTGCGCGTGACTCCGGACAGGTTGTGCTCGCCGAAGAGGCGGGGCTTGTCATCGAGTCGACCGGCATGGAAATTAAGGTGCTTGGCGACGAGAGCGGACAGATAATCGAATACCCGCTGACCAAGTTCGTGCGCTCAAACCAGGGCACGTGCATCAACCAGCGCCCGATCGTAAACAAGGGCGACATCGTTGAGATTGGTCAGCCGATGGCCGATAGCTTGTCTACGGACCGCGGGGACCTGGCCCTTGGCCAGAACATCCTCGTGGCCTTCATGAGCTGGGAGGGCTACAACTACGAGGACGCCATCATCCTGTCCGAAGACATGGTGAAGGATGACCGGTTTACCTCCATCCACATTGGGAAACACGAAGCAGAGTCCCGGGAGACCAAGCTCGGGCCTGAAGAGATTACCCGTGACATCCCGAACGTCGGCGAAGACAGCCTGCGTGACCTGGATGAAGAGGGAATCATCCGTATCGGCGCTTACGTCGAGCCGGGCGACATCCTCGTCGGCAAGATCACGCCGAAGGGCGAGACCGAGCTGACGGCGGAAGAGAAGCTCCTCCGTGCCATCTTCGGTGAGAAGGCACGCGACGTGCGTGACACCTCCCTGAAGGTTCCGCACGGACAGCGCGGCAAGGTCATAGACGTGAAGGTGCTGACCAAGGAAAACGGGGACGACCTTCCCGCCGGTGTCACCAAGCTGGTGCGCTGCTGGCTTGCAACGACACGAAAGATTACCGAGGGCGACAAGATGGCGGGACGCCACGGCAATAAGGGTGTGATCTCCAAAATCCTCCCGCGTGAGGACATGCCTCACCTGCCCGATGGCACCCCGATGGACATCGTCCTCAACCCGATCGGCGTACCGTCCCGCATGAACCTGGGACAGGTACTTGAGACGCACCTCGGCTGGGCCGCCGGCACGCTCGGTTACGATGCCCAGACGCCGGTTTTTGACGGCACCACGGGTGTCGCCCTAGAGGACGCGCTCGCACGTGCGTGGATGGTCAACGAGTCCGGCGCCAAAGACCGGCGCAGGCTGGATGACTCGACCATCAACGAGGACGTGGTCAGCGCGTGGCTCGAGGAGCGCGGTCAGAATTACGACGAACTGTTTGACGAATCCAAAGACGGCATCGCCAGCCAGGCCTGTCTCGGAATGTGGCTCAAGGAAAACAGCGATCTGCACGTTAACGGGCAGAGCCGCCAGGAGCTAATGGACGAGGCGAAGAAGCTGGAACAGGAGACCCGAAAATCCGCGCCGGTGTTCGGAAAGATGGAACTCATCGATGGCCGAACGGGCGAGGGTTTCGACGGACCGATCACCGTCGGCAGGATATACATCCTGAAATTGATTCACCTTGTTGAAGAGAAAATCCACGCCCGGTCAACGGGTCCGTACTCCCTGATCACGCAGCAGCCTCTGGGCGGTAAAGCCCAATTCGGTGGCCAGCGATTCGGTGAGATGGAGGTGTGGGCGCTAGAGGCATACAGCGCCGCTTACAACCTCCAGGAGATGTTGACGGTCAAGTCAGACGACGTTGATGGTCGTGTCAAAACATACGAGGCAAACGTCAAGGGCGAGGATGTGATCCACCCCGGCGTTCCGGAATCGTTCCACGTCTTGCTCAAGGAACTTCAGGGTCTTGGCCTGTCGGTCGAGCTCCTGAACCAGGAGCAGGATGACTTTGCGCTGTCTGGAGACATCACAAAGGGTGCGCTCACTGCCGGACCGGAAGGCGGAATGTGGGGCGGCGGTGTTGTCGACGAAGAGGCGCTCGCCGCAGCGGCCAGCTTGCTCGCAGAAACGACCGACGTGCAGGACGAGGCCGTACTTGCCGCAGATGGCTGGACGGACTCCCCGACGTCAGGCTCATCGTCTTCAGATTCGTCCTCCGATCAAGAGAGCGAATCTGAAGTGTCCCCGGAAGAGTCCGAGGACACGCAGGAAGAAAATTCTGAACCCTCTAACGCAGAGCTACATAACGAAGAAACTGAGGAAAAGTCCAAGGAGTAAGCGACCTCCTTTTATCGACGTTAATAGCCAGAACCTGAGACACCCCGGAGCGCCAGACGGCCCGATGGAGTGGAGAGGACAGGTAGACGAATGACCACACAGGCAGGTCCAGAGTTCAACGCAATACGCATCTCCCTGGCATCGCCGGAGCAGATACGGGCATGGTCCTTTGGTGAAGTAACCAAGCCAGAGACCATCAACTACAGGACCCTCCGTCCGGAAAAAGACGGACTGTTCTGCGAACGTATTTTCGGCCCGACAAAGGACTGGGAGTGCTACTGCGGTAAGTACAAGAAGATCCGCTACAAGGGCGTCGTATGCGACCGTTGTGGTGTTGAGATTGCACGCGCCAAAGTGCGGCGTGAGCGCATGGGCCACATCAGGCTTGCAGCTCCGGTAGCGCACATCTGGTTCTCCAAGGGCACGCCGTCAAGGCTTGGCCTTCTGTTGGACATCTCACCGCGCAACCTGGAACGCGTCCTCTACTTCGCTCAGTACATCGTGACCAGCGTCGATGAGGGTGCACGCGAGCGAGCCCTCGAAGAACTCGAGAGCTACCTCATCGCAGAGACGACACGGATCGACTCCGCAGCCGAAGAGGCTATCGGCGTGATTCGCGCCGCCGCTCCCCCGGAGCCCGAGCCCGAACCGGAGCCGGAACCCGAGCCGCTTGCCGAGGGCGAGAAGCCCAAGAAGGTCAGGAAGCCGCGCAAGAAGACCAAGAAGCAGATGGCTGAAGAGCTTGAGGCTGAACGGGCTATCCGCGCCGCACACCCGCTGGAGTCCCAGGTGATGGCAGTCGAAGACCGCTTCACCGAGGAACGCACCGCCGTTGAAGAAGAGATCGGCGCCAAGATCGACGAGTTGAACGGGATCGCAATCCTGGACCTGCTCACCGAGTCCCGGTACCGCGAGCTTCGTGACCGGTTTGGTGAGGTGTTCAGGGCCGGCATGGGCGCAGAAGCCGCTCTTGAAATCCTTTCCGCACAGTCACTGGAAGAACTTCGTGACAGCCTGCAGGACGAGGTAAGGACCACGTCCGGCCAGCGCCGCAAGAAGACCATCAAGCGCTTGCGCGTCATCGAGGCCTTCGTCAAGTCTGGCAACAAGCCGGAGTGGATGGTTCTGACCCAGCTCCCGGTTCTCCCGCCCGAGCTTCGCCCGATGGTGCAGCTGGACGGTGGCCGATTTGCTACCTCAGACCTGAACGACCTTTACCGACGTGTCATCAACCGGAACAACCGGCTGAAGAGGCTGCTTGAACTACAGGCGCCTGAGATCATCGTCCGTAACGAGAAGCGCATGCTGCAAGAAGCGGTAGACGCGCTGATCGACAACGGCCGGCGTGGCCGGGCGATCTCTGGTAGCCACAACCACAAGCTGAAGTCACTGACCGACCTCCTGCGGGGCAAGCAAGGCCGATTCCGGCAGAACCTGCTCGGCAAGCGTGTCGACTACTCCGGCCGATCGGTCATCATCGTTGGCCCGCAGCTCAAGCTGCACCAGTGTGGCCTACCCAAGAAAATGGCCCTTGAGCTGTTTAAGCCGTTCGTGATGAACGCGCTTGTTGTTCGCGGCTACGCGCACAACATCAAGAGCGCTAAGCGGATGGTTGAGAGGACACGCCCGGAGGTCTGGGACATCCTCGAAGAGGTGATCAAGAACCGTCCGGTGCTCCTGAACCGTGCGCCGACCCTGCACAGGCTCGGCATCCAGGCCTTCCAGCCAATTCTGGTTGAGGGTCAGGCGATTCAGATCCACCCGCTTGTTTGCAAGGCTTTCAACGCAGACTTTGACGGCGACCAGATGGCGGTCCATGTACCGCTTTCTCGTGAAGCCGTTCTTGAGGCGCAGAGGTTGATGCTCAGCACGTACAACATGCTGGCGCCAAGCTCTGGCGAACCGATCGTTTCTCCAACCCTGGACATGGTTCTCGGTAATTTTTACCTGACAAGTGTGGAAGGTGAGAATCTGGAGCAGACGGACTCTGAGGATGACACCGATGTTTCAGAAATCTCGGACGAGGTAGAAACTTCTGAATCCTCCGAAAATGAGGACGCGAAAATTGTCCGCGTCTACACAGATTTCGCTGACGCGCAACTGGCGTACGACCTAGGCGTCATCGGGCTGCGAGAGCTGATCAACGTTCGTTCTCCAGAAACCGGGGAGCAGATATCGACCTCCGTTGGCCGGATCATCTTCAATCAGGCGGTTCCGGACGAACTGGGATTCCAGAACAATTTGATCGACACCAACGCGCTCAGCGAGCTCGTAAGTGAAGCCTACGGGACGCTCGGTAATGAGCGGACGGCCGAGTTCCTGGACGAACTGAAGGACATAGGATTCCGCTACGCCACGCAGTCCGGGACGACGATCGCCATTAACGACATCATCGTCCCGGCCGTGAAGCCCAAACTTCTGGCAGAAGGCGACTCACAAATCGGCAAGCTCGACGACCTGTTCCTGCAAGGGATGATCGACGAGAAGAGCCGGTACCAGGAAGCGGTCAACATCTGGATGGCCGTCAACGAAAGACTCACCGAAGCGGTTCAGGACGAACTCCCGAACTACGGTGGGATCTACACGATGGCCCGCTCCGGCGCCAAAGGAAACATTCAGCAGATCAAACAGATGGCCGGCATGCGTGGCCTGATGTCCGACCCGAAGGGCCGGATTATCGAGCTGCCAATCCGATCATCATTCCGTGAAGGCCTGTCTGTGTTCGAGTACTTCATCTCGACTCACGGCGCCCGCAAGGGACTGGCTGACACGGCGCTTCGTACCGCCGACAGCGGTTACCTCACCCGTCGTCTCGCAGACGTCGCGCAGGACGTTATCGTTCTGTTTGAGGACTGTGGCACCGGCAACGGAGTGTGGCTTGAGACCGCAACGTCAGAACTGGACATCCCGCTCGTTGAGCGGATCGTGTCCCGGTACCCGGCGATGCCCGTGACCCACCCGGAGACGGGCGAGGTCTTGGTAGACATTGACACGCTGATGACTACCGCCGTGGCGAGCGAGATCATCGCCGCCGGGGTAGAACGTGTGCTGGCGCGATCGCCTCTCTCATGCGAGGCAACCCGAGGCCTGTGCCAGCGCTGCTACGGCGCATCCCTGGCCAACGGTCAGCAGGTGCTGCTTGGAGAAGCCGCAGGAATCATCGCAGCGCAGAGTATTGGCGAGCCTGGCACGCAGTTGACCATGCGTACGTTCCACACCGGTGGAATTGCCAGCGCGGTGGACATCACGAGCGGTCTGCCGAGGGTTGAAGAACTCTTCGAGGCTCGACAGCCGCGTGGAATGGCGATCCTTACCGAGGTCGACGGCGCCGTTGAGTTGTCAGAGACCGTGGACAGCCGTTTTGTGACCGTGAGGAACTCCGACACGTTCAGCGAAACCTACGACATTCCGTCCAGCCACAAAGCGCTGATCAAGACGGGTTCATGGGTAGATGCAGGCACGCCGATCATCGGCGTCAAGAAAACCGTAAAACTGACCGATGAAGAGGTCACGCTGGCGCTGCCGGATGAGATCCTTTCAGAGGCCGGCGGTACGGCATCCGTCTCAAAGGGCGTAGTTACGGTGACGTGGGAAGACAGTGAGGAACGGCAGTACGCCATCCCGGCTGCGGCCCACATCATGGTGAACCAGGGCGACGATGTGGAGGCCGGCACTGCGCTGACCGATGGCCCGAAGTCGCCGCAGGACATCCTGCGGATTGAAGGTCACCAGAGCGCACAAGCATACCTGACCCAACAAGTGCTCCGGGTGTATCGCTCACAAGGTGTGCCGATCCACGAGAAGCACGTCGAGGTGATCATTCGCCAGATGATGCGCAAGGTCCGCGTTGACACGCCCGGAAGCACCGACCTGCTGCCGGGTGAGCTCGTAGACCGGCTCATCTATGAAGAGATCAACAACAAGGTGATCGCTGCATCCGGCGATGCGGCAACGGCAAGCCCGGTACTGCTGGGCGTGACTCGTGCATCGCTGAACACCGAGAGCTTCCTCGCAGCCGCATCCTTCCAGGAGACGGCACGGGTGCTCACGGAGGCTGCTGTGAACGGCTCCGTAGACCACCTGCTTGGACTCAAGGAAAACGTGATCATCGGCCGGTTGATCCCGGCACGACTTGACCGTTCGGAAGAGGGACGCAAGAAGCTCGGGCTTGACACGATCAAGCACCGGATTGAAGGCACCCTCACCGGAACGACTCAGGCGCCGCCATCCTTCGAAGAGGCTCTGGCCTCCTTCGGCGGTGAAGCAGCGCTCGTCGCAGCCGGCGGCGGCGTGGCAGACCCGGATGCCGCTCCGAAAGCGGAAGCAGCCGCGGCCGCCGCGGACAAGAGCAAGGATTCATCCGGCGATGGCGATGGGATAGCGAATTTGCTGTCCGCCATCATGGGTGGTGGCGATGGCTCGTCAAGCTCCACGTCGGACCCGAAGTCGAATAAGGAAGCGGAAGCGCCTAGCGGCGACGATTAATCGTCGTTCCGGTAATTCAGGCCGGTAATCCAGACGTTCCAGGCTTCTAACGAGGCAAAATGTCGAAAAAAATCAGGGGGTCGGGCTTAACCGCCCGGCCCCTTGTCAGCTACAATCCTTCTTCGAGTTGGTAGTACGGGCGATTAGCTCAGCTGGTTAGAGCGCAGCGTTGACATCGCTGAGGTCGAGGGTTCGAGTCCCCCATCGCCCACCACTACTTTCCAACGGACAGGCACCTGTACAATTGATCCCATGACTCCACTTCCGGGCCGAACAATGACTACGAGGGCGCGTACCGCATAGCGGTTTTCGCGCCCGATCCCAAGCGTGAACGCCGTCATGGCGAGCGCGCATGTCAATCGTTTCAGTCGGATCGCCCACCAGAGCGGTGATCCGCCCCGGAAACGGCCGACAACACTGGCCGTTTCAATCAGGAGTCCCGCCATGTCCGCTCAGCAATCATCAGCTGACGCCAGTTCAGATCTCCCAGAACTCTCAGACCTTCGCTATCGAATGCGGCATTCTGCTGCGCACGTGATGGCGGAGGCCGTAATGCAGTTGTTCCCGAAGGCGCAGATCGCCATCGGGCCGCCGACCGATGACGGGTTCTATTACGACTTTGAGGTCTCACGACCGTTCACCCCCGAGGATCTCGTGCAGATAGAGGCCCTGATGCGGAAGACGATTAAAGCTGACACGCCCTTCAGCGGCGTGACACTTTCACGGGATGCGGCCCTCGAACGATTTCAAGATCAGAAGTTCAAGGTAGAGCTGATTACCGATCTCCCGGAGGATGAGGAGATCACCGTCTGGAGCCACGAGTCGTGGGAAGACCTGTGCGCCGGGCGTCATGCCGAGTCCACGGGCAAAATCGGCGCGTTCAAGCTGCTTTCGGTCGCCGGCGCGTACTGGCGAGGTGACGAGAAACGCGAGATGTTGCAGCGCATTTACGGCACGGCATGGGAGAGCCAGGAAGAGCTCGATGGTTATCTAGAACGAATCGAAGAAGCGGAGCGCAGAGACCACCGCCGGCTGGGCCGAGAACTTGACCTGTTCTTCTTCGATCCCATCGCCCCGGCCAGCCCGTTCTTCCTGCCAAAGGGCACCATCGTCCTCAACGAGTTGATCGACTTCGTGAAGGAGCTGTACGGGAAGTACGGCTACCAGGAAGTGACGACTCCGCAGATCTTCAACACAGACCTCTGGAAGCAGTCCGGGCACTACGACAACTACCTGGACAACATGTACATGATCGACGTGGACGATCGGGAGTTCGGCGTTAAGCCGATGAACTGCCCGGCCGCTGCGATGTTGTACGAGGCAAATACGCACTCATACCGTGAGCTGCCTATTCGATACGCCGATTTCGGACGGCTGCACCGGTACGAGCGTTCCGGCGTCACGCACGGCCTGATGCGCGTACGCACCTTCGTGCAGGACGATGCACACATCTTCGCCACGCTCGACCAGATAGCGCAGGAGGTAAACTCCTTCATCGCCATGCTGGACGAGGCGTACACGATTCTGGGCTTCGGTGAGTTCCGGATGGCGTTGTCCCTGAGGCCGGATAAACGGGTCGGGACCGAGGAGATGTGGGACAGGGCTGAAACCGGTCTGTCCGAGGTGCTTCAGGCCTCCGGGCGCAAGTACGATCTGGAGGAAGGCGAGGGCGCGTTCTACGGCCCTAAGATCGATTTCTTTGTGCCGGACGCGCTGGGCCGTGAATGGCAGCTCGGCACGGTGCAGTTGGACTTCTCTCTGCCTGAGCGGTTCAACCTGCAGTACGCGGCGGAGGACGGAACTCTCCAACGTCCGGTCGTCATCCATCGCGCCATGCTGGGATCGCTTGAGCGCTTCATGGGCGTGCTGATCGAGCACACGGCCGGCGCACTTCCGATATGGCTCTCTCCGGTACAGGCGACCTTAATCCCGATCGCCGACAGACACATCCCGTTCGGCCAGGAGGTCGTCGAGAAGCTTCGCGCCGCCGGTGTGCGGGCGGAGGTCAACGACGGCAACGACCGCATGGGAGCGAAGATCCGTGCGGCACAGGGTCAAAAAATTCCATACATGCTTGTGGTCGGAGACCGGGAGCAGGAGGCCAACAAGGTGGCCGTGAGGGAGCGTTCCGGCGGCGATCTTGGCGCGGTGGATGTCGATGAATTTGTGGCGCTGATCGTTGAGGAGATCGCGACCCGGGCCTGATCGGCGAGGTGAAGTAGAAGTTGAGGGAGTAGGGGTTACCCTGCTCCCTCTCCGCGTTCTGTTCAATCGGGGCGTTCGGCGTCCACCCGAGTGTTCTGTTTAATTGGCCGATCCAAATGGATCGAATATGCTCGATTTCATACTTCGCACACGCGCGACCTGCCAATACGCAGGTAAGATACGAGCACATAGTCGGCGATCCTCGTGTTTAACGATGACATTCGACCGGCGCCACCCTGTGACGACGCGTGTTTGCAGCGGAATTAGCCGCGTGCCTGGAGCAACTCCTAAATGACCACAGACAACATCACACTCCATCGCGGGCTAAGCGGCGTTTACTTCGACCGCACAGAGACGACCTTCATCGATGGAAAAGAAGGAAAGCTCCTCTACCGCGGGTACAACATCCACGACCTGGCCGGCGTCGCATCCTTCGAGGAAACCTCGTACCTGCTGATGTACGGCGAGCTTCCGACGCAGAAACAGTTGGACGATTTTGATGGGGTCCTGAAGGCCAACCGCAACATCCCGCCCGAGATTATCGACATCATCACGCTGGTCAAAGATGACCACCCGATGAGTGTGTTGCGCACCGCCGTATCGGCGCTGTCTGCGTTCGATCCTGAGTCCGAGGACAACTCGTCAGAGGCGACGCTTCGAAAAGGTATCCGCCTTACATCACAGGTGCCGACCATCGTGATGGCGCACCACAACATCCGCAACGGACGCGCACCAGTGGCGCCGAGCGAGACCCTGAGTCACGCCTCTAATTTCCTGTACATGATGGAAGGCGAAGAGCCGACCGCCGAGACGGCGGCGCTCATGGACACCGACTTTGTCCTGCACGCCGACCACGGCTCAAACGCATCGGCCTTCACGGCCCGCGCAGTTGCCAGCACGAACGCCCACCTGCACGACGCTGTGACGGCCGGCATCGGCGCGCTCTCTGGCCCCTCTCACGGTGGAGCCGCCGAGAACGTGATGACCATGGCGCTTGAGATCGGCGAGCCGGAAAACGCAGCACAGTACGTGAAAGACCTTCTCGCAGGAGGCGGCCGCGTGATGGGCTTTGGTCACCGCGTTTACCGCGCAGAGGACCCGAGGGCACGGCACCTACGTGAGGGTGTGAGGAAGTTGAGTGAGGAGAAGGGCGAGCCGAAGTGGTACGGCATTCTTGAGGCCGTACAGGAGGCCATGACGCCTTACGGCCGTCGGGGCATTCACGTTAACGTGGACTTCTTCGCCGGCGTGATCTACTACCTGAACGGCATCCCGCACGACCTGTTCGTGCCGATCTTCGCTGTCGGCCGGATTCCCGGCTGGACGGTGCAGGTTATCGAGCAGTTTGAGCACAATATCCTGCTCCGCCCGCTGCTCCAGTACGCAGGGCCAGAAGAACGCAAATACGTTCCGATGTCCGAGCGCTAGATCAACACATTGACCCGATAGTCTTGTTGAGGAGGGACGCCGTACTGGCGTCCCTTTTCTTATTGATGACCCAGTCAGAATTACTCCCGACGACAGATCCCATGACATCTCCTGACTCATACCCGGACCTAGAACGGCGGATTCGAGATCGAATCGAGTCCGATGGCCCGATCACGTTCGCCGAGTTCATGGACCAGGCGCTATACGGCGACGGCGGCTACTACACGCGCCCTCATGGAATCAGCCCTATAAGTCCAGAGGGGGACTACTTCACCAGTCCGTCGTCACACCCAGCTTTCGGTGCTTTGATCGCCGTTCAACTGCGTGATTTCTGGGAGCTGCTGGGCCAGCCGGATGTGTTCGACGCGGTGGAATTAGGTTCAGGTGACGGGACGTTGGCCCGGGATATGGTCGATTACTCCCGTAGGCTTGGTGGCGGTTTTTCCGAAGCCCTGAGATACACGGAGTTCGACCGCAGCACGTCCGATCTCGGAGCTCTGCCAGCCGGCATCACCGGCTGTGTGCTGTCCAACGAGTTGCTGGACGCGTTCCCGGTCCACCGCTTCGTGATCGATGGCGGAGCGGTTCTTGAGCTGTACGTGGGGGTGGAGGACGGTGTGCTTGTGGAGTCGGTCGGGTCGGTGTCGACTCCGGAGATCGCCGAGCGCGTCGCTCCGTTCATCCCAGACCTTCCGGACGGTTACCGCGGCGAGGTCAATCTCGGGTTCCGGGCGTGGGCAGATCGTATGGCGGGGATCCTGGAGCGCGGCTATGTGTTGACAATCGATTACGGCGAGATGGCGAAGGAGCTTTATAGGCCGGGTCGCGCGGAAGGCAGCTTGCGTGCGTACTACCGGCACACGCTTTCGCAGAACCCGTTCCGGCACGTAGGCGATCAGGATCTGACGGCCCATGTCGATTTTTCGGCAGTGGACACCGAGCTGGCAGCGGCAGGGTTCAAAGCGATGGGCATGACAACCCAGACCGCGTTCCTGGACCGATTGGGAATTCGGTCGCTACTGGCTCACCTACCCGGACTTGGCCTGCCGGCTGGCGAGGTCGACCGGAACCGTATGCCCATGCTCTGGCTGGCGCGGCCGGATGGACTTGGTCGGTTCAAAGTTGCGTTCCACTCGCGTGGTGTCGAGGGGCGTAGTCCCATCGGCCTGGACAGTCGAGGCTCCGGCCACGATCCCTTGTTGCTGCCGCCCGTCACATTGGCGCGGGACGACAGCCACTTCGATCTCGTCGGCGGCGCGTACCCGGACTCCGTTGGAGGCGGGAGTAGCGAATTCACAGCAACCTGGGCAGAGTTGCTGGGCGGGGATGAGGAGACTAAACAGTAGGGGCGGCGTTTGCTCCGCCCAACGACAGTACCCTAGCGACAACTTCCGCGCCCTGAGGCGACAACAGCGCCCTGAGGTTCTCGAAGGGCCGGGTCCCGCGATCACGCGCGGATCCCGGAGAACGCGCTCGCCTTAATCGCTGTCATCCGGATCCTTCCGGGACCGGAAGGACGAGGGGCCTTCACCGGAAGGGTTTACGGCAGATACGCCCGATTCCGAAAGACCTGTGCCTCCCTCATTTTGGCCGACTCTCCCACCGGGAGAGTCGGCCGCCCCAACTAACCCTTCGCGATCCCCAGCAGCTCCTGCGGGTCCGGCAGCTCGCCTGGCGGGTACATGCGAGCGTCCAGGATCAGACCTGAACTGTCTATGACAAAGCTCGACCGCCCGGCCACGCCACGGTCCTCGTTGTAGATCCCGTAGGCCTGTGCGACGGCGCCTTTGGGGTGGAAATCGGCGAGCAGCTTGAAGCTGATGCCGCCGTTGGCCTCGGCAAACGCCTTCTGCGAAGCGAAAGAATCGACGCTCACGTCGAGGATCTCGACGCCGGCTACTTTGTAGTCATCCTGGTTCTCACGGAACCGC
>Ga0114996_10003387_pt1 | contig 19846 bp, 17 predicted proteins | sample ArcticOcean_MG_C_4_FD_87039 | JGI IMG/M metagenome (GOLD analysis project Ga0114996, IMG submission 87039) | Marine microbial communities from western Arctic Ocean - ArcticOcean_MG_CB4_134 | ecosystem: Environmental > Aquatic > Marine > Oceanic | place: Arctic Ocean: Canada Basin | collected...
GTATCCGGAGACAACTCCGATTACACCGCCTCCCAACCCGGATATAACCGCCACAAGTCCTGCGACGATGAGCGATTGCCTTGACGCATGAACCACCCGAGAGAGTTGATCCCGCCCAAACTGGTCGGTGCCGAATGGATGATCGAAGCTTGCTTTAACAAAGCGACTTTGCAGATCCTGATCCAGCGGTTCATTCAGTCCAAAAGGCGCCAACGTCGCAATAACGACCATTGCCACAATCAGTGCCAGTCCGACAACACCAATTCGTCGGCGTGACAGCCTCCTGATGGACTCTGCTGTCACCTCAGGAACCTCGGCCAGATGTGGTGGGTGAAATACGAGGATCAATCGCCCAGTAAAGGATGTCGACGCCCAGGTTGATGAATATGGCCCCCAGTGCAATCAGCAGCGTCAGGAACTGGATGATTGGGTAGTCTCGGAATGAGATTGCCTGGACGAGCGCACGGCCCACGCCCGGGAGATTGAAGACAGACTCGATAATAACTGCACCACCCAGCAAGAACACCGACTGAGCCGCCAGGACTGTGAGAGATGGGATCAGCGCATTCCTGAGTGTGTGCCGAAACAGAACGTCACGGTTGAGCAAGCCACGCGCTCTGGCCGCGCGTATGTAGTCGGTGCTCAGTATCTCTATGGATGACGCCCGCATGACACGAATCAGGAGTGCCATTGGTCGCAGCGCAAGGATCACCGCTGGAATCAATATCTGCTGTGCATTGCGCCCGGGATCGTCCCAGATATGGCTGTACTCAACGGGAATGAAGTATCCCCACCACGACGCCATGATGACTACGAGGAACAGCGCGATCCAGAACTGCGGCACCGATGCAGCGAGCAGCGAGAACGATCGCACCACAACATCGAACCTGCTGCCTTCCGCCGATGCCGAGAGTACTCCAAGCGATGTGCCGCTCACTGCGGTGATTATCAGCGCCACGAGAGCCAGTTCCACCGTGACGCTAAGGCGTGGCCTCATCTCTGACCACACCGAAGTACCGGTAACGAACGACTCGCCCGCATCCAACCTGATGAGTTCGCCAAACCACTCGCCGTACTGCACCACAAGGGAACGATCGAGCCCGAGTGCCGCTCGCCCGGCGTCGATTTCAGCGCGAGTCAGTGATCCTTCTCCGGGTGCCTGAGCACTCGCGGCTACGACCGCATCGCCAGGGAGGATACGGACCAGCACGAACACGGCAACGGTCACCAGCCACAACGTTAGCGCGGAGAGTGCCAGTCGTTTGACGATGTAGTTGTTCACTGCTCAGCCCTCCGGGGCATTGGGCAAGAACACATCGCTACTCCGCAAGCCATACCGACTCAAATCTCCGCCCCTGGTAGAGGCTTGGCCCGCCGGGGTCGAAGTTCCTCACTTTCACGGACACCGGTGTGCGTCGAACGCTCCAGTTGAACCAGATTTTGGCATCTGTGGCCCAGACACGGCGTTGGATCTCATCCACCAACTCTTTCCGGGCGTCCGGGTCAGTTTCGCGTGACTGCATCTCGATCAGGCGATCGATCTCAGCGTCGCACAACCCGGGGAAGTTTTCCGCTCCGCCACACGAATAGTGGGCGGGAAGAATCGCATCGGGGTCGTCCAGCGAGAACGAGTGGCTATGGGAGATCAGGGTGTGCTCTCCGTTGGCCACTAACTCGGCATAGGCCGTTCGCTCAAGCGGGATCAGGTCCACGTCGATTCCTACCTCGCTCAACTGCGCGACAGCGAATTCCGCCAGCGATGTTGAGAATGGATCAGACCGCGAATGCATCTGAACGCTCAAGCCATCCGGATATCCAGCATTGGTTAGCAGTTCGCGTGCTCTTGAGCGTTCAGAGACATCATCGCCATAGCCGGGCAGTTGGGATACCTCGGTTGGGTCAAGCGCCCATGGGCCGCCGGGTGGCATGATGGCGCCGTCAAACCCGCCTCCAAGCGCCAGAACGGCGTCGCTGCGGCTGAATGCCAGGTTTACTGCCCTGCGGACTCTGGGGTCGTCGAACGGCGCTTTTGCGAGATTCATCTGAACGGTGTTTCCACCGGCGGACGGCTGTCGGATCAGCCGAATGCGGTCGCTATCACTCGCGATCGATTCGGCTTCTGGCTCAGTGAGCAGCATCACGATGTCAGCCTCGCCCGTTTGCATCGCTGCGACTCGGACGGCAGGGGAGGGGATTACGAGGAACGTGATCGAGTCCAAATACGGCAGATCTGGCTCGTAGTAGTCGGCGTTCTTCACCATCTCGTAGAACGAGCCACGAGTCGCTGAACTGAACTTGAACGGCCCGCTGCCAATCACGTTCTCGTGGAGAACCATGGAAGGAGGATCCAACTGTTCAGTGATCGCCTTCGGGAATACCGAAACGTAGACGTTCGCCAGGTTCGTGATGAACGATGCCGCTGGGAAGTCAGTTGTGATTGTGAGCGTGTCATCAGAGATGGCCGCAACTTGATTGGTGGATGAGACATAGCCGGCGATGGGGGCCGCACGGCCAGCGAAGAGGCCCTCCGGCGGCTCGATTACGCGATCAATGCTGAACTTCAGGTCGCTTGCGGTGACTGCTGATCCATCGTGCCACCGGGCATCTGGTCGCAGCTTGAACGTCCACGTGCGGCCATCGGCTGACACGCTCCATGTTTCAGCAAGGTCAGGCGCGATTGCTGAGTGGTCATTTGATGATGAGCGCACGATCTGGGAGAGCATTGGATTGCACGGATGGACTGACTGGTAGCCAACGCCACGTGACATGGCGATATCACAACTGACGGGATCCCCCGGCTGCGCGATGCGAAGGTTTCCGCCGTATCGGGGGCCATCGGGTGAGAGCGGTGCTTCGACACCTGACGCAGGGGATGACTGTGCGATTGGAATGCCATCGGTTCCGGCCAGCGGTTCCTGTCCATCGCCGTCGGAACAGGCGATCAACATCAAGAGAAAAATTGGTGACAGTAGTGTCAGCGAGAATATGCGCAATGTGTGGCTATCTCCGTCCGCATCCGATGTTGATCGGGCGCGGAAAAGTACTCTCACCACTGCGCTATTGAAGCCGGTGATCCTGGCAATTGGTCATCTTATTGAGGCCACTCAGGCTTCTGAATGGACTCAGGCGATTGACGCTGGCAGGTGCCCCCATCGCTCGGCGTGATTGCGAGCGAGTGAATCTAGCGTTACGGCATATTCGACGCTGCTGATTGGAGGCGTAGTCATGATGATAGCGTCTTCGGCGTTGTCGATATAGTACTTCTTACGAAGGCCAACGTTCTGAAAACCGTATTTTCGGTAGAGAGACTGGGCTGCATCGTTTGAGGCTCTGACTTCCAGCGTTAGCTCTTTGCAGCCATGTTCCCGTGCCTGTTGGAATGCGGAAAGCATGAGAAGTTCGCCAATTCCGGCGCGCTTGACCGACTCTCGAACGCCAATCGACACGATGTGCGCCTCATCAGCGATAAACCACACGCCAACGAACCCGCCGATGTAGTCCTTTGGATATGACGTGCCCTTGCGCTCGTCGATCAGTAGCAACTGGCGCAAGCCTGATGAGATCCGATCCCAGATTCCGACTTCAGGTCCGCCATGTTGAATGCTTTGACCCGGGGGAAGCTCTGATTCGCGATAACCACGGGAAGCAACGATATATAAGGCGCGTCGCCGACTGATCTCTTTGATGAATCGGGTTGGCGGCCACTGAGAGGGAAACGCATCGCGCTCGATAACCGACAAGATGGCGGCATCCGCTTCTTCAGCGGCGCGCGTCTCATAAGCGCCTGACCTGCTGCTGGGGCATTGGGCGGTGCGATCTAGAGCGTTTAAGTAAGCTGTTTGTTTCAACATGAGGCAGTATCTTAACTACGAACGGCGACCCGGATCACGATTTGGGGTTCACCGCGTTTGTACAGATTCTCCATCCGATAGCGGATAATTCAAGTCCGCAGCAGAAGGAGCACCAGTTTTATCATGCCAGCGCAACCCGACCGAGCGACCGCCTCAATGGTCCTTGCCCTGCACGCCTCGCCAGTGCTGGGTTCGTTTGTGGTGACCGGTGCTGGCAGCAGATTTCTCAGCTGGCTTTTCTCGGAGGGCGGATCATCGGCGACAGTTCTGGATGCTCAGATTCCATACGCCCAGAACGCGCTGAATGATTATGTGGGCCAGGCACCGGAACAGAATGTCTCTGAGTCAACGGCGGTAGCGATGGCGGAAGAGGCGTACTGGAAGGCGCTTCGACTAGATGCTCTCGCTCACCCAGAGTCGATTGGTGATCGTGAAATCATCGGCGTGGCTTGCACTGCAACAATCGCCACAAACCGTTTGAAGCGAGGTGAGCATCGCGCTCACATTGCGGTGCGCTCGTCATTTGGCACGTCAGCTAGCGCCATCTGGTTGGAGAAAGGCGTGCGAGATCGTTCCGGCGAAGAGGAGATCGTTAGCCGTGCGCTGCTGAACGCGATAACAAGCACCGCTGGGATCCCAGACATGCTGCCACTTGAGCTCAGCGCGAGTGAGCGGTATGAGGAGTTTCATCAGGTTGCGGAGAATCCGTTGACCAATGTGAGCAGCGGTGATGTGCCATTCGTACTGATTGACGGTGACGGAGAAATCACGACATCAATCTCCGAATCGATCGCGGTAGTCGCAGGATCGTTCAATCCCAGCCACGAGGGACATCGTGAGATGTCGGAAGTGGCAGGTCGGTCGACAGGCAAGCGCGCTGCGTTCGAGCTATCGGTTACCAACGTAGACAAGCCTCAGTTGAGTGCGGCGCATCTCGACGCCCGCATCGCACAGATGCGAAGGGAGACGCCGATACTGATTACGCGTGCGCCCACGTTTGAGGAGAAGGCACGATTGGTGCCGGGGACAACGTTCGTCATCGGATTCGATACGGCGGTGCGGGTGGTGGATGCGAAGTACTACAGCGGTACAGTTGAAGCAGCGCTCGATGTAATTCGAGAGGCCAGTTGCGATTTTCTAGTGGCGGGACGCCTGAGCGACGGTAGCTTCAGATCACTGGATGAACTGAAGCTACCGCCCGGGTATGAGTTGCTGTTCGATGTCATGTCAGAGGAAGAGTTCAGGTTTGATGGCTCTTCAACTGACCTGAGGGCGAGGAGCTCGAGCTAGTTCTGGCTAGGGCATCTGGAAGTCGTTTGCACGGGCGTACTTCGCCTGTTGCACACCAAGATCTTCTTGCAACTGAGTCGTTAGCCCGCCGTCAACGAATAGCGAGTGTCCGGTGATGAAGCTTGCATCCTCTGAGCAGAGGAATGCGATGGCATTTGCGATGTCTTCGGGCTTGCCGACTCGCCGCACAGGGTACTGATCCTCGAAGAATTTGAGACCCTCTTCATTGCCTTCCCACATCTTTGCCAGTCCTTCGGTGAGGATGTGGCCGGGACAGATAGCGTTCACTCGGATGCCTTCAGGCCCGAAGTCGATCGCCATCTGCTTGGTCATGCCAATCACTGCCGCTTTGCCAGCTTCGTAGATGAGCCTCTTGGGAGCCATCAGGAACCCATGCACCGACGCAAGGTTTACGATGTTTCCGCCGCCGTTCTTCCTCATCTCCGGCACGGCATACTTGGCCCCTAGATACAGCGCCTTGGTCAGCACAGCCATGCCGTTGTCCCATGCCTCTTCGCTCACCGTGACGGCGCTGCCGAGTGATTGATCGTGATTTGATGCGACGCCGTATGCGTTCTGCACCAGCACATCTAGCCGACCCCACTCCTCGACGGCGGCGGTGACCATCGACCGGATATCATCGTGAGATGAGACATCGCACCTGATCGCCTGCGCAATGCCACCAGCCGCGGTGATGCCATCGGCATTGGCCACCGCAGCGTGCATGTCGATATCGGCGATCAGAACCCGCGCACCTTCGGATGCGAACTTGCGTGCGGTGGCACCGCCGATTCCCAACGCACCACCCGTGACGATTGCAACCTGTCCTTCAAATCTGCTCATTGAGTCTGCCTTTGTGACTTTTGTGGTCCGTGTCTAGTACGGCATCTGGAATTCGTTGGCCCGCGCGTATTTCGCCTGCTGGACGCCGAAGTCTTCCTGCAGCTGAATCGTCAGCCCACCATCAACCACCAGCGGATGGCCGGTGATGAAGCTGGCGTCCTCACTGCACAGGAAGGAGATCGCACCGGCAATATCAGCAGGGCTTCCGACACGCCGAACGGGGTACTGATCCGCAAAGAAATCGAGCGTCTCCGGCATCTTGTTCCAGCGACCCTCAGTCGACTTCTCCGTGACGATGTGGCCAGGGCAGATGGCATTCACTCGAATCCCTATCGGACCGAAGTCGATCGCCATCTGGCGGGTCATTCCGATAACGGCGGACTTCGCTGCTTCGTATACGAGATGATTTGTCGACATCAGCAGTCCATGAACGGATGAGATGTTCACTATGCTGCCGCTGCCAGTTTTCTCCATCTCTGGAACGGCGTACTTCGCACCCAGGAACAGCGCCTTGGTCATGATGGCCATGCCCTCGTCCCAGCCCTCTTCGGGCACGTCGACGGCGCTGCCAGTGATCTGCGTGGTGGGAGCACCCCAAGCGTTCTGCACCATTATGTCAAGCCGACCGAATTCGCTGACAGCGGTCTGCACCATGCCCTCGATGTCATCACGGGAAGCCATGTTGGCGTGAATGCTGATCGCATTGCCCCCGGCATCCTTGATGCGAGTGACGTTGTTCACAGCAGCATCATCGGCGATATCGGCGATCAGCACGTTCGCGCCATCGGCCGCCAGCCGCCTCGCTACACCGCCGCCAATGCCAAGAGCACCGCCGGTAACAATCGCAGTTTTTCCGTCAAAACGTCCCAAAGTGACGCTCCTAAAAAGTGATTATAAAAAGTGTGTGAGTTGAGTTAGACGTTTATAGCCGGTCTGATGGGCGATGTCGAGCGGGGAACGCGGAAGCAGGCATTCACAGGGGATTGCCCCTACTGCGTTCGGGAGCGTTGGATCAGGATGCCGAATTTCCATGCAGGCGGGGCGTCGGGTTGCGCCTACGTGTCCAGCGGCCACCGGGTGTGGACAAGGCCGAAGCTGCTGGTGTAGCCGTGGAGGAATGTGGTTCCGCCCACCGGGCCTATCTCTCCGTTGCAGAAGAAGCCGCTGAGGGGGATGGGAGCGATCATTTCGCTGAAGATTTCTGAGTCGTGATTGGGGCGTCTGAACAGATGCTGGCCTCGGCTGACGCACGAGAACATCAGGGCGGCTTCCGGGTGCTTTTCGGGATTGTTCTGATCGTATCGATCTAAAACGCTCACGAGGTCTTCTCGGGCCGCGTCTGCGTCTCTCAGATGGAACTGGACTATCTGGCCTTCTTGCACAACGTCGCCAACGATTAGCGCTCCGGTGTCTTCGTCCATGCCCATCACGTTGCGGATCAGGAAATCGCCCGCGCCAAACTCGGTGGCGAAACGGTCCATGACCACGCCGACCTGAAGCGCTCGCCGCATGAGCCAGCGATCTTTTTCCACTCCCTGTGAGAAGAGATCACGCAGAATTTCCAGCGGCGTTGATGTGCCGAGTTGCTGGATGATGTTTTTCTCTGACTTCGTCACAACCATTGGCTCGCCGATAGGACGACATCCCTGGGCCATGACCGTATCGATCTGAATGTTGCCGGTGAGGGCCACGCCCACTGCACCTTCACTGCGCGTCTTGCCGGCCTCAAACAGGGCGTGCGGTGTTTCTTCCGCACCGCCGCTGGCCAGTCCGCCAATCTTGGGACCGTGGGGGTACGCGAAATCTAGTCCGGAGATCAGCCGGTCGGTCTCCAACGTGAACGGGTCGGTAAAAATCAGGAATGCGGGGTCAGCTTCTACGCTCACGCCCGTCAAATCCTCCCACGCGTCGGGACCGGAGTCTTGAGTAGGCAAATCATCCTGTTGTACGTGGAACGGTGTGATTTCTACGTCTGGCAAACATGCCGCTGTGATCGATATGCCTGGCCTGCGTTCGATTTCTATGGCGCCGCCAATTACACCAGCGCCGGAACAGCCGATGATCTGTGCGCTGCCAAAATGGGAACGGAGAAGTTCGTTGACCGAGTAGAACGAGGGCGCATGGTGGAATGAAACAAACACGAGCACGAGATCAGGGACCCGATCATCGAGCTGATCCATCACCTGCTCAGCAGCGTTATTTACCGCTTTGGTGAAGGAAGGAGCGTCGGACACTGCCGATGCCCAGCGCATCACCTTCGTCTCTTTCTTTACCCTCGACTGCACTACCCAGCCATCGCTTTCAGGGACGATCGAGCGGCCTCGAGTGTCTGGCCGATGTCTTCATCGCTATGTGCGGAAGCCATGTGCCATCTACCGTTGGTAGCGAGACGGATTCCGTTTCGGAGCATGTGTTCCGCGAAGACGGCGTACTTTTCTTCATCAACCGATGAGACATGTTCACGATAGTTGCTTATGGAGTCTCGCTCGGTGAACGTGGTCCAGAACGTGGCTCCGACGCCCTGCACGAGCATGGGGATGCCAGCTTCTTCGGCGGCGGTGCTAAGCCCCTGCATGAGTCTCGTTCCGCGTCCATTGAGGTCGTTGTAGAAGCCTTCGGGATTCTCCGCGATATGGCTAAGGCCAGCCTTTGCTGCGGACATGACCATCACATTGGAGTTGAAGCTGCCGCCGTGCTGAATCTCGCCGCTACCAACTTTCTCCATGATCTCCGGAAGGCCTACCAGAACCGAGAGCGGGAATCCGCCTGCCACTGACTTGCCGTAAGTGGCAATGTGCGGTACAACACCGCTGAACTCCTGTGCGCCACCGTGTGCGACGCGGAAGCCAGTAATCACCTCGTCAAATATGAGCAGTGCGCCGTACTTCTCACAGAGATCAAGTGCGCCCTGTAGGTAGCCATCGTCGGCAACAATGCAGTTCGTATTGCCCATGATGGGCTCCATCATGACGCAGGCAATTTCGTCTGGATTCGCCTTGAATACGGCTTCTAGGGCTTCCAGATCGTTCCATTGAGCAATGATGATGTCATCCGCAGCGCCGGGTGCCATTCCCAGTGATTCGCCGACTGCGTTTGGCGCACTAACAGGCCCTGCGTCGTCCAGTGAGGGGTGTACTGAGAAGAGAACCGTGTCCGTCCAACCGTGATAGTGACCCTCAAACTTCACCCACTTTGAGCGGCCGGTGAACGCCTTGGCAACGCGCAATGCGAGCTGGTCGATCTCTGTTCCCGATGATGCGTAGCGCATCAGTCCCTTTAGCGGTACGGCTGCGCGAATCAGGTCGGTGACTTCAAGCTCATGCTCGGTCTGACCGGCCAGGCAGAAGCCGTTGTCAATATCCTCTCGGACGGCGTCCACAATGAAGTCTGGAGCGTGCCCAAATATGTTGGGTCCCATGCCTTGCACGAAATCCACGTATTCGTTGCCGTCGACGTCCCACATTCGGGAACCTTTCCCACGCTTGAAGAACAGGGGAACGGGTCGTTCGGCCCGTCGGATCTGGCTGCTGACACCGCCAGCGACGATGGTATTCGCTCGATCAAAAAGTTCCTGGCTACGTTGGAACGTCACTTCGGCGCCTCACGGAATAGGGCTGATATTTAATATGAGGCAGGATTCATCATGCCTCACGACGGGGTCAAGACTGGGTCCATTCTAGGTACTTCTTTTGCACTTTGGCGATGTAGCTGAACGTTGGATTCACAAATTGAGTGATTCTGGCCTCCAAAACCTGAGCCAAAAGCATGTACGCCTCTTTGCGGTCCATGCCGTATCCATCTTCCAGCCAGAGGATTATTTCTGAGAGGGCAATTCGGAACGCATCTTCCGCCGGCCGGGCCTGCGCGGTTGTCATGATGTAATCGGCATTCTCAATGCGCGGCCACGTCATTCGTTCGGGCAGATCGCGCAGTTCCACTGTGAGCGTTGCGACGCCACCGGTTTCGATTCCGCCGCCACCGCTAATCTCGCCGTCACCCTGGCGAGCGTGCATATCGCCAACGTGCAGCAACGCTCCATCTACTTGAATCGGGATCAGCACTGTTGCGCCGTCAGTCACTTCCTGAATATCGAAGTTGCCACCCCACTCGCCGGCCCAGCCGTTGTGGTGTGTCTCACGGAACGGAGCAACACCTACGCAGCCGAGCATTGGCGCCATAGGGAGTGAAATCTTGTCGTTCCAGATCACCTGGCTGTCTTTCAGGCGAACGACTTTGCTGGCCGGGCCTACGCCAGAGTCGCCAAGCCAGCCCGGCATGGCGCTGGTGCTGCCGCGGTACTGCGTGTAGCCGATGCCGTGCGGCTTGACTGACTCCACATGCACGGCAAGCATCTGTCCGGCTTTTGCGCCCTCAATCCAGATTGCTCCTGACGATGGGTTACCGCCGCGGGTGGACGGGTTGCGCAGTTCCTCGTACTCGGCCCTGAGGTCGTCGGACACTGTGTCCGGGTCTGGACCACGGTTCATCTGCGTTTCAATCTCAAACGTCTCGCCTGGATTGACGGTCATCGTAGGAGCGTTGTTTGGTCCGGTTTCGAAGTAGAGAGGTGATTTGGGCTGGCGTTGCATTGACCTGTGCCTGGGATAGTGGGCGTTGTTTCGGTTGGCCGAGAGTCTACCCGACGGCGTTCCACAGCAGGGGCAACCACCCTCGGTTGCCCAGATCCGCAGATTGACGTCCGCACGATCTACTCGAATACGGGCAGGCTGTACGCGATCTCAAGATGCGAAATAGTCAGCAATACTTGATCCGGATGCGGAATCAGCCTCGCGATCACCGCACGGCCAGACGTTCCGATCTCCACTCTGTCTACCAACTCAGCCCAACTGCCCTCACGACCAACTCGGTCTCCTGACTTGATGCGGGCTACAAGCAACTCGGCGTTGCGAAGCGCGGTCGCTTCATTGGGGTTGATGATCACGATGGTGGCGTATGCGGTGCCAGTGTCCACTCCCCAACCAACCGATACCAGATCGAACTTATCTAGCAGCGGCTGCTGGCGGAGTGTCTCCAGCGCTCGAGTGGGGGGAAGTCCATTGTTTAGATTGGAGGCTGCTCTAGTCGCTCCAGACATATCGAAGGGCTGATCAGAGAACCATGCTGAGTAGCTGCCGGCGATGCCGTGCGCGTCGGTGGCCAGTTGGAACTCCTCAACATCAAATACCGAAGGAGTGCTGCCGACTGCCACATCCACGACGCTGGTGATCTGGTCATCCATCAGTGAACGCATGACGATTCCTTCGTGGAAGAACATTCGGCTACCACGGCCAGAGTGATCGAACATGGGCTGGGCGAACCGGTCATCCAGATCGCCGATCAACTCCGGCCCCCACGAGTAGTAGGTCTCGCCCTCGTACTCAACCGCGAGGTGGTCACGGCACCTTGTGCAATCCAGAAGTGCAGTGGTTATGGCTGATGTATCCAGATCGCCGACGATCAGCTCAAGAGGTCGCTGGTTTGGCCCCGCCATCGCACTGCCGTCGATGTTCCGCTGATCGAACCCCAGCGATTCATATGAGTTGGTTATCGCACCTGCGATATCGAATCCGGATATTCGGGGCGAGGATAGCCTGGGCCGCGCGAACAGGTTCACTCCCGAGCTGGATTGGCTGAAAGCAAGATCAGAATAGAACCTGTCCATGGCTTTGTTTCCAGACTCGTCGGTCGGTCTCGTTGCACCGAGGCTGTCCCATGCCGACCAGATTGGGAGAAAGTCATTCAGCCAGATTTCTTCGCGGTTTTCGACGGTACTCGGAATCTGGGAGAGCAATTCCACAAATCTGGCAGAGGCGGGCACAACCGTCGTGTTGAGGGGAGACTCTTCAACGCTGCCAGTTGAGCCGGACCGGACTGTCTCAGCGGTTGGGCCAAGCTGCACCTCATCGGTAAGTTCAGGCTCAGCATCTCCACTGCACCCCATCAACGCTACGACTATGAGCGCGCCAATGAGAACGGGAAACAGCCTGCGATGCAGATTGATCAAACTTAAGGTTTCAACCAACGCTCAAACCAACCGACCATGCGGGTACTGATGTCGACCTGATGTTCATACTCTGAAACTCCATGTGGCTCTCTGGGGTATACGACGAGTTCAGAGATTACGTCGTGATCCTGAAGTGCCCGATACCACTGGTAGGCCTGCTCCACCGGGACGTCCTCGTCCTTTTCTCCGTGCAGGATCAGCGTTGGTGTCTCTACGTTCTCGATGAAGTTGAGAGACGAGAATTTCGAGTGCTCAGAGTCTGCGTCGTACGCGTTCGCACCGTCGTAGTGCATCACATCCCATGTGTGGAGGTATGAAGTGCCGTGGAACGATCTCCAGTCTGAAATACCAGCACCCATGACTGCCGCTGCGAAGCGCTTGGTCTGAGTGACGGCCCATGCGCTGATGAACCCACCGTAGCTCCAGCCGGTGATGCCTAGTCGATCGGGATCCGAAATCCCTTCGTCGATCAGGTAGTCCAGTCCCGCCATCATGTCGCCGAAGTCTGCGCCACCCATATCGCCAACGCTGGCCTCGGCCCACTCAAGGCCCCGGCCCGTAGAGCCACGATAGTTCGGCAGGTACACAGCCAGACCCGCAGCGGCAAGTAGGAACGGCCACTGACGGCCATCGTGGAGACCGCCTCTAACCGCGGACACCGGCCCGCCATGGATCAGCATGACTGTTGGGAGCGGCTTGTCCCCTGAGTCTCCAGGAGGGAGAACCAGGTAGCCGCCGACGGTCTGGCCATCATGCGTTGGGAATGAGATTGGGCGCATAGTGCCCGGGTCGAAATCAAGCGGAGGCGTTACCGCAGCGGATAGGACAGCGGTGCCGTCTTCAATCGCGCCTGTGTAGATGCTGGTGAGGGACTCATAGTCGGTGATGGCGGCTGAGATTTGTCCGTTCGCGTTCACGGAGAGACCTTTGAGCCACGCTTCAGACTCCCACGCCCATTCAGGCTGACGGCCGTCTAGATCGAGAACTGCGATTCCGGAGCCGCCGCCTATGTTGGCGGTGGCGATAGGCACGTCGCCCATCCACTGCACCCGGTCATAACTGGCTGACGCGTCTGGTGTCAGTGAAACGGAATCTCCGCCGGATGCGGGAACCATCATCACTTCACCGGCGTCGCTGCCGCGGTCAGACCAGTGGCTGGTTATATAGGTGACCGCTTCGCCATCTGGAGTCCAGGAAGGTTTTGCTAGCTGGCGTGCTGTGTCAGCAAGAATGGTGAGCTCTCCGCCGTCGATATCGAACACAGCGAGCTTGCACTTGTACCAATCCCACTCGTACGGCACATCTGAAATCACCGCAGCGATGCGTTTACCGTCCGGCGAGATCGCGTATTCCCAAATCTGTATGCCATCTGGAGAAATCCGCTCCGGCACTCCACCGTCCAAACCAACGCGCCAGATTCGGGTGAACAGAGGCACTGCCTCGTACTCGACAGCGTCACGGCCGGCTTCTTTTGCTTCCTTGTTATCTTCGGCCACCGGATCGATCATTTGGAACGTGAATGCGGTGCCGTCTGGCATCCACTTCATGGGATCAAGGCTGCGAGGGCTGGGGATGGAGCCTGTTACGTCAGTGATCCGCCGTGCCTCACCGCCGCTAACAGACAGTACATAGATCTGTCGCTGTCCAGCTTTGACGCGGTCTGAGACGAATGCCAGATGTGATCCGTCTGGTGACCATCGAGGACCAGAACTTGATCCTGCGCGGTTCGTGAGGTTGATCGGTGTGTCTGATCCGGGTCGGAGCAGGCGGATGTTGGTGGCCGGGGTCTTTGATCCCTCGCCTTTGGTGAAGGCATTGCCAGCTACATACGCCACCGAGCCATCAGTTGGCGAAATCTGCACATCACCAACACTTTCAAGTTCGATGCTCGCTTCAACGGTCAACTGTTTCGTCACACATCCACCTCTGTATTTGTCCATCTGGCCGGGTGGAATGGTAACGGCGTGAGCGCCCAGACACAAAACGAGTCACAAGACCAGCGTTAAAAAGAGAGGCCGCAGACTAAGCTGCGGCCTCTCTGATATTCATATTGATATCCGGGGAATCTACTTACGCGGCCTTTTTGGCTCTTCCGGCGGTGGCCTTACGACGGGTAGGCTTCTTCTTTTCAGCCTTTGCGGGAGTGACGATCTCTAGAGCCACTGGCTCTTCGAACTCGGCCGTTGCGGCCTTCGCTACGATACCGGGCGGCGTGGCTCGGATTCGCGCTGCCTCTGTGAGAAGTCGCTGGGCTTCCAGCTCTTCTTCAATTTTTGAGCGTGCAACTTCGACGTCAGCTATCAGTGATTTAATCTCGCCGGCGGTCTCTGCCTGTATTTCGTCGCGAATCTTCTCAGCGTCGGCGTATGCCTGAACAATGATCTCGTCTACGCGATTCTGAGATTCGGCTGTCAAATCAAGTGTTGACGTCTGAGCCTCTGAAATTATTCGAGCAGATTCCAACTCCGTCTCGGATTGAAGTTCGGAAGCCCTGACGTTGGCTTCGATCACCACATTAGCGGAATACGAATCAGCTTCATCCCGTACACGGCGGGCTCGATAATATTCAGCTTCGATATCGCCCTTGAGTCGTTCAGCGCTGGCAAGCGATTCTTGCGCTGTGCCCAGATCCTGCTCAGCCTGTGCACGCAGATCGGCACAGTACTCTTCAGTTACCTTGAGCGCTTCCTACTCTGCCACTCGGCGAACGGCGTCGGCGTCTGAGCGTCTTGCTCGTGTGTCTGGGACTCCCTCACGAGCCAGGTCGCGCACTACCATCGCCTCCCGCCAGAGAGATTGCACGGAGTCACCGTTGAAGCCCGCTCGGCCTGGTACAGAATTATTTCGACTTACCATCACTTGCCGCCCTGTCTCATATCCCAGGATCTAGATATCGTCGCGCAGCAGGTAAGCCTGACTGCACTTACTGAATCCTAATAACCCCTGAAGGAGAGCGAGAACGCTAAACTCACCACAATCGAGTGGGTGGTGACCCTCACCACGCGGTCAAGTAACGCACACGATCACGATATGGAGTCTTAAACTGTCCGATATGACCGATTCGACGTCGATGCCTTATCGCGCAGAAACCATTCCGGCTGGTGACACGGAGCTGGCGGGAACACCGATTGAGTTTCATGAGTTGCTGAGTTCAACCAGCGACCTTGCGGCGGTGAGGCTTGCCAGCGCCGAATCTGGTGAGGTGGTTGTAGTCGCGGACAGTCAGAGCGCGGGACGGGGGCGCTTCGCCCGCACTTGGAATTCGAATCCCCGGGACGATGTGTTGGTGTCAATTGGCCTGCGCCCAACAGCAGATGTTGCCGCCAAACTTGCCATGATCGCCGCCGTAGCGACAGCGGACACCGTGACCAAACTCACCGGGCAGACCGCTCAGGTGAAGTGGCCCAATGACATTCGCATTGAGGGCAAGAAGATCTCCGGAATTCTGATTGAGTCACAGATCCAGAATGGTCAGTTCCGCGTTGTGCTGGGCATTGGGCTGAACCTCAATCTGGATCCCAGCGTCTTTCCAGAGATTGCCGATATTGCAACCAGCGTGCGCGAAATCACAGGGCAGCGCGTTGATCGAGAAGTGGCGCTGAATGAGTTGATGCAGAATCTGGACAGTGCCTACACGCTGGTTTGCCGTGGTGGCTCGGTGCACACCCGGTGGAAAGCGATGCTGGACACTCTGGGAACCCACATCGAATTCAACGTTCATCCTACAAACGAAAAGGTGAGCGGAGTTGCCACGGATGTTGCGCCTGATGGTGGCCTGATTGTGCGCACTGATGACGGTGAGATCGTCACACTGGACTCCGGCGAAGTGACCTCGCAATCGCCGAGCTGATGGCAGGAAACGCGGACGCCGTGACGCTGGAGATTAGAGTCACGCCGAGAGCGAAACGAAACTCCGTGGAGCTAACGTCTCCCGGTCAGCTACGCGTCAGAGTCACGGTGCCGCCAGAAGACGGGAAAGCGAACGCAGCGGTGCTGAAGTTACTGGCGAAAGCACTGGGCATTCCGAAGTCACGAATGTCGATCATCCGAGGGCAAACGAACAGGGACAAAGTCATAGCACTGGACGGAGTAACTTCAAGTGAACTTGAAGTTACTTTGGCCCGACTCGTCAAGCCTACCTAAAGATCTCCGACAGACCCAGCAATATCAAGATTGCCACCATCGGGGAGAAGTCAAACAGGCCAGCGCGAGGGATTATCCGGGACAGCGGCACCAAGATGGGATCGGTCAACTGGTGAAGCATCTTTATGAACTGATTGTTTCGAGTATCCGGGAACCACGAGAGCAGTGAGCGGGCGACGATCGCCCACAACATGACCTGCAGCACAATCAGAATGAATTTAGATAGAAAATCGATGACTACTTACCCCCGCCCAACTCTTCGCCTCTGTCATATGCGGCCTTCACTGCGCTCATCACCGTCGCCTTAAACTTGCCTTCTTCCAGCGCCATCAACGCAGCGGCGGTGGTCCCACCGGGAGACGTAACCATTGCTGCCAGTTCGGCAGGGTGCTTGCCTGACTCACGTGTGAGCGTGGCGCTCCCCAGTACGGTCTGGATCACAAGCTTGCGGGCGAGATCTGCTGGCATGCCGAGCAATACTCCACCCTCAACCATTGCATCGATCATTCTGAATATGTAAGCCGGGCCGCTGGCGCTTACTGCTGTTGCCATGTCTACGTACTTCTCTTCTTGTACGAAGACTTCCTCACCAAAAGATCCGAGCGCCTGTCCCACGAAATCACGCACGGCATCAGGGACGTCGGATGAGGCAGTCCACACAGACATACCCTGGCCGATCTGCGCCGGGGTGTTTGGCATGACCCTGATTAACCGCTTGTGGTTCAGGCGGAGACCGATGGAGTGCATCTTCACGCCTGCGAGGATAGACAGCACCGTCTGGTCGGGGCCGATCTTGCCCTTGAGTGACTCGGCCACCGGGTCGAGTGCTTGCGGCTTGATAGCGAGCGCCACGATGTCTGCACCGCTAATCGCGTCCATGTTGTCTGCCACGGCGTTGATGCCGACCGCGGCCAGTGCATCGCGCCGAGCAGCAACAGGTTCGCCGACGGTGATGTCAGCGTCTAGTCCGGCGTCTTTGATTCCTGTGATGAGCGCTTCGGCCATAATGCCGCCGCCCACAAAACCCAGTTTCATTGAAGATAGTCCAATAGGAAGGAGGTGAATAAAAACCGGCGCAGAGTTGCCTCAGCGCTGTTGTGGATTATATGGCAGAGAGGTTGATCGAAACCTGAATGGTTCCTGAACACAATTCAGCAGACTTGCGTTCAACACCTTGCCACGATTAGGAGAGACTTTCTCCCGATGCCAACCCCGCAGCGACTTTGATCGCCTCCACCATGCTGGTCTCATTAGCAATCCACTTGCCGGTGATGTCGAACGCGGTGCCGTGGTCTACGGACGTGCGGAGCCACGGAATGCCCAGGTTTACCGAGATGCTCTCTTCAAAGCCGTGAACCTTGATTGGGATGTGGCCCTGATCGTGATACATCACCACTACAACGTCATGGCGACCGTCGATAGCCTGGTTGAACACTGAGTCAGCAGGAATCGGGCCTGTCGCAGCGATTCCTTCAGCTATCGCTGCCTCAACCGCGGGCCTGATGATTTCAGCCTCTTCAGAGCCGATGAGTCCATTGTCAGACGCGTGCGGGTTGAGCGCTGCAATAGCGATTCGAGGCGGGTCAAAACCCCACTCCCTGAAATGCTTTTCTGTGAGACGGGTTGCCATCAGGATGTTTTCTTTGGTGACGTAGTCGACAGCATCGCGCAGTGGCTTGTGCGTGCTGAGGTGCATACAACGGAGCTTCCCAGACACGAGCATCGTCGCAACGTAGTCGGAGCCGCTCAGGCGCTTGAACACTTCCTGGTGACCCAGATCAGGCATCTCTGCCATCTGCCACGATTCTTTATTAATAGGAGCAGTGACCATCGCATCGATCTCGCCGGATCGCGCAAGTTTGGCCGACGTCTCAACCCACTGATGGGAAGCCGCTCCACTGAGTACGGAGTGGGTGCCCAGAGGGAAGCTTTCATCCTCAAACCCGTCTGAGTTGAGAATTTCCACGTTCATGGGGGAGCCAACAACCTCTTCATGGCTGCCCACCGTGCTCAGCTTCAGATCAGCAGGCAGATGCTGCATCACATGCTCAGTGCCCTTCATAGAGCCAACCAGAAACGGCGTACACCAGTCGTATATCTCCGGATGCCCGGTGAGGGCCTTGAGTACGACTTCTGGCCCGATGCCTGAAGGATCGCCCATGGTGATTGCGATTTTGGGTTTGGTGGTCATGTGTCTCGATTGCGATGAGGAGTGTTGTTGGCGGAATGCCATCTTACCCGCCCACGTGTCCACCGTTCGCGAGCGTAAGATGCGGCGATATTTCACTCACGAGATCGAATCACCCTGAGGCAAACAATGAAAATCACCGATGTCCGAGCCCGACTTGTCAAAGCCCAGGCGGGTCGCACCTGGGTCTTCATTGAGATTGACACTGATGAGGGCATCACCGGTGTTGGTGAGGCGACAAACTCCGGTGGCGGCGGTGCGATCATGGTGGCAAGAGCCATTGAGATCCTTCGGAATGATTTGCCCGGCTCAGATTTCTCTGATGGCCTGATTGGACAGGATCCCAGTCACATCGAGCGAATCTGGCAGCAGGTTTATCGGCGATTCGGTGCGCTGGGTAGTAGGGGATTCCCGACGGCGGTTCTTTCGGGTATCGATGCAGCGCTCTGGGATATCAAAGGCAAAGCGCTTGGCAAGCCGGTCTACGACCTGCTGGGTGGACCGCTTCGAGACTCGATTCCGTTGTACACGCACGTCGCGCATCCGGATGACCCGGTGGCAGCAGCAAAGCACGCTCGAAGCCTGGTCGATGAAGGCTACGTTGCGCTCAAGACGGACCCGTACTCCGCTGAGATGGGTAGCCAGCACCGTCGATATCTCTCAGGGCAGATATCTGCTGCGGGAGCTCAGATGGGCCTGGACGTGATGACCGCCATCCGTGAAGAAGTCGGTCCAGATATCGAACTGATGATTGACGCCCACGGCAACTTCGATGTGTCTACGGCGGTGGACATGATCAACCGTATGGAGCCCATTAACCTCACGTGGTTTGAGGAGCCGTGCCAGCCAGAAAGCCTGGATGCCCTGAAACAAGTGCGTGAGCACACAAACACCCCGCTCTGCGTTGGCGAGCGCAAGTACACCCGATTCGACTTCCTGCCGATTCTGCAGGAGCGAGTGGTGAACTACATCATGCCGGACATCTGCTGGACCGGCGGTATTAGCGAAACGAAGAAGATCGCGATTCTTGCGGAGACGTTCTACATCCCAATCAGCCCACACGATGCCAGCGGACCGCTGAACGTGGTCGAAGGCGCTCACGTCATGATGAGCACGCCAAACATCTATCGCCTGGAGTTCGGCAGGGCAGCGCTGGAGGGCTATAACAACTGCCTCACAGAGCCACTCGATGTCCGAGACGGCAACCTCTATCTCTCAGACAAGCCCGGTCTCGGCTACGAGTTGGATATTGAGTTCATTGAAGCGCATCCGGATCCAGCATGGGTGGCACTGGGCGGCGGATAGCGCCTTCGTTTTAGCCCCAGATTCCGCGATTTACCCCCTCTGCCTGTGGGAGAGGGTTGGGGTGGGTACAGACCGGGCACATGGGTAACACTCAACTGTCTAGATGCCAGCAGAGGAGTGACCCATTGCCCTGGAAACAGACAGACCCGTTGCGTGAACAGCGGGATTTCATCGAAGCGTGGTCAGGAGAGGTGGAAACGCCTTTTACTGTGTTGTGTAGAC
>Ga0114996_10003389_pt1 | contig 19843 bp, 12 predicted proteins | sample ArcticOcean_MG_C_4_FD_87039 | JGI IMG/M metagenome (GOLD analysis project Ga0114996, IMG submission 87039) | Marine microbial communities from western Arctic Ocean - ArcticOcean_MG_CB4_134 | ecosystem: Environmental > Aquatic > Marine > Oceanic | place: Arctic Ocean: Canada Basin | collected...
AATGACGGGTTCTGGGGGCGACCAGGGCTGTTTGACCACCCACTTCTCCAATCGATAAGAATCTCGAAATCGTGTGTACTTGGTGGCTGTTCCCAGGACGACGACTGCCACTCTCCGACCCGATGGAAGTTGGATTGCGCTCGCGACACACCAGCCCGCGGCGCTGTTAAAACCCGTCTTGCCGACCAGCACATCTCGGCCTTCCTTGTGCACGAGGGCGTTTGTATTCCGATAGATCAGCGGGATGCCGGAGCGCTCTTTTGCGGCCGTCTTCCATTTCTGTAGCGTGGTAATGGATGCCAGCTCTGGCATGGCAAGCACCGCCTGCAACATCTTCGCGACCTCCAACCCGGTGCTTCGATTGCCATGGTTGATCCCGGTGGGGTCAGCAAACACCGTGTGCTCCAGTCCCAGGGCCTTGGCTTCGATCGTCATGGCCGCCGCAAACACATCCGCTCCCAATCCGACCGATCGTCCCAACGCCAAAACAGCACGGTTGTCACTGCCCAACAGGGCTGCTCGAACCAAGTCCGCGTTGCGATAAGACCGACCGGTGATGAGTCGACTCCGTGCGCCACCGCGAGTTTGTGCGACATCGTCCTTGATGATGGGGGTTGTCCCCTTCCAATCGAACCCCCGGCGAACCACCACACGGAGCGCCATCAGCTTGCCAATGGAGGCAATCGCATGGACCTGCTCAGCGTTTTTCTGAAACAAGACCGCGTCGTTGTCGAGATCCATCACCAGGGCGACACGCGCCGACAATTTTGGCGGGGCAGTGAGCGCACTCAACACAGCCAGCGTCACAATCATCACGATGCGGAAACCTCACTCGTTGATGCGTTAACCAGACTTCGCCCATCCATGCCATCAACGGCGGGCTTGCCACATGCGACGAGCGCTGTGGGCAAAATGTCCACGGTCCGGAGCGGTTCGTCCGGCAGCGAAATATTCGCCAAAACCGGCACACGCATATGCTCCCACCAGGTTCCTCCATGGCTCCCGTGGTGGTCTTGATACTCGGCATGGGTCCGTAGATCGAAACCCGGTGATGACGTCACAACCACATCACCACAACGTCCCGACCAGAAAAGTTGTTCCCATTGCACCAGCGCGTCTGGATGATCTTGCTTCATCGTCTGCCGGAGAGAGTCCCGTTCGTTGATTGTGCTCGGCAACGGCGACAAACCCATTGGATCCCCTTGTTCAACTTCGTAATGAATGTCGTCGCTTTCTCGCCAGAGTATGGCCGACCCACGACGGCTTCGAATACGAATCCGCTCGCCTTCACGGTGCACCACAAGGTCGATCGCCTCTTGTTCAAGCAGCGCCTCTATCACAGCATAGGCCGGCGAATCGGGGACTGTCACGTCCGGTCGTTCGACCCAACCCGTGGGTCCGCGGAAACTCAGGTGGGCCAAGCCGTTGCCTGACACATTCGATACGGCATCACAGTCGAATAGACGCCGCCATGCAAAGGGGAAATACAAGAGCCGAGGAACGTGCTTGCGAACCAAACCCGCCAAGTCAAAGTGAGTGTGTGTCATCGATAGACCATGATCACTGCTGACCATCACGAGCGTGCGGTCCATATTTCCACCGACATTGAGTGCCTCGACCAGGCGCCCCAGGTAGCCATCAAATGACCGATAGGCTTCCAACACTTCATCGGCCAGAGGACCATGTTTGTGGCTCAGTTCGTCCACGGTGGGGAGCACCGCGAACAAATAAGACCGATCGCCTCGGGCTGCGGCTAACAGCCGATCACCCACCACAGCATCACCGGCCTGCCAATTCTGCGTCAGGTAACTCTTGATCCCGGTCACTGCTTTCAGGCCTCGCGTCAGATCGGCGCCACGCCCCATCCCTCGAGTAAACCAGGCGAAACAACCGCCACCGTCCGGAAAACTTTCCCACACACTGGGGATCTCGGGCGCAACCTCTCGATTCATTCGAGCCACCTTGCGCAATCCCATGTAGGATCGAAAACGGCGCGACTTGAACGCACCTTCGGCGTAACGAGCCCGATCAAACCAACGGATCCCTGGAATGTTGCAGCGCCCCGGGTAAGCTCCCGTGAGCATGGGGAGATGGGCCGGGCCGGAGACGGAAGGCATCACGGTCGTTCCCGAACGAAATCCACCGCGCTTCGCGAAGAGTTGGTCACAATGGGGCAACTCGCCGGCATCCAACAATCGCTGGAACACATCGGCGCGTGCGCCATCGACCAATATCATTACACAACGGTCGTATCTCTCCATCGCGTCGGGAACCATGCCACCATCAAGCCACCCACGCAAGACGTTCCTATGCAGACCACCGCATCCACCGGCATCACGCCCTCCTGCAAGGAAGCCGTCGAAGGGCTCGAAACAGCCCATTACGTCACTATGTTTGGGGGGTTAAATGAAAGAAGGCACTATGGCTAGCGACACGTCCCGTGATCCCCTACAGAGTATTCAGCCACCCAAAAGTCGACTCGCCAGCCCGAAGACCAACGCGCCCGCCTCTCATAAGGTTTCCGTGCTCCACAGAGTTTTTAAGCGCAAGCCGTATCGGCTATTTGGTTCCCCGGTTCCCCTTCAGTGTTGCAAAAGCTCACTCATGGGGCCTTCCGGCTCACGCCTGTCCCCGCCTTCCAAAGAAAACGGTTCATCCTCTCTCGAGCTTCGGACCCTTTACAGAGACCCTTCCAAGGGCTGCCCAATTCTTTTGCTCCGGCAAGCCGGAACGAAGAAATGAACTCCTCTCTTGAGGTTCTCACCCCCTCCAGCGTTCACGAATCAGCAGGTCGGCGTCGCCCGGTTCCACCCGAGCACCATCCCTCTTCGGTCTTTCTCAGACCCTTGAGGGTTTAATCCCTACCAATCCTCACGGCCTTATTTCATACCGCTGCCGCTCATGGGGTTCATACCCTACAGAGCTTTTCCCTCCCGAAGAACTCTACTCAGCTCATCACCAAGCGATACCCTCTCGACGTTCCCCCCAACATCCCGAAGAATGATGGACGCGCCCTCAGGGCTTTCTGTCCTCCAGAAGTCCGTTTCCACGTCGGGAGTATTGCATCCCTCAGCAGCCCGATGCTCTCCTGGGCTTATTCTCGCCTCCACGGCTTTCCTGCTTCCCGAGTTGGAGTCAACCTAAGTTGCCTCATCCGCACGTGGTCTTTCCGCCCACAGTCTTCAAGCTGACTTTGGACAGCGACCTTCAGCGTATTCCGCTCGAGTCGCCCGGCATCTTCCGTTCTCACGGACGCCGGCCATCATGGCGTTTCCAGGCCTCTCCGATTCGTAGCAAGCCACCAATCGAAGGTCGGCCTCGGCCCGCGCCACCGTTACCAGTAGCGCCTTCGCCCTTTTTAGTTTGCACACCCCGTGCCAAACCATAACTCATTGAAATCACTAGAGTGAAGAGCCGTGCGTTCCACACAGTTCCTGATCAGATTTTCCCCACAAGTGTGGTAACTCCAGCACAAGATCGTAGAATCAAATGGAATTCCGGCGCCGTTCATATTCTGAACACTAATCGCGGAATTGTATTGTAAGTGGACAGTCTGTGGATCGCCTTCCCGCCCGTTCCTTGATCACTCTCTGCCGGAATGATATTTCTTGTGGCCATGAGCATTGATTGTGTTCTCAGTGTGAACGTGTTTGTAGACCAATTGGACGCCGTAACAGCGTTTTATGTGGACGGCCTCTCGCTTCCGCTTTCCTCGGAGAGCGGAAACCTGTTGTCGTTTTATTACGGCGTGACCGCCCTCAATATTCACAAAGCGAGCGAAGCCGACCGCCACTCAGTAGGCCGGCAAACGGGCCTGGCATTGCGCACCCGGCACGCCAGTGATGTCGAGCAAATCGTGAAGCGTTTACGGACCAAGTTTCCTTCGCAGGCCAACATCGCAGCGGAGTCTTGGTCGCGCGGCACCCGCGCGACCATCACGGATCCGGCGAACAACCAGTTGACCATTTGGGGCACGGATGATCCCAATGACGACGAATTCCCCCATCTCTTCGAAGGCCCCAGTATCGTGACGCTTCCTACGCGAGACTTGACGCGTTCGCTGGGGTTTTACTACGGCGTTCTTCAACTCCCCATGATGGAACAACCCAATCCGCAGACGGCGATATTCTTCCACGACGGATGCCGACTAGTCGTCACTGCGAACGATCCGTGGTCACCCGCACCGGCGACGACCGGTGAATCAGGCGTATGCTTGAGTACCAACGACCTGGATGGCCTGGTCCAAAACTTGGAATATCACCGGATCAGCCTCGTCGAACCCATTGCAGGAAACAGCACGATTCGCGGCGCCTCCACACGCGATCCCGACGGAAATCTGCTGACATTTCTGAGCCAGACATAGCGTTTTTGTTTGCAAAGACAACACGAAAAACTCGCCCTTGAGATGGCCCCAAACTGATTTCGGTTCTCTCTTGCGGAGTCGAGTTTTCCACGTTAAGGTCTCAATCAATGCTCAAGCGGTTCATACAATTCCTACAAACTTTTGTCGTTCGTGCCGTAGCTATCGTCATCCTGATCGCGGCGTTCCAGTACGTGTTTAATGCGGAGAGTCGCGCGCGCCATGAGAGCCTCCGAGGCGAGCTGGAACGGATGCAGGGTGAAAACAGAAAACTCGTGGACGAGATCGAGTACCTCCGACTGCAAGTCGGTGCCATCAAGACCGATGAACGGTACCTGGAGAAGATGGCACGCCAAGAGTTCGGAATGATCAAGAAGGACGAACAGATTTATCGGTTCATTCCCTCCTCAACCCACTGATCGTTGCAGACTTGAAAGATGGTGCCGGAGCATCATTGTAAACTAAAGAAACGCTTTCAACAGCAGAAGATCCGCCTGACACGCCGCCTTACTTCGCCCATCCAGACCGCCTTTGCTCGCCCTTTCCGTGGCTGCGGCACAATTGGAGGACTCCGCTCCACTTTTCTGACACAGCGCGGCGGCCAATATCCGGCAGGGGCGACCGCGACGGGCCCCCTCGAACTGTGTTCGGTCCCAGTCCAATGCCGCCTGACAACGATCTTCACGGAAGTCGCGCCCTCGGCGCTCCAGACGGTTTCGAGCTTCCCCACACTCTTCGGAGCCCGGCCCCAGCAACGCACAGACGCGGTCCACCAGTCCATCGCATGGACGCTCTCGTTCTTCGGTAAACCCAGAAACCGGACGAGAACGTGGCATCAGCGGAGCCGGCAGGCGCCGCACGTTCGTCTTGTCGTTGATAGCCTGCGTACCAAGAGCGTTGGCTTTCGAGGCCGTCTTGCTTGTTGTTTTGGGCGATTTTGATGCGGATGAACTCTCGGCACGACAGCCCAAAGTGCACACCGAAAGGAACGCAAGTAACCACCGCGTACGTCGACTGCCCAGAACCGTCCAGCGCACCCATTCACACTTTATTTTTGGTTGGTTTGTTCCTCTCACCTCCCGAGAAATACACCTGGTGCGGCGTTGGTTGCAAGCACTGCTTCTTTGAATTTCGGTGGTTTTTTTGACGCAACGCCGGAACTGAATAGGCTGTTAGATGGGTCACAGGCTCGATTTTCTCCCGGTGCGAACAGGATTTTCCGGAGGTCATGAGGCATGCGCGTCATTCAATCCATTCTTAGTTGGAAAGAAGTCACTACCACGCAAAACCTACTCTTAACATTGCGTCGTATAGGTCCACCATTGCCGGGATTGCTATTGTCCGTGGCAACGCTGTGTCTCTTGGCAATAGGTACCCTGTCATCCCCGGACTCCGTACTGACCATCACCTTGATTGGACTGATCGGTCTGTCGATCCTTGCGCGGGTGTTTTGGCCCCCAAAATCCTCATCCACGGTCGACCAGACACTCTATACCCTGAGCATGTTCCTGCCCGCTCTCACCGCCGTGTGGATTGCGATGGCAGGGCTTCCGCTGCTGGGTGAACTTCTCTTCCCAGTCGCTCTGTTGACCCTGGCCTGGGTAGCGGCAACATTGCCTCGGGCCATGCTCGCGGCTGCGGCTGCCTTTGCATGCGCTCTGGAAGTGAGCCTGTTCCTGGGCAAAGGGGCCTGGGCTGCAGATGTAGCGGCCATGAGCTTGCACCTGTTCTTTGTCTTGGCTTTTGCCTTGGGCGGCATTCTCTTGTTGCGCCGCGAAGTAGTAAGCACACGGATTCGAACACGAACAAACACACGTCGAAACCTGGAAAACCTCACGACACAAGCAAAAGTCCTGGGATTAACCCACTCCGATAACACGCCCCTTCTGACGACGAAGGAGCACCTCAGCCAGCGATTATCATCCCTACATAAGGCCTTTGAAGAACAACTTCTTCAAACTCAAATTGTGACCGGCGCACGCTCCGCCATCCTGATGATGAGAACCTCCCCCGACGGCTTTCATGTGTGCCGCGCGATCACGCCCGACCAAAGCCGCCTCAACACGAACCATGTCTCCCAACGGACCGGATTGCTTGCGCTGCTGGCACATCAACCCGAGGACGCGGGAAGTCACCAAGTCCTGCGAATCCACCCGATTGAAGGACACATTAATGATTCGCTGCCCTATTACACCGAAACACCGACGGAGATTCAGAGCTTGATGGCCGTAGGCATCTGGCAACAGGACGAGTTGGTAGGAGCGCTGTGGCTAGACAAAGAGGGTGACACACCTTTTTCTGATGACGACGCAAAACACGCGGATCTCGCCATCAAACAGATCACAAGGACACTCAGCGTAGAGCACGACCTGCTGAGTTTGTCGCAGCGCACCGATGTACTCGAAAACTTTATGGCAGCCACCGAATCGTTGATGCAAGCGTTCGAACCGAGCGATGTTCATCGTTCGGTCTTGGAAGCCGCGTCCCGGTTCACCCCTTTGCGCTATGGCGCGCTGGTTGTTGTTGACCCAAGAACGGGCAACGCGCAAGTGGTACACGCCGTCGGCGAGCGAGCACACAAAGGTGTACAACTCGACGCTAACCCAGCGGGTTCCATCGCGATGGCGGCCATTCGAACAGGCGCCCTGTGTCCTGTCTCGCATTGCTGGAGTGATGGTAATGGCACACTCTGCGGTCCAGGATTGGGGCCTGACCTAAAAAATGGTGACCCCGTCCTGGCGCTACCGCTTATCGTGCGAGACACCGTCATCGGCGCCTTGGTTCTTGCTCCACACAAAGTGGTCAATGAAAAGACGCTTGAAGTCCTGACCTTATTGGCGGGACAAACCGCCATGGTTGTGGAGCACGCCCAGTCCCTGGCCGATTTGTCGACACGTGCGACGACCGACGCGCTGACGGGCATCGACAACCGCGCCACAATTCAGCAAAAGTTGGAGCAAGCGATGGCCCGGGCCGATCGCAATCACCACCAGGTCGCACTGCTGATGTTGGACATTGACCACTTCAAGCAAGTCAACGACACACACGGTCATCAAATGGGTGACCGCGTATTGGAGAAGGTGGCAACCGTTCTCGACCACTCCAAGCGTATCAACGACGCTGTTGGGCGATATGGCGGCGAAGAGTTTGCGATCGTTCTGGAAAACACGGGCGACGCCGGTGGACGTTTGGTCGCGGACCGGATCCGAAAGCACATTTCCGATCTCCCGCTCCGGGGAGCCTCAGGCACATTCCGAGTGACGGTCAGTGTCGGTTTGGCCATCTATCCTGGAAATGGAGGGACCTCGGAGGAATTGATCCAGCGGGCGGACAGCGCGTTGTATCAAGCCAAAAACAATGGCCGAAATCAAGTGCGCGGCTACCTCGACACAGCACCCAACGTGATGGCACCTGCCACGTTGTAAGAAAATCTTTCTTTGGGGAATCGTTGCGGCCACTCACCGCACGCTTAAGAGTGTTAGGAGGCGTCTGGCGTCTGGCCCTGAAGTGTTACGGTTAGAACCGCTTCTTTCTCCTCGCCATAGACGTATCGACACAGCTCCTCGAACATCCAATCCTCCATACCGAAGAATTCAACCGCGACACCGCCTTTGCGATCACTCGTTTGGATGTCTACCCGCACGACCTCACCGCTGACCTTGAGGTCATGGTCTCCTTCGGTTGATGGAAAGGACAAGTCGATGCTCTCTCCAACATTGAACGATCGTCGGGGGATGATTAACAGACCCATAGGATTGATATCGATAGCCGTCCCAGTCGTCCATTTTCCATGAATGTGATCGTGAATTCTCACCTTCGCTTCAAACGGCTTTCTTGGAAATTTTCGATTGTCAGATGAACCAGACACCGTATTCTCCCCCCATTCGGCCAAACAGGCGCGTTGCCAACAGCCCCTTTACCCTGGACAATGGACACGCTAGGCTTGCGACCGTTTTGGTAGCCTAACACAAAGAATTCGAGCACGCACGAGGGATATTGACGAATGGAGAAACTGAGAATAATTGGCCTCTTTTTGCTGATGGTTGGGTGTGGAGGCGGCACAGGCGATGGACAAGAAGCGAATCAAAAACAGATCACGACCACCACGTGGAATGTTGGCTTGGCCCATGGCTATGTTGATCTCGCACAAGCCCGCCAAGGCCCTGTTGTAGACGCATTGGCTGCGATGGACAGTGACGTTCTTTGTCTTCAAGAAGTGTGGAGCGCAGACGACCAAACGGCAGTCCAGGTCGCGCTGGAGAACGCCGGCTATGAGGTGCACATCTATGTGACCGACGGTGGAGGAAAGACGGGAGGCTGCACAGAAGAAGAAGCGGAGCCACTGAAACAATGCGTGTTTGAGAAGGCATGTGACCAAATTCCCCAGGACCAACTGGTGGATTGCGTGACGGGCGAGTGTGGGGATGCGCTGGCTGCCCTAAGCGGAGACTGTACAGGATGTCTGGTGCAAAACCTGTCTCTACCGGTGGTCGAGATCATGGAGAAATGCATTGGCGCCACTGGAACTGGCGTGTTTAGCTATGACGGCCACAACGGTTTGGTGTTGGCCAGCAAGACTCCGATGACGGACATCGTGGAAAAGGACTTCGATGCCTCCCTAACCTATCGCTCGTACATTCAAGCGTTCATTCCAGCCCATGAAGTGACGATCGTGTGCACGCATCTTACCGCGAGTCTCTCCGCACCCTACACCGGTCCATACAGTGGTTATGAAGAAGAACAAGCACAACAGATCGACCAGCTCGTCAGCGAATTGGACACAGAGCAACGCATCATCTTGATGGGAGACTTAAATACCGGAATTGATTCCACCGAAAATGACATCGTTGGCGAGCTCCCCAACAACTTCATGAAGCTTAGCGATGCCAATTGGACCAGCCATACATTCGGCGCATGCACCTGGTGCCCTGCGAACAACACGCTAATCGGCAGTGGTCCGGACCGCACCATCGACCACGTACTCACCAACGACGTCTGGTCGGCCGCACTCACAAGCTCCAAGGTACGCATTCTGGATGGAACGGTGATGGTAACAAACCCGGACGACGAAAATGTCGAAACCAGCCTCAGCGATCACTACGGGATGACCGTAACGTTAACCTGGCCTGACGAAGCCCCAGCAGAATAAAGAGCCCAAGAGCCACCAACACACCAGGCCCCGCGGCGCTGCCACCGCTTTGAACACTTTGACAACCTCCACTGGTTCCATGCGACGGCAAGGGGGGCGCCTGATTCGGGTCCGGGTTCGTACTGGGCTCGGGATTCACGATTGGATCGGGGTTCGTGCTGGGAATATCCACACAGATGAACAGTCCCGGTCCGTCTTGATGCAAACATGTACGTCCCTCACCACAGTACGTCGACAGGGGATCGCAGGGTTGAACACAGACGAGAGGCCCTCCATCCATGCTCTCACACAAGAGACTCTGACATTCTGAATCCCAAGTGCAGGCTCCCCCCAACGCGGTGCCTCCGATAGGGGAACACATGCCACTGGACGACCCAGCCTTCACACGCAAACAGTCCTGCCCCGGCGGACACGAGCTTCCGCCCACCACACACGGCTCTCGACAGATGCCGTCGATACAGGCTTGGCTGATGCATTCAGCCGATGATACGCAAGGATTCCCACTGGGCGTACACGCCTGGCTTCCACCGACGACGCAATAACTCTGCCCACCCACAAAGTCTGTGCATTGCATGCCACAGGGGCACTCATTGGGTGACCCACAAGCCTGGCTACAATACGCACCGTTTTCGCCAACGATGGACAAGCAGAAACCGGACACACAATCACTGGATACCTCACACGTTTCGCCCAACTCTCCCTTTCCGGCGGGTCCTCCCGTGGACGGAATACAGGCTCCACCGGACGATCCCTGGAGCGGGTAACAATCATAGTTGGCTGGGCAATCGCCCAAGGCAGGAGAGCACGCCTCCCGGCATTTGTAGATGGCGCCGAGCCCGACACACAAACCCGACTGGCATTCGCTTGGGCTCGTACAGTCCTCACCGGGCCCCTTGTTGGCGCCGGATCCGCTGCTGGGAATGCACGCGCCCGACGATGTACCCTGGAGTTGGTTGCACGATTCACCGCTTAGACAGTTGTTCATACCCACTTGGCACGGTTGTCTACAATAGGCGCTCGCCCCATTGAAGGAACCCACGCACAGCCCCGACTTGCATTCCTCCGGGTTGTTGCACGCTTGGCCATTGTCCTTCGTAGCGCCCGGACCCGTCCCACCGCTGTCCGGATAACAAACACCACCGGGGGCATTTGAGTACTCCAAACACTTGTAGCCGGACGGACAATTGGCATCCGTGTTGCACTCTTGTGTGCAGATTCCGCCAGTACCGGTTTGCTGACACATATAGGGCTGTTTGCAGTCCCAGTCACTCGCACACATCTCACCAAACCCCTTGGTTCCCTCGGGAATCTGAGCCGATGTGCCTCCACACAAGTTATTGATACAGGTCAATTTGGCCACATATGACTCGTTTCCAGACCCATCTGTCTCATTGACGTAGGGACAGTCCGCATCAGACTGGCAGTAATATTCCCCGGCGGGATTGAGAAAGCATGCACAGTTCTTGTCGTCGGCCTCGATGGTTTGGCTCTTGAGGTAGGGGTCGGCCTGCGGTGCCATCGTGGGCGGATTGTTCGGGTCGTACCCGCCCAACACGTGCTGCGCACCAAAGAAATGCCCTTGCTCGTGTGTGGTCACATTCAGCACGTCGACTGTGCCAGACGCGCCATTGGTAGACCACTTGTTCAAATAGCCGTTAAAGGCGATGTCCGATTCACCCAGGGCACCGGTTTCCGCATTCATGATGGTGGACGTCAATCCCAACACGTAGGAACCCAGTTGCCATTCGGACCCCTCTGCCCAACTGATTTCATTCAGATCGTTGGGCTGTGCCCCAACCGACATGTTGTATGAGTTGGACGCAGCGTTGCCCTCCACAAAGTTCAGCGAAGAACACGACACATCGTTCCATTGTTGGAAACCAGCCCGCACCGCATTGAGATCGCTCCCATCCACAATGTCGGCGCTTCCCGCTGGGTGCAAATGATACGTCACTGTGCTCACGTGCCAACGAACGATTGCGCCGGTACCATTCTTAACCTTTCCGATGGAGAAGCTATACGCAGACGCTGGGACCAACAAAAAACCACACAAGAAAAGGGGTAGGAAACGCATGAGGACCTCCAAAACCACTGGAACAACAAGAGGTAGGCGGAGTATACCAAGAGAACCGACGGTCCGTACAGCGACAGTTTTCATTGGCGCGAGAAAACATCGTCAAGGTGTTGACTTGTAAAACGAGGTGTCGGATTAGAGTAAGGGCCAACGTAACGACGTTGAATGTCATTTCGACCTGATCGAGGAGTGGAGACTCATGGCTACGGACACAATCGCATCCCGACTATTTTCCCAAGCACGCGCACTGCCAGACAACCCCGCATACTATGTACGGAGCGACTCGGGTTGGGAGCCCACCAATTGGCGTGATTTCTCAGCCCAAGTACGGGTCGCAACGCGTGCCCTCATCGCCTTGGGGGTCCAGCCGGGACATAAGACCTGTATTCTTGGGTTCAATCGCCCCGAATGGGTGATCTTTGACTTGGGAAGTCTAGCTGCGGGCGCCGCGCCGGCAGGAATCTACACCACCTGCTCTCCCAATGAAGTCCAATACATTGTTGAGCACTCGGAGTCCGAGATTGTCCTCGTCGAAAACAACGACCAATGGCAAAAAATCAATGCGGAACGATCACGGCTCGAACACCTTAGACATGTGGTCGTCATGGAAGGGGGCGAAGCGATCGATGATCCCTTGGTCATGACCTGGGACGATTTCATGGCCAAAGCCGATGCGGTTCCCGACTCAACCGTAGACGAACGGATGGAAAATCTTGAGAAAGATGCGCCAGCCACGCTGATTTACACGTCCGGAACCACAGGACCACCCAAGGCGGTCATGCTATCGCATCAAAACTTGGTCTGGACCGCCAGTATTGCACGCGAATTGGTGGGTTCGAATTCAACGGATTCCAGTCTGTCGTATTTGCCCTTATCCCACATCGCCGAACAGATGTTTACGATTCATGGGCCAATCATGGCAGGTAGCGCGGTGTATTACGCCGAGTCCATCGAGAAGGTGCCGGACAACCTCAAGGAGGTTCAACCCACCATCGTATTTGCCGTCCCTCGCATCTGGGAGAAGTTTTATGCGGGTGTCACCGCGAAGCTCGCGCTCGCCACGGGCATCAAAGCCAAGCTGGTCGCCTGGGCGATGGGCGTTGGACAGAAAGTCTACCCCCTCAAGAATGCCGGTCATGAACCCTCGGGACTGCTCGCGTTACAATACAAGCTGGCGAAGAAGTTGATCTACAGCAAGTTGGCCACGGCCCTCGGGCTCGGACGCGCGCGCGTAATGGTCAGTGGAGCTGCTCCCATTTCGCAGGAGATCTTGGAGTTTTTTGGCACGCTCGACCTCACGATTCGCGAAGTATATGGACAGTCCGAAGACTGCGGACCCACATCATTCAACGTCGAGGGACGCACAAAGTTTGGCACCGTGGGCCCAGCGATTCCGGGCGTTGACATCCGAATCGCAGACGATGGGGAGATCTGCGTACGTGGGCCCAACGTGTTTCTCGGATACTACAAAGACCAAACTGCAACGGATGAGACCTTGATCGATGGTTGGCTTCATTCCGGCGATTTGGGGGCGTTCGATGACGACGGATTTCTGTCCATCACAGGCCGAAAGAAAGACATCATCATTACAGCCGGGGGAAAGAACATTGCTCCCAAGAACATCGAGGCCGCGCTTAAAAACAGCGAACTGGTCGCCGAAGCCGTGGTAATCGGCGATCGACGCAAATTCCTGAGCGCTCTGCTCTGCCTCGATCCAGACGCCATCGAGCGCTTTGCCAGCACACATGACATCGATGTGACCAAGGCCCACGTCGATGCATTGGTGAACAGCGCGATTCAGACAGCGGTCGATTCGGTGAATGAGAAGTTTGCCCGGGTCGAACACATCCGAAAGTTTCACATTCTGCATCGGCAGCTCACCATCGAAGACGGTGAACTCACGCCCACTCTCAAGGTGAAACGAAACAAGGTAAACGAACACTTTTCGGATGAAATCGAAGGGATGTATGCCGAATAGAATGGTGTTGTAAGGCGGTCTGGCCTCAGTGGCACACTTGGTGACGCGTTCGGGTGGTGACGGCACAGGAAAACACCCCGCTGTCCAAGGCGCCTTCACAGTCGACCGCCCAGGCTCCCGCGTCACCGCACGAAGGCACATCGTCCTCCCACCCGGAGTCACTCACACAACAAAAGCCGTCACCACAGGTGAAGTTGCCCTTCGCGGTACAACTCTTTTCATGCACTGACGCCCACCGTCGGCTCTCCAAGCCATCGCAGTTCCAGTCGTAGCTTCCATCGCCTCGACTCACAACGAACCAGTTCATCTGCATGGGATGTGCATTTTTGTTTTGGTCGTAACAATCCCCATCCAAGGTCGTTGAATACGCGATGGAAGGACTGCACAAACAGCGTTCGTCGTTGCTTTGGCCAAAACCATCGTGGTCGTCATCTCGGAAATAGGTCAAACAGCCCGCCGCGTCCTCTTCGTCCACACCGCCGGCACAGTTGTTGTCCATACCGTCACAGGTTTCCATGGCACCGGGGTGCGTGTTCTTGTCATTGTCGTTGCAATCACCGACTTGAGTGGCATCGTAGGGCGCATTCGGCGCACACAAACAGGCCGTGTCGTCCTCGAGCCCCCAGCCATCCCCATCGTTGTCCTTGTAATACGTGGTACAGCCAATGGCATTTGCCTCGTCCTCCACGTTGTCGCAGTCATTGTCGAGACCGTCACACACTTCGGGCCCAAAAGGATGGGTTGCAGAATCACTGTCGTTGCAGTCCCCAGAGGTCGTCGTTCGGTAAGACCCTGTTGGCCCACACAGGCACTTGTTAATAATGAACACCCCGAATCCGTCGTCGTCCGCGTCCAAGAACAAGATGACACAGCCATCTGCGCCCGCCTCGTCGATACCCGCTTTGCAATTGTTGTCGATGCCATCGCACGCCTCGGCTTGTGCCGGGTGGACCGAGTTTTCGAGATCATTGCAATCCGTTCCCGTGGATGCCGTATAGGGTGTTTGGCTCGTGCACAAACACTGTGAGTCGGCGATCGCACCGTAGCCATCTTGATCGTCATCCCGGAATCGTTCGGTGCAGCCGACCGCGCCGGGCTCGTCGATCACATCGTCACAGTTGTTGTCGACGTTGTCGCAATATTCCACAGCGCCCGGGTATACCCATGCATCTTGTGGGCTGCAATCGTCCCCGTCATCGTACCCATCGTCGTCGTCGTCGGGGTCACAAGCATCACCCAATGCATCGCCATCCGCGTTGGTTTGGCTCACATTGGAGACGAGACTACAGTTGTCGATGCCATCTGCGATACCATCGTTGTCGTCGTCCGCGTCACACAGATCGCCGTCACCATCATCATCGGCATCCAATTGGAAGGGGTTGGCCTGCCCTTTACAATTGTCGATCAAGTCCATGACCCCGTCGGTATCCGCGTCAGCCTCGGGGGCGCATGGGGTTGGAGTTTGGGTCACATTGAACGTACGAGGACAAGTGTCGACGTCGTCAGGGATCCCGTCGCTATCGTCGTCGTCATCACACGCGTCACCTTTTCCATCGCCATTCAAGTCGGCTTGATTTAAGTTGGCGACCAAAGCGCAGTTGTCGTCGTCATTGGCGACACCATCACCGTCGAAGTCGCTATCGCATGGATCCCCCAATCCGTCTCCGTCCGTATCGTTGAGATTTCCAGACTTTAAGACAGGGCAATTGTCCATGCTGTCCGGCCAGCCATCATTGTCGTCGTCCAGGTCACACACATCGCCACCCGCGGCATCAAAATCGCTATTCCATTGCAAGGGATTGGAGTCCTTTGGGCAATTGTCCGACACATCGAGGATGCCATCGTTGTCATCATCGTCGTCGCAAACATCGCCGTGTGCATCCTCATCGTTATTGGCTTGATTGCCATTCACCTTCCACGGACAGTTGTCGTTCTCATCGTTTATGCCATCGTTGTCATCATCGTCGTCACAGGCATCACCGGTAACGTCTCCATCCGCATTTTTTTGCTCGGGGTCGCCCACAAAGGGGCAGACATCGATGATATCGAGTAGTCCATCATTGTCGTCGTCCAGGTCACAGACGTCCCCAACGCCATCTCCATCGGTATCCGCTTGTTTGGGATTGGCTTGTGTCGGGCAATTGTCGGACGGCTCATAATGACCATCGTTGTCATCGTCCGGATCACAGGTGTCCCCAAGTCCGTCGTTGTCCACATCACTGGGGTTTGGATTGTACACGGTGGGACAGTTGTCCAATCCATCCTTTATGTTGTCCGCGTCGTCGTCGGAGTCACAGGGATCCCCTTTCTCGTCGTCGTCCAAGTTCATCTGCCCCGTGTTGCTGTGAAGCGGGCAGTTGTCCAGTTCATTGAGCACCCCGTCACCGTCCACGTCCGTGTCGCAGTCGTCGCCGACACCATCGGCGTCCACATCGATTTGCATGGGATTGTCCAACAAGGGGCAATTGTCATTGACGTCTGATACCCCATCGCCCTCCACATCCGGATCGCACACATCCCCGACACCATTGCCGTCCACGTCGTCTTGTTTGCACCCCACACAGTCCGGCGGATTGGACACCACGGGGCAATTATCGGAACCATCCACAACGCCGTCACCGTCGTCGTCTAAATCGCACGCGTTTCCCTTTGTGTTGCTGTCGGTGTCGACTTGGCTGGGGTTGAACGCATCGGGACAGTTGTCGTCGTCATTTTCAACGCCATCGCCGTCCGTGTCCCAGTCACATACATCTCCGACCCCATCCGTGTCCGTGTCTTCTTGATCGTCGTTCCCGGCCTGCGGACAGTTGTCGATGCCGTCCAGCCAGAGATCGTCGTCATCATCCGTATCACAGGCATCTCCTTGCCCGTCGCCATCCGCATTATTCTGTCCGGCGTTGAAGAGGTTCGGGCAATTGTCGATTCCGTTGGCGACCTTATCGCCGTCCAAATCGCCATCACACACGTCCCCCTCTCCATCCACATCCTGATCGCTCTGGTCCCCATTGCTTTGAAGAGGACAATTGTCCACATCATCCAAAATCGTGTCACCGTCATCGTCCGGATCGCAGACATCGCCGACATCATCCCCGTCTGTATCGAGCTGATCGTTGTTGGCCATCAAAGGACAGTTGTCCAACACATCCTCCACCACATCATTGTCGTCATCGCCGTCGCACACGTCACCCAAGGTGTCACCATCCGCGTTGGTTTGAGTCCCATTGACGACGAGGGGGCAATTGTCGGACGTGTTCGGAACTTCGTCCCCGTCGATGTCGGCGTCACAAACGTCTCCCAGGCCATCGCTGTCCGTATCATCCTGCTCGGCGTTCTTGACCACAGGACAATTGTCCATCGGATCCATGACCAAGTCGTTGTCATCGTCGGAATCACAGGCATCGCCCGATGAATCTCCGTCCGTGTCCTCTTGATTGAAATTGTCGGTAGTGGGGCAATTATCCAAGTCGTCTATAATCGCATCATTGTCGTCATCCGGATCGCAGGCGTCGCCATAGTCGTCCCCATCGGTGTTGTTCTGATCGAGATTGACCACAAAGGGACAGTTGTCGCCTTCATCCAAGACCGCATCATTGTCATCGTCATCGTCACAATGATCGCCCAGGGCATCCCCGTCATTGTTTGCCTGGGCAGGATTGTAGAGCTGCGGACAATTGTCTTTACCATTCGCCTTGTTGTCCCCATCCACGTCCGTATCGCAGGCGTCCCCCAATCCATCGCCATCTTGGTCGTTCTGGCTCGGATTAGGAACCAGCCAACAATTGTCATCACAACCAACGAGCGATCCCTCGGAGGTGGGGCAAAGTTGATCACCGGCAACACCGCTGTCATCACCATCGTTCAAAATGTTATCCGCGTCGGCGTCCTCATCACACAGGTCGCCCGCACCGTCAGCGTCCACGTCTTCCTGATTCGGGTTGTAATGGATGGGGCAATTGTCAGGTGGGAGTTGCCCATCCGCCAAGTCCGGATACCCATCACCGTCTGTATCGGTCACACAGGCATCGCCCAGGCCATCATTGTCCACATCGTTTTGATCGGCGTTCGGCACATCGGGGCAGTTATCCACCGTGTCTTTGACCAGGTCGCCATCATCGTCGTCGTCGCAGAGGTCTCCCTCTCCATCGCCATCCAGATCGTCCTGCTTGGGATTGGCGATGATGGGGCAGTTGTCGTCGCAATCCGTTAAAGAGTCATCGGCATTCGGACAAAGCACATCACCGGACACCCCTGAATCGTCGCCATCATCCAAAATCCCATCGTCGTCGTCATCGTCATCACACGCGTTGCCCGTCTCGTCCCCATCGGTATTCAGTTGCGTGGTGTTGGCGACCCAAACGCAATTGTCCGAACCATCGTTGATCCCATCGTTGTCGTCATCTTCGTCACACACATCCCCAGCGTAGTCTTTGTCCGCATCCTCTTGGCCGTCGTTGCTCTTCTTGGGGCAGTTGTCATCCAAATCCGGCACCGTGTCGTTGTCGTCATCGGTGTCCACACAATCCGCTTGTCCGTCCTGATCCGTATCCAACTTCCCTTCGTCAATGCCCCACTTGCAGTTGTTGTCTTTTCCATCGCAAAGCTCTTCGGCTCCTGGATACACCACCGGGTCGTAGGGATCGCAATCCACCTCATCTTTCGACAAATCACCGTCGTCGTCCGCATCGCACACGTCGCCTTGTTGATCCGAGTCAAAATCCTTTTGGTCCGGGTTGACGTGAAGCGGGCAATTGTCGATTTCGTCGAAGAGGGTGTCGTTGTCATCATCCAAGTCCACACAATCGGCGGCACCGTCGTCGTCTGTGTCCACAAAATCCTCGTCCACGACGCCGTCACAATCGTTGTCCTTGGAATCACAGGACCATTCCGTGCCGGTTTGATACAGGGGCGATGCCAGCCCGTACTGGTCATCACCGCAACCAAGCCACTGCCCATCCACGCACAACGTCGTGGGTTTCGTTGACCCGAGGCATACACCGTTTTGATTTTCGCAAAGCGTGGGAGACGAAGCCAAATCCTCGGCATCGTCGGCGTCCGTCAATCCATCGCAATCGTTGTCGACACCGTCACACACCTCACCGCTCGCCGACGATTCCGTCGTGCATTCAACCGCGTTGACGCCCTCAACACACACGACCTCTCCCCCGGCGCATGCGCCAACTCCACACCCGGTGCCTACACCCGTCGCAACACTGCCGTCCAATAAAGTCAGGGGGAAGTCGTCATCCACTTGGCCATCACAGTCGTTGTCGAACCCGTCACAGGATGTCTCCTTTTCGGTCTCGAACAAATCCGAATGACTTTGATAGTGTGTCGTCGCGCAGGGTTGATATGTCCCCCCCATACACAACGTAGCTGGCTTGATGGACCCCGCACAGATCCCATTCTGATTGTCACACAAGCTTATATCGTTGAGCTCCAAATCGTCTGGATCAGCCGCATCCGTGAATCCGTCACAGTCGTTGTCCGCGCCATCACAGACTTCGGCCGTCGGTTCCGGAGCATCGCACTCGCTAAGTTGCCCATTTTGACAATGTACCGTTCCCGCACAGGAGCCCACTTCGTCAATGACCTGATGACACGTTGTCGTAGCCCCAATCCCCTCAGCGAGAACACTGCAACTGCACATGCCACTGTTCGGCGTACACTGCGTGGAAACACCGTCGCCGGCTGTGACTTCTGTACATGAAAAGTCCTCGGGACAGTCCTGATCCTCGTCGCACACCCCCCCACAAAAAGAACCCAGAGGGCCTTGGGAGATGCAGCGCGTGCCTTCGTAACCAACGGCTGAGCCCACGACGGTCGTGCAGTCTTTGTCCTCGTCGCAGGGGAAACACAGCGACAGATGTCGCGGCACACACAGGGCCACCGCGTCGCTACCCGATTGGAACACGTTCTTGCACTGAAACCCTTTTGGACACTCCGCCACACACGCGTCCGTGCAGATGGGCCCCTCTTGCGTCAGTACGCAATAGCCCGTGAGACAGTCCTTGTTCTCCTGGCACGACTGCGTGGGCACTGTGATGTCGTCTCCGACATCCACAACGTCTGGAACATCCGGCTCTACTGCCACTTCCGGCTCCCCCGTGTCGGGGGGAAGTAAGCTCCCTGGATCGGTGAGCGTTCCTAGATCGGCACTGAACGCTGGAGCTGCAGGATCTGCCGCACAGGCAAGCACCGACAGCGCAATCCACAGCGCGATAAGCCGACCGAACCCTGTGCCGATGCCGTGCATGACCATTTCTCCCAGATGCTGCTGCGATC
>Ga0114996_10003393_pt1 | contig 19826 bp, 17 predicted proteins | sample ArcticOcean_MG_C_4_FD_87039 | JGI IMG/M metagenome (GOLD analysis project Ga0114996, IMG submission 87039) | Marine microbial communities from western Arctic Ocean - ArcticOcean_MG_CB4_134 | ecosystem: Environmental > Aquatic > Marine > Oceanic | place: Arctic Ocean: Canada Basin | collected...
CACCGCCGCGATCTGCGCAATCCCTTTCGCCGACATCCGCGCCTGATTGAAGAAGATCCGCCCGAAGTGCTCCCGGTCCGGGAACACATCCGCCTGGGCTGGCAGAAACGCCCCGCCTGAGTCCACCAGATACACGCAGGGCAGCCGGTTTTGCTCCGCCACCTCCTGAGCTCGCAGATGCTTCTTCACGGTGATTGGGTAGTACGTCCCGCCCTTCACCGTCGCGTCGTTTGCCACGATCATCACATCCCGACCCGCGACTCGCCCCACCCCCGTCACGATCCCCGCCGACGGCGCATCGCCGTCGTACAGTTCCCACGCCGCCAAGTCGCTCAGTTCCAGGAACGGTGTGCCCTCATCGATCAGCGCCGCGATCCGCTCCCGCGCTGGCAGCTTCCCCCGCGACCGATGCCGCTCCATCGACTTCTCGCCGCCTCCCTCCCGGATCTGCGACTGCCTTGCTTCCAGCTCCTCCACCAATCCCCGCATTTGCTCCGCGTTTGTCGCGAACTTCGAACTCTCTGGGTCTATGCGCGTGCGCAGTACCGGAACATCATCGTGCGCCATCGGGAGAACCTTTCGCGACTATCGGCGATTTCAGCCAGCCATCTACACTGGACCGTGACGGTGGCTCGCCCACCCGAACGGGACCAGAGTACCGACGCCAGAGTATCGACGGAGGATAACCGGGATGGCAGCGACACCCGACACCGACATGAATGGCAAGACGGTCCTCGTCACGGGGGCCAATCAGGGTATTGGTTACGAGACCGCGCTGGCGCTCGCGGGCATGGGCGCGACCGTCGGCCTCGTCTGCCGCAACAAAGAGCGTGGGGAAGCGGCGCAGGCCCAGATCAAATCACGCGCCGGCAACCAAGACGTCGACCTCTTCCACTACGACCTCGCCTCCCAAGCCGAGACCGCCCGCCTTGTCGACGATGTCAAAGACCGCTACGACCGCCTCGATGTCCTCGTCAACAATGCCGGTGTGATTCTGATGAGCCGTGATGTGTCGCCCGATGGCTACGAACTCACCTTCGCCATCAACCACCTCGCCCCCTTCCAGCTCACCATCGGCCTCATCGACCTGCTGAAGGCCAGCAGCCCCTCCCGGGTCGTCACCGTCTCCTCCGTCGCTCATACGCGTGGGGATATCCATTTCGATGATCTTCAGCTCGAGAAGAAGTACGGGACGGGGCGCTCGTACGGCCAATCCAAGCTGGCCAACATCCTCTTCGCCCGCGAGTTGGCCAAGCGCACCGCGGACACCGGAATCACCTCCACTTCCATGCACCCCGGCGGGGTCGCCACCAACTTCGCCAAGGACAACAACGGTTGGAAGGGCAGACTCTACAAGCGCATCAGCCCCGTTGCCCGGCTCGTCATGCGCTCGCCGGCTAAGGGAGCCGAGACCGTCATCTGGCTCGCCTCCTCATCCGATGCCACGGCTGCCAACGGTGCCTACTTCCAGGACAAGAAGGTCAAGGGCGCGTCCAAGATCGCCCAAGACGACGCCATCGCCGCCCGCCTCTGGCAAGTCAGCGCCGAACTCACCGGCGTCGATCTCCCCGCCTAGCCACCAGAGATCAGGCAACCCCAACCGATCTGTCCTAGCCGTTCTCGTTGCTTCGCCCTCTAGCGTCGGTCGGGCAAGGGGTCCCGGGGGCTGCCAGCCCACGGTCGAGATAAGGAAGGTCCAGCTACCAGAGAGCCCGATATCCGAACCAACCACTCCCAACCCCTCATCTCGCCACCAGCTCTCAGCGTCGGTCGGGCAAGGGGTCCCGGGGACGGCAAGTCCCCGCTCGAAATAAACGAGCCCGCGCTAGTCCCGCAGCTCGAACTTTGGCATCTTCGACCACTGTTCCGTCGGCGGATTCTCCTGACGACCCGACGCCTGCGACCGGTGCCGCTTCGCCAATTTCTCCCCCTCCCGCACCAGCTTCCGCTCCTCCCGCATCTTTTCCGCCGCCCGCTTCAACCGCTCCTCGTTCTTCGGCCGACGCTTCCCCGGCGTCATCCGCACCCGACCCTCCTGCTTCAACTGTGCCAAGTGCGTCCGCACATTCCCATCCGCCGCCCGCCGCAACCGACGATCGATGTCGGTGTACATCTCGTCCATGATCTCCCACGACGTCACGGGCTCCCCCCGTTGCAGAATCTCGACGATCTGCTCCTCCCGCTGATTCCGGTGGTCGATGTAGAACTGCAACCGCTCCCGCGCGTCGTGTACCAGCGGCCCGTGCCCCGGGCACAGCACCTTCAGATTCGGCAGCTCCACCAGCCGCTGCAGCGACGCCCGATACGACGCCAAATCGCCAATCACCGTCGTCCCCACTCCCAGCAGCGTGTCGCCCGTGAACAGCACCCCCTCGTCCTCCAGGTAGTAGCAAATCGAGTCGACTGAGTGCCCCGGCGACTCAATCACCTGCAACCGCACCGCTTTGTCCAGAGTGATCGTCTGCCCATCCGTCAGCGTCTCCACCCCCGCCTCCGGCAACCGACCCTTGAGCAGCTTCACGCCGTTCTCCGGCACAGCGACGTTCGCCTTCATCACCTCGTGCAGCTCCTTGAGATTGCCGCTGTGATCCCAGTGATGATGCGTGATTCCGGCGATCGCGATCTCGCTCTTCTCGATCGCCGCCAGATAGCCCCGCAGCATCCACTTGAATTTGTCGATCGCCTCCCCCGAGTCGATCGACATCACCTCGCCCTGTCCCACGATGTAGATGTTGGTCTGCTGCGGCCGCATCGGCTCCTCTTCCGGCACCGGCACGATTCGCACATTCGGGGTCACCTGCATCGCGGCCTCCTTGGTTCCATCACGAGTTCAGATCGTGGGCCGACGAAGGGGCGCATCGCTGTTCGGTCCTGCGTCGCTCACTCTGGCCCGCAGCATACCGGCGATGCAACGACGGCTCCCGCACGACCCAACCCGCTCCAGAGCTGCCAGCCTCTTCCAACCTTGACCGACGGGTATCATGCCCCGCATGACCACTCCTGACCCTTCCGCTCCTCGCACGCCGGCGGATAGGACGCCCGGAGCCCTCGACGGCATCCGCGTCCTCAACGCCGGACAGATCCTCGCCGCTCCCTTCTGCGGCACTCTCCTCGCTGAGTTCGGCGCCGAAGTCATCAAACTCGAACGACCCGGCGGCGAACCCAACCACGGCACCGTCTCCTTCGACCAAGACAATCGCGGCCAGAAGGGCATCACCCTCGACCTCGCCACTCCCAACGGCAAGACTCTCTTTCGCCGCCTCTGCGCCGCCTCTGATGTCCTCATCGAAAACTACCGCCCGGGCACCTTGGAGAAACTTGACCTCGCCCCGGACTCACTCCGCGCAGAGGACAATCCTGGATTGGTCGTGGTCCGCGTCAGCGGTTACGGCCAGACCGGCCCCTACAAGGACCGCGCTGGCTTCGACCGTGTCGCCCTCGGCTTCGGCGGCATCACCTACGTCACCGGTACCGCCGACCGCCAGCCCGTCCGCCCCGGCTACATGATCGCCGACTACGGCGCCGGGCTCTTCGCCGCCTTTGGCGTCCTCGCAGCCCTCAAGGCTCGCGAGCAACCCGGCCCCGGTTTTGGCAAGGGGCAAGACGTCGACGTCGCCCTCTACGAGGCCGTCTGGCGGTTCTCCGGCACCCACGCCAGTAACTACGGACTCCAGGGCGAGAACCGCGAGCGCTCCGGCAACTACTATCCCGGCGTCGTCCCCGCCGAGCAGTTCGAAACCAGCGACGGCCACTACCTCATCATCAACGCCACGACAGCGCGCGTCTTCGAACGCCTCGCCGACGCCATCGGCCAGCCCGAACTCCTCACCGACGACCGCTTTACTCCCCGCCGCACCCTCCTGGAGAACCACGCCGAAATCCACGCCATTGTCGGCGACTGGATCGCCCAGCACACCTTGGTCGACTGCCAGCGCATCCTTGACGAGCATGGCGTCCCCGCCAGCAAGGTCTACGCCACCAGCGACATCGTCGAGGACGAACACTACGCCGCCCGCGATCAGGTCCTCAGCGTCGAGAGCCCCCACCACGGCGCGCTCCTCCAGCCTGGCGTGGTCCCCCGGCTCACCGGCACCCCTGGTCGCATCCCCCACCCCGCGCCCACCCTCGGCCAGCACAACGACGAAATCTACGCTCGCCTCCTCAACCTCACCCAGCCAGAAATCGACGCCTACAAAGAGTCCGGCGTCATCTGATCGCTACCCCAGCTGCGCCACTCGATTCTTGATCAACGGCATCACCAACCGGCCGAACCGCTCCGCCTCTTCGTCATGTGGCCAGCCCGACAAACAGAACGACGAGATCCCAATCTCCGCGTACTCTTCGATCTGCCCCGCCACCTGCTCCGGATTTCCCACGATCACCACCCCCGCCCCATGCCGGACCGGCGTCAGCCCGGCCCAGAGGTGCGGCGCAATCCGGTACCCATCCGACTCCGACGCCGACGCTAGCTCCCGCATCCGGCCGTCCGCCTTCGACTGCGCCCCCATCCCCTCCGCCCGACGGTCCTTCATCCCGCCCGTCACCCGCGACGTAATGTTCTCCGCCGCCTCCCACGCCTCCGACTCCGTCTCCCGCACGCAGACCAACGCCCGCAGTCCATGGCGAATCACATCGCCGCGCCCCACCTTCTCCGCTTCCGCCTGCACGCTGGCCACGTCCACCGCGATACGCTCCGGCAGGTCCGCCCAGTACAGATAGACGTCGGCATGCTCGGCTCCCACCCGCTTTGCCGCAGCTGAGATGCCCCCCAGGTAGAACGGCGGCTGCGCCAGCGGCTTCGGTTTCACCACGGCCTTCTCCAGCTTGAAGTGCGCCCCCTCCCACGTCACCGGCTCTTCCGACTCCCACAGCCGCTTCATCAACGACACACTCTCCGCCATCACCTCGTAGCGCTCGTCGTGTTCGTAGTAGAGACCATCGGCCGCCATCTCCGCCTCGCCGCCCCCCGCGATCAGATTGATCAGCACCCGGCCTCCGGTCAGCTGATCGAACGTCGCGATCATCTTCGCCATCAGCGTCGGCGCCACCAACCCCGGCCGCGCCGCCACCAGCATCTTCAACTTCGACGTCTGCATCGCGACCGCCATCGACGTCAGCCATCCCTCCCAGCACTCCGTCGCCACCGGCACCAACGCATACTCGAACCCCGCCTCCTCGGCAGCCCGCGCCACCCGCCCGAACAGCTCCATCCCTGGAGCCGACCACGTCTCCGCGTCGCCCAGCGCCGCCGAATCCCCATACGTCGGAATGAACCAGCCGAACTGTAGTGGTTCCTCGTGTCTGTCCATCTCCACCACCTCCATTCAATGGCACATGGTAGGTCGGCTGGGAACGAGCCGCATCGATCGGCGCCTCAGATCATGCCAACCTCGCCAGCGCCGCTGATCTGCCCGTTGCCCCATGTCCCTGATCGACCCCCTTGTTCGATGACCAATGCGCAGCACTCATGCGATCAACGCCCCAAGCGCGCGCCCAAGACCTACCCTGCCAGCATCGGCTGTCCTCACCCTCCCGCTCATCACCACGTTAGGAAGCCCCATGCCCGACCCCTCCGTCGTCCCCTACCTCCTCTACGAAGACGCCACCGCCGCCCTCGACTGGCTCACCCGCGTCTTCGGCCTCGAGGAGACACTCCGCCTGACCGACGCCGAAGGCGCCGTCAACCATGCCGAACTCGCCGTCGGCTCGGGATCGAATCAAGGCCAGATCTTGTTGGGGGCCCCCGGCGGCGACTATCAGAGCCCCGGCCATACCGGCCACGTGCACAGCCACATCTCCGTCTATGTCGATGATGTCGACGCCCACTACGCCCACGCCCGCGACGCCGGCGCGAACATCACCGAAGAGCCCGCTGACCAGTTCTACGGCGACCGCCGCTACGGCGTCACCGATCTCGAAGGCCACCTCTGGTGGTTCGCCACCCACCTCCGCGAGGTCTCCACGGAGGACATGCAGGCCGTCACCTCGGAGCAATAGCCCGGCCCTCGGCTCACCGCTGCAACGTCAGGTCTCTCGTGTCGCCACAGCGCGGCGCCCTTTCGCCGTGAGCCCGTACACCCGCCTCGGACGGTCTGCTCCGCTGGGCATGGGTTCTCCCAACGAGACTGGACGAGATCCGTCTCTTCGAGGCGGATCAGCGCGTAGTACACCGTCCGCGATGGCGCTTCCAGCTCATCAGCGACGGCCATCCCGTGAGCAGCTCGTTGAGCTGCTCACGGGATTCGCTGCTCAATCGGTAACAGGGTCCCCGGCTGACGGCGTGGCATCGGTCAGCGTCTCTCGACGGCTCGCCGCCCCTTCGGCGTGAGCCTGTAGACCCGCCTCGGTCGGTCCCCCTTTGCCTTGGGCGTCTCCCAGCGCGAACGCACTAAACCCATCTCTTGGAGGCGCCCAAGTGCCTTGTAGACGGTGCTGACGATCTCTTCGTTGTAGGTTGCCAATTCGAGCCCGTAGTTGGGCCCCGAAAGCAGCGATTCGAGAAGGACAATTTCTCTAGGGAGGAGTTTCCCCGGTTTCCGCTTCGGCATGGGCCGAGGATATCTAGACGTATTGTCGCATATCGGATTGACATCCCGAACGCTTCTCACCAACCTGAGGTGATTCGACAGCCTATCCATCTGAATCTTGGCGGCTTCCCCGTGCACCGTTTCAGAGCCGGGCGATTGTCCCTGCGGCAGGGAGTGACCCGTGATCTATCTCTTCGAAGCCGACCAGCTCCCGCGCGAGGAAGCGATCATGCGCGCCACCATCATCCAAGTCGCTTTCGATGCCTTCGACGCACCCGTCGTCGCCCAAATGGAAGAGACGTTGAGCGGGGATTTCCTCGTCACGATCACCGTGGACGGGCAGCAACCACGCTTAGAGCAGAGTGGCCCGCCCCCCACCTGTCCTGACTGCGGGCAGTCATTCCAGACCTGGAGCGCCCACCACGAGCACACCTTCGACCACGCCCGCCAGAGTCGCCCCTACACCGACCACCAAACCGATCTGGTCTTCCTGCTCCTCATCGGCCTCGATCAGCACCGCGAGACCCGCGGTCGGCATACCGTTCGCCAAGCCGTCGCAGCAGGCGCCGCCCAGGCCTACCTCGCGGCTTACGGCGAGCCCAAGTAAACCGCGCCCTCCCCGAGGATGCGGGTACCAGGGCCAAGGCCCTAACCTAGACACGTGACGGCCCACGCCGAAGTGGCGGAATTGGTAGACGCGACGGTCTCAAAAACCGTTGGAAGGAAACTTCCGTGCCGGTTCGAGTCCGGCCTTCGGTACCAACGAAAAGCCCCGCTCAAAAGCGGGGCGAAGCGGGGGGCCTGGGGCGTCACGGGACATGGCGGTGGCGCATCGCGGGCCACCAGGGCGGAATCACCAACCAGCCCAATTGCCATCAGTGCCGAGTAGTGTAATGGTAGCACTAGAGACTTTGAATCTCTCAGTTCAGGTTCGAGCCCTGGCTCGGCAGCCAGTCTTCCGACACGGGTTCGTGTGCCCTGAGGTTCGAAGCGACCAAGTCCCGGACATTCCTCGATAGCTCAATCGGTAGAGCGTGCGGCTGTTAACCGCAAGGTTGTAGGTTCGAGTCCTACTCGGGGAGCCAGTCTCCACCACCATCGATCGGGTCGATTCTCCCGCTCGATTTTGAACTGCGGAGCGGCGATGTCCCGCGGCTCGAAGACGTGCCGCCCTTCCACCGTCAACGCCCGTCGGCCCCCATCGTCCGTCTCGACGAGATCAGCGTGGCCGACTTCGAGCGCCATGAACCGCGCCCGTCACGTCGACGATCTGCTGCTCGACATCAGGCAGGTATTCGTCCAAGACGCCACCGCGTGTCGGCGCACAGATGACTCCACCGGGCGCTTCGCGAGAACATGGGTGCGGGCTCACGCGGGCCAGCGCATGAGGCCTTCCTGACTGCAGGTGGCGACCAGCACGCCGGCGGCGGTGTAGAAACGAGCCGTGACGAGGCCGCGGGCGCCGCTGGTCGCGACGACGGTCTGGTCGAAGAGCAGCCACTCGTCGGCGCGGACGGCGCGGTGGAACCACATGGCGTGGTCGAGGCTGGCCCCTTCGAGGCGAGCATCCTGCCAGCGGTAGCCGTGAGGCAGCATGACGTGGTCGACGAGCGTGCTGTCCGACATGTAGGCGAGGGCGGCCGCATGCAAGGCGGGGTCGTCGTTGAGCGATCCGTCAATGCGGAGCCACATGCGTTGATCTTCGGTTATGGCTTCGCCCTCGGGAGCGGTAGGGGGGTTGATGTAACGGACTTCGAGTGCGCGCGCGTCGCCGGACCAGACGCCACCGTAGTCGGGGCGGAGGTCGTGCGTGAATTGTTCGTAGGTCAGGGACACGTTCTCGGGCGGTGGGGCTTCGGGCATGCCCGAACCGCTGTATTCGAGTCCATCCTCAGGAACGTGGAAGGAGGCGATCAGCCGCACGACCTCGCGTCCATCTTGCCTGGCGCTGACGGCGCGGGAGCTGAACGAGCGTCCGTCGCGGACGCGATCGACGGCGAGGTCGACGGGATGGTCAGGGTCTCCCGCCCGGAGGAAGTAGCCGTGCAGGGAGTGAACCGCACGATCGGCGTCAACGGTGCGCTGTGCCGCTGCGAGCGACTGGGCGAGGAGCTGGCCGCCGTAAGTGCGGTCGCCGCGTTCGGGAGCGACCGGGGCGACGAAGTGTTCGTCGTCGATGAGCTCGAGCGAAACGATTTGGGTGAACGGGCTGTCCAGGTGGCACCTCCTCTGGATTGGGGTGGGACCCTGACCGGAGCGTATATCACGAGCGGGGAATCGCGGACCTCTCCCCACCTCACGAATCCCGGCGGTAAAGCAGATCCTAGATCGTTGAGCGCATCCCGGAATGCGTCACGCCCGTGCAGAACGTCACTCTGACCAGGCATGACGAAGATCATGTACCCCGCTGGACGATGTCTGCATCAGCGGTCCATCCGAGTCGTGGCTCATCGTGCCTTCAATGTCTGGCCCGCCTGAGTGGCCGTCCCCGGTCGGTGTTCCCACCCGCGACCGATCGGCTGCCGCGTGCTGCGTTGGCACGCCGTTGCCCAGGTCCAACAGCTCGAATCGTCGCCTGCTACGAATCTTCGCGGCTGAGCCGAGCCTGACTCAGCCGGGTCTCGATCTCGTCGACCGGGGAGAACACCACGCCACCGACCGGGTCCCGCCGCCGAAGCACGAGGTTCCAGATCGCCAGCACCTCACATCCGCCGGTGCCGCGGACGCCGGCTACGAGCAAGGACGTCCTGGCGAGAGGCTGCATCTACTCCGTCGCGCCACCGAGCACGGAGTCCGAGACGAGCTCAATCCGTCCGTGATCGCGTGAGGGTCTCGATCGCAACGATCAGGGCGAGAGACCCGACAACCAAGGCGAGGATCCAGCCCGCAGTGAGTCCAGCCACGAGCACGAGCAGGGCGCCCAGGCCGGCTGGGACGACGATCCGGGCCCAGAGGATCCCGTTGCCGGCACGCGCCCAGGCCGCGGCCGAGGCTCCGAGGAAGAGGGCAACGCCTACGCCCAGCGCCGCCAAGACATCGCCGCCGACCTCCCCGGCGGGATGCGCGACCAGCTCCTCTAGCCCCACCGCCACGGCCACGACGCCAGCGATGATCAGCAGGTGGCAGAGACTGTACGCGTCGCGGGCGAAGCTCGATCGCGAGCCATCCTTCAACTCCCGCAACCGCGCGGCGAGCCCCTCTTCCAGCCAGCCAAAGTAGGTCCACCAGAGCAGGCAAGTGACGGCAATCGCGCCGATCGCGACTGCCGCCAGCTCGGCCGTGCGCTCAGCCCCCGCGACGCCCGCCGCCGCGACGATGAGCGACTCGCCCAGGGCGATGATGACGAAGAGTCCGTGGCGCTCGGCGAAATGCTCCGGATGGATGTGCCAGCCCTCAAAGCCCGCCACTCGTCCCGCGACCAGCAGATCGAGCACCACGGCCGCGAGCCACCACCACACACGCGCATCGGGATCGGCGAACCCGCCGATGAGTACGACCGCGAATCCAAACATGGATAGCGCCGCGAACGTGCGGACGGCGGCCAGGTGTTGCGCCCGTTCGGTGGCGACGCGGGCGTACAGCGCAAGCCCGAAGAGTCGGACCAAGATGTAGGGCACGACGAACCAGAGCGCGCCGTCCGCATTGAAGGCGTCTTCCACCGAGACGGCCATTGCGAACGCGATAGCCGTGGCCGCCAGGGTCCCTATCCGTACGAGCCCGTGTTCCGTGTCGGCCGGGTTCAAGGCCCAGGTCCACTGGCTCCAGGCCCACCAGATCAGCCAGAAGATCAAGATCGTGCGGGCGACGCCTCCGGGATCGAGGTGCGTCACGGCGAAGTGCGTGACTTCGGTCAGCGCGAAGACGAACACGAGATCGAAAAAGAGCTCCACGAACGTGGCGGACTGTCCGCCGGGGGCGTGGATCGTCTGCCGCTTCCAGCCAGCGAGGCGGCTCATCGCCACCCGTTCCTTCGCGCTCCTGCTTGCCGAGTAGGAGTTCTGGCAGCGCGCCGGCATCGAAGACTTGCGTCTGCAGCCCCAGTCATTGGGTGGCGGGCATTAACTGTGACGGACGAGGTCGTACTTAACACGGATGGGGTAACCATCCGTTGAGCGGGTGTCGAAAAGCGTACCCCTATCGAGCGATGAATGAACAACTCCCCGCAGACTTGGCCGCGGAGATCTCCGAACTCGAGAGCCTGTGGTCGTACGACGCGGAGCAGCAGGGCTGGCTGGTCTACCGGCCGGGGCCGCTCGGCGCGCTGACCAACACGCTGACGACTCTGGACCAGGGCGATTTCCTTTTCCTGCGCGTGGCGCTAGCGCAGACGAACCACCTGTTTCTGCAGGATCGCGTGTCGGCGCGAGGGGGACAGACGGCGGAACTGGTGCCCGGCTGGAGCGTGATTGGCTACACCGGCGCCGACGGCTTCGACATTAACGCACTACTTGGTCCGCAGGGGGGCGTCTCGCCCAGGGGCTAAGGCGCGGGTTGGTCCCAGATCGTCGCCTCGCTCACATCGATCCAAACCCCATCGCCGTGTCTCAACGTCGTGGCGGAATTGAGCGCATCAGGCAGGCCTGGCAAGAAACTCAGGAAGCGCTGCGACAAGCTGTCGTAGGTGAACAGCGAGACCAGCCCGTCCCCCAGGCTGGCTGTCGCCTCAGCCACGGGAGTTCCGTCAGGTCCCATCCAGACGACGAGATTGAACCCCGCGAGCAGGGGGACCGACTGAGCGGCTGTGACCGGGGGCTGTTCCCACGTGACACCAGCCCCCCCAGCCACGCGTAACCAGATCCCCGCGCCGGGCAGCAGATCACTCAGCGTATTGAGGAACGCCGGCAACGCCAGCGCGTACGACTGGAACACCCCTGCCGCCACATCCCACGTGAACACAGCGCCCAGCCCGGATCCCAATCCCTCCACGGCGTTCGAGACCGGCGTCGCCGCGCCGGTCCAGCCGACCAAGTTCCATTCGGGTCGCAGCTCGACGGTGCGCCGCGGCGGGGCGTCGCGGTCGACGTCGCCGCTGGCATTCGCGGCGAAGATGTTTCCGGTTTCCGACAGCTCAGAGGTCGCCTCCGCCGCGATCGCCCATCTGCCGCTCCCTCGGATCGTGTTCCCCCTGACATCTGCGCTGCTTGAGTCGCGAATCCGGATCGCATCGGCAGCGCTGTCGTCAATCGAGTTCGCCGTGATCGTCGCCGTGGCGCCGTCGCGCAGATCGATCGCGTTTCCCGTGTCGACGAAGACATCGCCGTTGATCGTGGCACTTCCCCCGCTCAGCCGAATAGCACTGCCGGACTGGCCTTGGAAGTGATTGCCATCATTAAGGAACTGCACCACCTGGGTTCCGATCGCGATCACGGCGCTGGTGATATCGATCTCGATCCCCGACTGGCCCCCCTCGAATTGACTATTGCTCGCCGTCACGGTGGCCGTGACCCCTTCATCGATGACTTCCGCCCGGATAGAGGCTCCCGCGCCACCGTTACCGGCGAAGCGGCTGCGATCGATCCGGATCTCGCCCGTTTGCTCGGCGACCAATCCGAATTCCAGCCGCGCGCCATCTCCGCCGGCGTCCTCGCTGACCAGATCCGTGAGGTCCACCGTGAGGCTTCCGCTGGCGTTGTAGAAGATCCCGAGGTTGTCGGCCAAGCTGCTACAGAAGGCTGTCTCCTCGAGGATTACCCGCGCGTCCACCTCTCCCTCCATGGTGATGTCGATGCCCGTGCCGAGCACGTTGTGGAGTTCCAAGCGCTTCGTGCGGAACGTGAAATCGCCCTCGCCCGCCACGGAGATCCTGACGCCACCATCACGCCAGGTGCCTTTCAGAGTTAGGTCGACTTCGTCGCCAACATCGATGTTGGCTTCGACATCGAGGCCAAGAGCGGTATCGAATCCATCGCTGCCAATCGTGTACATCCCATCCGCGTTGGCGTTGACCATGACCCGGACCTCCGGAGCCGTCCCTGGTCCCAGCGTGGGCAGGTTGAACACGGCGCGGCCGTCGCCATCGACGTCGATTCGGCCACTGTGCGTGTTGCCCTGCATCTCGACCTCGAGATCAACGAGGTGATCGCGGGCATTGATCCGCACGTCGGCCTCCCCGTTGGAGAGGTCCACGACCCCGGTCACCGTCGTCCCGAACCAGTTATCGCTCAGATGGTGCGGCCCGCCTGAGTCGAGGATGATTCCGTCTCCGGGCAGGCTGTGAACCGTGAGTCCGTGCAGCGTCAGCGCCGCATCGATCACCACCAGCCCGGCGAACTGCTGCGCGTCCGCCAGCGTCATTTCCCCGATTCCGTCGGACAGCGGCAGCATCTCACCGCTGAGCTCTACGCGGCCGTCCGCCATCAGCACCAGATCGTTCACCATCGGCGGCAGCGGCGTCTCCAGCAGAATTCGGTTCGGTCCCGAGAACAGGGCATCGGTTGCGAAGTCGATCGTGTTTGGAGCAGCCCCATTCGTGTTGGCGGCGTGGATCGCCTCGCGTAGGGAGCAGTGGCTCGCATCACAAAGCCCGTCGTCAGCGTCATCATTGCTGGTCACCACCAGGCTGCCGACCGCGACCTGGTACAACGTTGAAAGCGGCGTGTGAGCGTCGTCCTTCGAAGTACCGGTGAAGATGCTCAGATAGACTTCGATCATGGAGCCAAGCGGGAAGCTTGGGGGCACCGCGATCGTGGCATGAAATGCACCGGCGCCCCGGCTCTCCACCAACACCGTCAGTCCGCCCACGTCGCGGGGCCCTTCGACGCTGTTGACGACAGTACCATCGACGTTGATCGCCCCAAAGGACGGGCTCCCTTGTCCGCTGTAGCTGAAGTCGATCGTGAGCGACGATCCGGGAGCAATCGTCCCCCCGCTCGCCTGCACATTGACGATCTGGCCATCCGCCTGCGCCCGGCCGCCGAGCAGAGTGCCGGCGACGAGCAGGAGAACGAGCGGGAGGACGGTCTTGGCAATCGCGACACGAAACCACACGATCGATCACTCCGTTCAGATCCGGGGTGTTGCAGGCGGCGCCACAGTCACTCGATCGAGCGCGGATTCGCCTCGCCCGCCGAGCAGACCCACGCTGGCAGCGAAAGCACTTCGGACTTGAATCGCTGGTCTGCAACGCCAGCTTGACGCTGCACTGCTCTTCGCTCAATCAGGACGTCGGGCGCTGTCATGCTCCCGCCATCGTGAGACCGTCTCAGCGCAGCGATCGGAAACTGGCGCGCACCTCGTTTACGAAGATTTCCGGTTGCTCGAATGCCGCGAAGTGCCCGCCTTTGTCGACTTCGTTCCAGTAGATCAGGTTCGTGTATCGCTTCTCGACCCATCGCCGCGAAGGGCGCACGATCTCACGAGGGAAGATGGACGCGCCGGTGGGCACGTCGATCGCGGTGCCGCGTCCGAAGGCGCCGCGGAAGCTCTCCCAGTAGAGACGGGCCGATGAGGTCCCGGCCGCGGGCAGCCAGTACAACATCACGTTGTCCAGCATCTCGTCTCGCGTCAGCGCGTTCTCGGGATGCCCATCGCAGTCGGTCCAGGACCAGAACTTCTCAATGATCCAACCCGCCTGGGCGCTGGGAGAGTCCGTCAACCCGTACCCCAGCGTCTGGGGCCGGCTCGCCTGCTGAGTGGAATAGCCAGAATCCCAGCGGTTGTAGTGCTTGCCCGATTCGATTGCCGCCTGCTCCGTGGGAGTGAGGTCGTCCATGGTCTCGGGATCGGGTGGGGCGCTCGGCATGTTTAGATGGATTCCTAGGCAGTGTTCGGGATCCAGCAGCGCAATCGCCGTCGTCACCGCCGCCCCCCAGTCCCCACCCTGCGCCCCATACCGCTCGTACCCGAGCCCGGCCATGAGCTCGGCCCAGGCCCTTCCTATCCGCTCCACTCCCCAGCCCGTCTCGCGGGGCTTGTCCGAGAAGCCGTACCCCGGCAGCGCCGGAACTACGAGGTCGAACGCATCTGCCGCGTCTCCTCCGTGGGCGGTGGGATTCGTCAGCGGGTCCAAGACCTTCAAGAACTCGACGATCGAGCCAGGCCAGCCATGGGTGAGCACGAGGGGTAGCGCCTCGGGGTGCGGCGACTTGAGGTGAAGCAGATGGATCCCCACGCCATCGATCTCGGTTTTGAACTGGGGCAGTGCGTTCAGTCGTTGTTCTGTGGCGCGCCAATCGTACTCGTCCGCCCAGTAGCGACAGACTTCCTGCAGGTACGCCAACGGAATGCCCTGCGACCAATCAGCCACCGGTTCCTGTTCCGGCCAGCGGGTCGCATGAAGCCGCTGCCGGAGATCGTCGAGTGCAGCGTCGGGGATTTGGATCTGGAAAGGCTCGAATCTGAGAGGCATGGGCGCTCCTTCCATCGGACCGACAGAATAGGGACCCGGTCGGGTGGCTGAAACCCCACGCTGTCGTCATCGTGGGGCCCGCTGCGCCGCTCTAGACCAGCCCCACGCATGCCTGTCGACCACCGCTACCCGTAGCGATCACGCAAGAGCGGAAGCACGCCCCGCGCGTAGAGTTCCACGCTGCGCACGAGCGCGTCCGTCGGCATGTCGCCGATGTCGAAGTAGCCCCAGAAATGCTCAATGCCGCCGAGTCCATCGCACATCTCGATCGTGCGCCTCGCCACGTCGGCAGGGCTCCCACACAACGTGAACTTCCGCACCCGGTCGTGATACGAACCATCCGCCCAGCCCCGCACGCGCTCCGGCATGTCGCTTCCCTCGTACCACGGTCCTTCGAACTCCCCCTGCACAAAGCGCGAGTAGCGCTCGAAGTGGGGCTCCCACTCGGCCTCGGCTTGTTCCGTGCTCTCCGCGACGTACGTATGCCGTCCCGCCGAGACGCTCAAGTCGCTCCCCGAGTCGCCCGCCGCGGTACGAAACGCTTCGACCGTGGCCTTGAAAGCCAGCGGCGGCGAGAACACCGAAGGCAGGGCGAGGTGGCAGCGTTGGGCCGCCGTGATCTGTACGGACTCGGGTGATCCGGCGCCTAGCCAAATCGGGGGATGCGGCTGCTGCACGGGACGAGGCTGAACGGTCACCGCATCGACAGTGCGGTAGCGCCCTTGGTAGGAGAACGGAGCCTCCGTCCAGGCGCCGCGCACGATCTCCAAGGCTTCCGCGATGCGGTCACGCCCGGACTCAACCGACTGATTGAAGCCCGCGTACCCCTGGAGGAAGGCCCCGCGAGCGATTACCAGATCGAGCCGCCCGTCGGACGCCTGATCCAGCATCGCGTAGTCCTCGGCCAGCCGGATCGGATCGTGGTGGGCGGCGAGCGCGATTCCGGTTCCGAGGCGGATCCGGGAAGTGCGCAGCGCGATTGCCGTCAAGAGGGGAACGGGGTTCGGCACCGCATAGCGCGAGAAGTGATGCTCACCAACCCAGAACGTGTCGAAGCCAAGTTCCTCGGCCAAACACGCGAGATCGCAAACCTGCTGGTAGCGTTCGCCCACCGCTAGACCATCCTCGTACGTGTCCACCAAGGTCAGAAGACCAACTTGCATGGAACTCTCCCCGGCGCATGGTAGGGGTCGAAGGACTCCAGCGTGCCACGGCAGTCCGGCTGGACGGATGAAGAGGTCGCTTGCCTCGCGCGGCGACCAGATCGCAGCGCTCTAGACGACCCTCAACCTCCCCAGACCGACACCGCATCCCGCCTCCGCCATCGAACGCCGCTGCGGCCTCACGCTGGGCTGAGCAGTCCTACCGCGTTCCCGATCGTTGCAGCTCGGGGATTGGCTTCGCCGCCGCCAGGGCCAGAAGGAATAGCAGACCTACCACGACACCCAGCACGCCGATCGGCCAAAAGGGGCCGCCCAGCCCTTCCTGTTGAGCAGTGTCCATGGCCAGGCCCAACAGCGGCGCCAGGCCCATCGTGGCGAAGCGTCGCGACTGACTCTCGATCGATAACACGGTCGCCCCTTGGGCTTCCCCGCCGAAGGCGTCGATCCTGCTGATCAGCGCGGGCCGCCAGACGTTCTGCAACACATGCATGAGCACGAACGCCAGAATCAGTGGAGCCGAAAGCTCGTACCAGCCAGAGATCAGCACCAGTCCAAAGACGGCCACCGAAGCGCCCCACAGCCAGCGCGCGGCCCGGTCTTCACCACCCGCCATGTCGGCGACGCGATGGGACTGTCGGCTCGCCACACTGGACAGCATGTGCAGCACGAAGTAGACGACGCCGATCAGAATCGCTGATCGCTGCACATCGGACAGGTCCCCAGCCAGCGTCAATCCCGCCGCTGACGTGGCGGCGACCGCCAAGAGAACGGGCTGAAGGTAATCCTTGGCCGCATGGAACACCCCCTCGAAGCCCATCGACTCCGCGATCAGGCGACGCGGTCCGCCGCGGCTGAACGTGTTTCGCAACGCCCCCTTGAGATGGGGCCAGAATCGGGTCGGGCTGTCACGCGCGGGAGCGCCGTCCAGGGCACTCGGGTAGCCCAAGAAGTTCACGATGTTGAGGGCGTAGGGGATCGTGGCCAAGAAGAAGATCAGGGTGTAGCTGTCCGTCGCGAACACGAGCGTGGCAGCTAGGACAACAGAGACCGCCGAGCCGATCTTGCTCCAAGAGCGTGTGTAGCCGTAGATCTTCGTTCGCTCATCGGTGCGGCCCTCGAGACGCAGCCACGTGAAGATCATGGCCTTGTGTGTGCCCGTGCGGAAGGCGTCGCCAACCGCCAAACAGAGCATCGCGAGGAAGAGCGGCCCGAGGCTTTGCGCGAGTCCCAAGGTCAAGAAGCCCGCGATATACGCCACGAACGAGACGACCATCGATTTCCGGCGTCCGTAGACATCGGCGATCGCACCGGACGGGATCTCCATCAGGTTCACCGCGAGTTCGCGAAATCCAATCAGGAGCCCAATCTCAAAGAACGAGAGGCCCATCTGAAGATAGGCAAGGACAAGAAACGGCTCGAAGTAGCGCTGATTCTTCAGGAACCCGTAGAGGCTGAATCGGAACAGCATCCGACCATGCTAAGTGGTCGCAACCGCCCCACAGAGCATTCCAGCAAGACGACTACCCTCAAGGATCCCAAACCGAAACCACATGGCGTTCCGCCTCTCAAATCGCTCCCGCTCTCAACCCCCCCAGCACCCCTTCAACCGCACTCCCGCGATTCGCGGATCCAGTCCAGCTCCTTGGCTCCGATCATCAGGTCTCGGCCGATCCCCACGACCCAGGCGCTGGCGGCGGCTGACGTCGTTCAGGATCGGACGGGCTCATCAGCCCCACCGCATTGCCGTCCGGATCTTCCACGACCGCATAGCGGGCCCCCCAGAACGTGTCGTAGGGAGCCTGTTGCGAAATGCTCCCCGCCGCCACGAGCGACAGATGCAGGGCGTCGACCTCGTCCCGAGAGGCCAGCCGGAAGCCGATCACCCCGCTGCCCGGCGCTGACGGACCAGACCGTCCGGACCGACCAGCCTGCCCGGGCCAGCCTTTGTTCCAGACCGCGGCAAACTCATGGCTGTCCAAATCGAAATCGAGGCCGTCCTCGCTCACCGCGCTGCGATGATGAGGCGCCCACTCCTCCGGGGCCGCCTCGAAGCGGACCCCGATCGCTTCATAGAAGGCCACGCTCGTCGCCATGTCCGTCACGACCAAGTTGATTTGCTCAAGAACCGGCCCGCGCTCAGCCATGTCGCGTCACTTTCGTCTTTTCATGGGCCCAAGCCCACGCTGAAGCCATGATCTACATGCCCGAACGAAATCGCAAGGGATCGGTCGCCCCTCATTCAAACCGCTCATACGAGACCCATCGCCGACTCCTCAGCGAACCCAGACCGACAGCACATTCCGCCCCGTCCCATCGAACGCCGCCCGCTCCCAGCTCGACCAACGCTCCTTCAGCCGCAGCCCCGCGATGCGCGCCATCAGGTCCAACTCGCTCGGCCACGCGTATCGCGACACGATCGGATTCAGTCGCACCCCATCCGCCGAGAGCGACACATGACTCTCGTCCAACTCTTGCTTCGCCGGGTCGTGCCGGCCCACGTCCAACCGCACCTCATCCATCCCGATCGACTCCGCATCCACGTACTGATGATCGCGCAAGCGATACAAGAAGTCCGGCAAGAACGCCTCCACCACAAACGAGCCGCCGTCGTCCAGATGCGCGGCCACGTTCTCAAAGCAGCGCACCTGGTCATCCTGCGTCGTCAGGTTGAAGAGCGTATTCCAGACCACGTAGATCAGCCGGTAGTTCCCCGTGACCGGCACGTCCGCGAAGTCGCCCAGCGTGACCTTGAGCGCCTCAGCGCCCCCATTCTTCCGAGACGCAGCCTTCCGAGACTCAGCGTTCCGCAGCTCGGCGATCATGGCCGGAGCAAACTCGACGCCGTCTACGCGAATCCCGCGATCGGTCAGCGGCAACGCGATCCGCCCCGCGCCGATCGCCAACTCCAGTGCCGGACCATCCCCGGCCAGCCCCGCCAAGAAGTCGACCGTGGCCAGTTCATCGCCGCGCTGCACGTCGCGATACGTCGCTGCCGCTTCCTCGCCGAAGCTCAGAATGGGCTTGTAGTCTTTCACCGGCGCTCACCTCATCTGATTGACGAAGCACGGATTTGGGGCAACGATCGCGTCACAATCGTTTGCAGCCTCGGTTGCATTGAGAGTCAATCTACAGGAATTGGGGATTGGCCTGGTCGCCGCGCGGGTGCTAAGTTCGATCCACGGATGCAAATCCGCCGGAGCTCCTCCGGCCGCGGCTCACGACAGGATCCGAAACACGGATCGCGCCGCCGGGCAATCGCCCAAGCAATCCACTCTTCCTGACACTGTCGTTTAGGTAGAACTCTCAGCTTCTGCGTGCCTACGTTGGAACGCGCAGCCAAGCTGATCCGCGCCCAGTCGGCGCGATCAACCCCCCGTGCCGAGAGGCACAGATAGGAAATGACTGCATGTCCCCCGACCACAGCGAAACCGTACCCGGCTTCGCTCACTTCGACCTCCACCCCCTCCTGCATCGCGGTATCGCCGATGCGGGCTACGTGGAGCCTCGTCCGATCCAAGAACAGACCATTCCCGCCGCCCTCGAAGGCCGCGACATCCTCGGCCTCGCCCAGACGGGCACCGGCAAGACGGCCGCCTTCGCGCTACCGATCTTGCAGCGCCTCGGCAGAGCAAGCCCCCCGTCCAAGCGCTGCACACGAGTCCTTATACTGACGCCTACCCGAGAGTTGGCGATCCAGATTGACGAAAACTTTGGCTCCTACAGCCGGGGCCTGTCGTGTTCCCATCGCGTGGTCTTTGGGGGCGTCGGGAAACGACCCCAGGTTCAGGG
>Ga0114996_10003394_pt1 | contig 19822 bp, 56 predicted proteins | sample ArcticOcean_MG_C_4_FD_87039 | JGI IMG/M metagenome (GOLD analysis project Ga0114996, IMG submission 87039) | Marine microbial communities from western Arctic Ocean - ArcticOcean_MG_CB4_134 | ecosystem: Environmental > Aquatic > Marine > Oceanic | place: Arctic Ocean: Canada Basin | collected...
CAAGATGTGGGACGGATGGGGTAACATTGGTCACAATGATGATTATGGTGTTAGCTGCATAAATCTCAACAATATGACTGGAAGCCGTTTTCGACGTGATGGAAACTTTGTACTTGTTAGTGCCCTTCATCCGTATAAAAGAGGTAGATGGGCACGAAAACCGGCACACCAATCATGGGCACATAACAAATGACATGTCATAATTACCAACCATGGAAACTGAAAAAATGAAAGTTGGTGATCTAATTCAGTGCTTTGAAACCCAACGGATCGGAATGATCCTTGAAATGCGCCGAACTAATGAGGCGGTTATGGCATTGATTAGGTGGCCAGAAGGATCTGATAAGTGGGTTGATGCGGTTGAGTTTGAAGTTCTTGACTCTTAATGTGAGCTACTCTTCGTCTTGAGCCTGACTTCTTCCAAGTTCATCATTACCAAGTATTCTGGTCCTTGCCCCGGGTGCCTTTCTCTGAATGTCCTTCTCACCCTTGGCGGTTAACTCAGCCTCAGCCCATTTTCTTCCTATGGGATTCTTGATTGGTTGATCGATAAACATCTGCACAGCCGAGGTGATCTCCCCATGAACGGGCTCATACTTCGTGTTATCAACAATAATCATGTTCGACATGCCGAACAGTCCTTGAAATTTTCCCATGTTTTCCTGGACGTGGGACCAAATGTCTTCCACCATATCTTCCGGAAGTTGTCTCGGTCGATTTGCATTTCTTTCCTGGGCCACCTCAAGAGATGTGTTGACAAATATCATGAAGGTGTCATATCCGACATCCGCAAGGGCAGCCTTTTTTCTGGCTATTTTTGAATAATCATCTCCAGTACCATCAATTACGATTCCAAGTTTTCCCTGCATGTATGCCTGTTGTGATGCATTCCTTAACCTCTTTGCTTTTCCCCGAGGTGAGTCAGGGCCCACAGTTAATTTTGCAAACTCTTCGTCTGGCATCGCGGCCAGGCTCTTAAGATCCACACCAGCCTTTTGAAGGAGAAGTTCAAACATTGGATCTGAATTAACTAGTTTAAGGCCTGATGTGGTCGCCGCGGCAATGATAGATCCCTGGTCGCCGCCAAAGATCTCCTTTGCCGCATAGGATTTTCCACTTCCAGGGCCACCGGCCATGAAGACAGCCTTAAACACCCCGGGATCATAAATTCCTTCGTTGAGAAGAAACTCTCTAATTAACGTACGTAACAACTTGTATGACTTCATGTGATTAAATATTTTTATCTAGGGAAACATTACCGTAAAATGTAAATTATGAAAATTATTGTTATATTTAAAACAGTGATTAGTAAAACATTGTCAATGCCCAACAGGCAATGAATTAATTAAACTCAGGTGAATTGGTCGGGCGGGCATTCCCGGCCGTAGTAACCACTTTTTAGGCTTTATTAAGTTTCTAGGTGATTAAGAATGAGTGATCCAAGACAAATTCTTATTGATATTGCTTATCTTGATGCCGGTTTGGTGCCAACTGGTAGTGCGATGTCCGTCGGTCGTGATGGCGATGCTATTAAACAGGCACTTGGCAACCTTTCACCTGAGAAATCAAAAAAGATCCGCCGTCGATTTCGAAAATATTTTCGTAAGGCGTTGGTATGGGAAATGAATCGAATTAAGGTTTTTTATAAGTTTAAAGAATCTAACAACCCACGCCTGCGATCCCGACAAATACATGATGATATTTATATCCTTCAGCGTAAGTGTGGAATTATTCGCGATCCCAATGAGGGATTGGGTGTGCTCCACAGGAGATACCGCCGTCGTCTTGTTAACCGGTATCTAAGGCACACATTTTAAGTCCATATTAGATTTAATCCACGTGCGCGCACGTTAAAATCAATTAATTACCTAAAATTGAACCCTGGCTGATATTTACTATTTGTCAGGGTTTGTTTTATTTTATGGGAAAATGTTTTAAATGAAAATTACCAGACGACATCTTAGGAGAATCATTCGGGAAGAGACAGGAAAGGCTGCTCCGTTTGGTAGTGGAATGGAACAGGCTGACCTGGATCCTGAAGAGGAAGAGCTGGTTGGTCATACGTGACTGACCCACGCCAAGTTGAAGTCTTCAACTTTACAGGAAGTTTACGGGATAAGAGGAAATATGGCTGGGGAGGTCATCTGGCACTCCCTAGAGAAAGATGGAACAATTGCCGCATATGACATTAAGTTTGGAAAGAAAGTCATTAGAGGGGTTCCTGCCGCCCTTGCAGAGGCTGTCATGGAACAGATCCATAAGCATAAATCCCAAAAAAGATAAATAATGAAAACTACAAAGAATAAACTAAGAAAAATCATTCGCGAGCAGGTTCAATCATGGGCTGAGCGAGAAGCAGAAATGGATGCCTGGGATCAGAAGCTAGTTGCTGTTCTTCCACCTGATCCAGAAGGCCGTGATCTGGATCAAAAAGAGATTGAAGCTATAGCAAAACTCTATATTGATGAGCATGGAGACTCAGCTGATCTTGCTCTCGACGACGACCGTGGCTCACTCAAGAAGTTAGGCGTATTATCGAGTCTCAGGAATATATTCAACGCCATATCAGATATGCAAGATCAAATGCGCAGCAGTCGTGTCGATGCTTCTCCTAACAAAAATGAGCTAGCAGCCCTAGGAAAGGCAGGAGTTTTAGAAGATCGCGATTTAGAGTACATAACATACCAGCCTAGAAGAAAAGGCGGGAACATTGCATTTATTCAAATAGAAGACAATGAAGCACCATGGGGCATGCCTCTGGGCAATTCTACATTCATGATCGACGATCGAGATGCCCGGTCCAATGGTACGTCGATCGACAAGATTTTAAGCGTATTAGAGCAGGGTGGCGCCACATTAAGAAAGAAAGGCAAATCAGTCAAGCATGTTTCACCATATTATGATTGATACAAGGAGGACCTCATGAGAGTTACCAAACGGCAATTAAGAAAAATTATTAGTGAACTGCATCCACGTGATGTTGCAGACGCAGAATATGATGAACAACTTCAAGATTTGGGAGACATGTATTCGGACATGCATAAGGAGCTTTACGGCAGAAGGCCTCGGATTCCCATGTTCAAGACAATCGAAGAAGCGGAAGCTGCGGTGGATCAGATTTGGGCAGAATATGCAGCTAAAAATCGGGCCGAAGAAGAAACGATGCAACAGGATCTGGAGTTTCAAGAAAGAGAACGTCGCATGCAGGAGTTGATGCCAGGTGAGCACGACATAGAGTTACCCACCAGGTCAGGAATGGGCCGCAGGGTTGAGACTAAGATGAGAGTCACCAAACAACAGCTTAGAAGGATCATTCGGGAAGAACTACATAGCTAGCTCATACAATTTACCACACGAGCAGGTTGATGAGGGATGGACCATAGAATTTGAAGTCAGAGAATCAAAGGACTCTGATGTTACTGCTAGATGCCATCACTGCAGCCGGTCAGAAAATGCGAGATGAGTGGAAATAAGAGATATGAGAAGGCTTTTTGTTGATTAAAATTTAATATACACTAGGGCGTTTTAGCAATAATATTATAGTGAAATGATTGATTTAACGCTTAAACGAAATCCCCTCAAGACACAGATTCTTTCCGCGGTCCAGGAAGTGACAGGTATTAGCGATGAATGGTTGCTTGAGGTCACGGCGAGAACGGGAAGCCATACATGGGCCTGCACCGACCTTGTTAACGAAACGTGGGTAGCAAGTGACCGGACCCCCATTGATGAAACTAATTTATACTTATCAATTGATTTTGCTTTTGATTGTATTCGGTGTTTCCTAACAGTTACGAAAGAAAATGTTAGTCGAACTGTGAAAGGCCTTGTTGAATTACGCGATCGCATACCTAATTTTGGCGATGGGTGGACTTTTGTAGATTTTTATGCCGGTGTCGGTTTAAGTACCATTTATTTTGCCAAGCTACTTGAGGACGCCGGTATTGATGCAAAGGTTATTTATCACAATTCGCCAAGTCCTAAGATTCAAATAGGTCTGGCTGAGCATTTCATACGAGAAGCAGGATCACCAAAGAATCTAGAATTTCAAATCACCGATGATGTGCCGGCAGGTGATTGTTATATGTTCTATGAGGTTTTAGAGCATTTTCGACAACCATGGTCAATTGTGTCAGATATAATTGATAAAAACAATCCTCATGTTATTGTTCATGCCTCATCATTTAATTTGCCGGATTGTGCGGGGCACTTTGAGATTTATGATATTAAAGATCGCTTATATTCAGGCCCTGAGGCATCAAAACATTTTGACAGGTGTTTCGCTAGCGCTGGGTATATAGGCGTTAATTCAAGCCATTGTTGGGATAATGCGCCAAATTGGCAATTGCGATCCAATTACGTGCCCATTCACGAGCTAGCGAAAAATGGCCGATGGGATCTTAAGGCGCAGTCACTTAATGTTAGAAGAGATGCCCTGATACAGAATAAATGTAATGTCTTTATGCATGATTTTAAAATGACCTTAAATGATTGCATGCAATCATCAGTGATAGATGACAAAGACTGGGCATTAATTAAGCAAACTACATTTGATCAATTGGTGACGTTAGCTAAGGACAAGTACCTTCTTAAGGGAAGTGGTTTTTAAGTATGTTTGATGGTCTTTACATTAAACATTTTGCGAGGTCATTAATGCATGATATCATGCCACCTCGTAAGTCCGGTGATAGTCTAAATAAGAATTCATATCATGCCAGACGAGACCCTATCCGAACTCCTCCTGCGGGCCCGGCTGTTATCTGTAACCTAGGTGGATCCTCTGATGAGGAGATTTTTTTCATTTATGATGAGTTTGGTAAGTTACATAAACTCTAGATTCCAGTTGGTTTTGAAAAATGATCATTTGTTTGTGTGCCGACAAAACCGATGACGAAATTAAACAGATGATCCTCGAGGGAGGTTGCAATACCATGCGAAAGTTACAGACTAATCATGGTATAAATGTCAATTGTCGGTCATGTGAATTTGAGGTGATTGAGCTATTGGATGAGTGCAAACAATTTTTAAAAAATGGGTGATTTGTGTGCAATATTCGTCATTATGAGATAAAATGTATATAGGTTACAGAAGAGGAGTGATTAACCTATGAATGATTCTCAGCGTGATGCAATTATTGATGACTTACTTCGAAAGCGTCCCTATGGCCCAAAGGGTAAGAAAAATTCTGATAACGTGTACCATGAAACGGATGAGTACTGTTACGAGCGCCATGGCTATCGAAAGACACTTAAGTGCGAACAAGAACACTTTGGGTATGACCCAAAGACTATATTTTGTTTAGGGCTTCATGATGACTCTGCTACCAAGAACTATATTCATAATCGTTGGTTTAAGGGAAAATCGTCCTGGGAAATTGGTCGTAAGAAGTCGACCATTACTCGACGTGCCAATCGTATTTGGAATAGAATTTCAGCCGCCATTAGTCATGTAAAGCAAAATGGTGGAAAGGGAATCTATTCTATTGGAAAGCAATACGGACCTGATCGTCTTCTTGGGTATGTGCATGCCGAAACCCCGGAGGAGGCAAATATTTTGGCCTCTACCTTCTTCCCACGGGCTGATTATAATTACCAGGCACGGTTCGTTGAATTTGGCAACGCGACTCGTCTCATCTCACGCAATAAGGAGTTGACCGAGGGTTTTGAGCAAAAAGCAGACCGTCTTGCACAGGATATTGAGAATTCTCAAAAGCAAATTGTGGCACTTAAAAATCACATGAGTATGCTGCAAACACTCGAAGGACATCAATTGGCGCTCGATACTGAGGCGTGCATTGAGGAGGAATAATAATGAACAGAGGACACAATTATCAATTTAAGGGGGGCGATCTGCTGGAGGTTGCCCCTCTTCCGAAATACATGGAAGACATTCGAAAAGCCAGCCCAGGCTTAATGAATAACTATTCTATTGGTCCACGAATCCCTGGCTATCACACCGCTAAGGAATCTGATCTACCAACGGGGCATAATGCATTAGCGTTATCCGATGCTAAAAAATCAAAGTGGTCGGACAATTATAAGCTATATGTTGATGTCATGACTATAAATGGCCCGCGTATGGCGTGGTGTAATACGTTTAAGATGCGAAAAAAAGCTGAGGAAAATAAATGAAAGCTCTTATTACTATTTTTGCATGTGTGATGTTGTGTGCATGTACCGACACATGGGATGAATTTGATGCACACCACCCACCTGAAGAGCAGTCGATTGAACTTGAAGAACAAGAAATTCCTCCATGGGTTGGCATTTCACTTGAAATTGGTCATTTAACAGCAAGCGAGGAATTTTTACCAACCGATCCTGATGTACCAGTTCCATTACATTCAGGGTGGACGTTTAGACAAATAGCTGCACGCCTGGATGTCCCTGATGGTGTTGCCCCAGAGTTTTTGCGTGTTGTTTACACCAGTGATCGAATTGAATGGATTGGTACTAATGTCATGGGGCAGACATTTACTTTTTTAACTGAGGATGAGTGCAGGGCAACAGGAACGCAATGTGATGATGTCATTCCAGGAGAAAGTATTAGTGGTTACTTTAATTCCGGAAAAGCAGGTATGATGTCAATCGCGAACGTGCATTGCTCTCATGTCGGAATTCCTTATGAATTAACAGTTACAGCATTTGTAATTGATATTGCATATCCAGTTGCTGAGCGTATTAGCGACGAAGCATACATCACGATGAACTGTATTGAGAGTGAATATCAGTGATGAATGATTTTATTAATCCTGGTGAATTTGAAAAAATTAAGCCCGGTGATGTAGTTGGTGATCCCATCGCAAAGGATGACGAATTTCGTAAAAATGGTATCGTAATTGGTCAGGCTGGTATCGTAATGCTTGATATCATGTGGTCAAATGGCAAGCGTGAAACATGGTCCCGTAAGGGGCTTAGACTTTTGCATGCATGCTAATGAGAGCTGGAGATTTAGTTAGGCCTAAAGCCCATCACATTAGACGGGACTGGCATGTGGTTGCTGAAGGTGCATTCGGTGTTGTGATTGATTTTACAGTTGAAGGCAAGCCAATTGTTTATTGGAATATGCAATATCATGAAGAGATAGAATTGAAGGATCAGCTTGAGGTGATTTATGAATAAAATGAAATATTGTAATCCATGGTCTGAAACAGATCAAACTAACGAATTGCAGCGAATTCCATTTGATGACATTGTTAGGATTGAAACGTATAATGACAATGTTTCTCATGAGCACCATAAAATGCATGATGTGGCTCATCAGTTAACCCCAGAGCCGTTTCATGGTGATGCGCTAAATGCGCCAATTGTGCTACTTCAGGCAAATCCTGGATTTGGTGCTAATGATGTAGTAGACTTTAAAAGGCAGGATTGGTGTGAATCAATGCAGCTGAATTTACAGCTACAACATGAAAAAATGGATTATCCATTTACACCTCTTGATCCTAAATTTTCTTCTACTACTTCATCCGGAAAATATTGGAGTATGATTCTCAAGGCATTGATTAAAGAATCTAATGTAGAGAGTGTTTCCAAAAATGTTGCGGTTGTTGAATTGTTTCCCTGGCATTCACAGCAATTCTGTTCAGGCAAAATGTTTGATTTTCTATATCCAAGTCAGACAACTTTATTTAATCATAGGTTAGTACAGCTCGCCATTGACGACCCTGATAGGATAGTAATTTGTTGTCGCGGTTCCCGCGAATGGAAAATGGTAACACAGCGTGATACAGCAAAATTAATTCACGTTAGAAATAATAGAAAGCCTTATATTTCACCTGCCAATATTGGTGCCAATGCATGGGAAAAACTTATGGTTAAGATTAAAAATTAAAAAACTTTAAAAGATGCAGGTATAATGAAGGATGACGATTGTGAATTTGAGGTAGGCCAAAAGGTTGAATTTGACCACATGCATTACACATTAACGGGAACCATTATAAAAATTAATCGTCATCAATTTAGTAATTCATTATCATGCTATCGATCAGTTGAGATTATGCCTGACACTACTAGCAATATGGTAATTTCCATTAATATTACTTTGTTTCCAAAACGTGTAAGGCCTTTAAAAATGAATGTTAAGTGATTTCAAAAATCGCCATATAAAAATTGGTGACCTAATAAAAATTAGAGGAAATTCAAATCCAATTTTTACCCCAGGTTTGGTTATTGATATTGGTGAGCCTACACCTAGAAATCCAGCCCTTGCAGTTCATGTACAATGGCCCAATGGGGTTAGCGATTGGTTCTATGAAAATGAATTAAAAATCGTTGAAGAAATAGAAGAGTGTTAAATACATGACAAAGCATTCAAAACGTAATTACTATAAATTACATTGTGTAGACATTAAAACAAACATATCAAGTGAAGTTATAGTTACACATACAGGTACTGGAATAAGGGCGAAACAGATATATGCTAGTGTTCACCCTGAATTACGTGTGATGTCTGCAAGAAAATGTGTTAAGCCACAATGGTTTAAGGAATTTGAGCATGTTCGATGAGAAGATATCAATTGATCTCGATAAATTTTTGAGTGCAATGAAAGATGAAACGCTTAATTCCATTATTGATGATCTAGGCGAGAATCCACCAGACCAGAATGGCATTGGCCTTGAAATGTTTACCATTTTGGCAATGGGTGAATGGCACGATCGTCACCCTGGTACCATTGCACCTTGTATTTTTTGGCGCACCAGGGAAAAAGGTGGATTTCCAAAAGCTTATGATGGTCCCCGCCGAACTATTGATTTTGAGACCGGTGCCATGATTGGAGAGAATGACCTTAAGTCGGTTCACTAAAGGAGAATCTTATGATTGAGTTTTTTACCATGGTTACTGCAGTAATGTTCGGGTGTTGGCTTTATGATAATGTTAAAGGAAACAAATAAATCTAATTTCATGCAAACCCTACTGAAATGATGTATAATATAGGTGTTAGGGAAATGAACCTCTCGGAAGGAAATAAACATGAAAAAGTTGTCCAAGGGCTGTCTGACTAGGCTTAATGTCAATAGGTGCTTTACTACACAAAACGGTGGAAAGCTTCGTTATCCACTGACCAATTATTACAATGATGAGAACGGAATCATTGACTCATCCCGCCCAGTGACACCGGAGGAAACGACAGCCTGGTATGCCTCCGACGCATCGAAGGGTATGACCGACGCCGGAGAATCCAAACTCCCCCCGCGGTCGGCATATGTCCCGCTTCATCAGGACAGAATCTATCAGGTGCTTCGAGCACGCTGCCAGGTTCTTCTAGGATGGGGTAATCCAACTCCTGGAATGGCCAAGATTCTCTGCACTGAGACCGGTGAGGAGACATACATTAAGCGTGAGCTTCTTGAGGTTGTAGGTTAAAATTTTACATAGTTCGAGTGCAAATCCTATTTACCTGAGGTATAATAATAGTGTCACAGGGGATGGACCCCAGGAGAAAATTCCAAGATGACCATCACACTTCACCTTCCAACCGAAGAAGAGAAGGCCCAGGTTAGAATGGGCCTGAGGCCGGCCTCGATTGAGGAAGTGGCGGCGGTAATTAACCGAAACCGGAACCGTGAAATGTATGGATGCGCAGAGGGAACAATTAAGTTGATAATTCCCAGGTCCTAATCAACGGAGAAACTTTTATGTGTGTGTGTTCTACTCTTGATGATCATCGGGCTCGGTCCCGCTATGTTCATCCTTCAGCCGGTGATGATGTTGTTCGGTTTGGTGATGATTCTCGTGTTGGTCTTCTCTATCATGTAGATGCATATGCCGGTGGTCTTCCTCGTGCTCATGTTATTTATGATGATGGGTCTGAGGATTGTGACTGTCTTTTTGTTTTTCAATCTTCTGCTCATGCGGGTGATGACCCCTGCTGGGAGTAATTACATGCCTTCAGTCGGTTTTATTGGTTGTGTTTTTGTCGTCGTTGGTGTCTGGTCGCTTTTCAGCGGCCTTTTTGATTTTCCCAATTCTGATGGAGAGTGAAATGAAGGTTGGCGATTTGATTACCGGCGTTCACGGCAATGAGTGGTTCGGTCATTTCGGGACCGTTATTGGGTTCGATGAGGACAATGATCCCATTGTGGCTTGGAACGGTGCTAAAGGCTCAAATGAGCAGTCGCCAGGTTGTGGCGAATATCGCGATGGGCTGGCGGTCGTAAATGCACCCAGGTGATCTGGTAAAGACTAACACCGGTGCACATTTGCATGTTGGGAAAATGGGTATTGTCACTAATGTTGCAACTCCTGATGAGCACCAATTATGGTATGACGTTCGTCTAGTCACTGTTCTTTATCCTGAAACGGGGGAAGAATTGAGTTGGGCTGAAGATCGTCTAGAGATGATTTCATGAAAGTCGGTGATCTGGTAAGAGACACGACGTTCCACCCTCACTGGAATCCTGACGGGAACAATGGCAAACGAACCGGGGTCATCATCACCACTAATAGATTCCGCTGTGAGATTATATGGGCTGACGGCGGTGCCGACATGTTTGTTAACAAGCGAGAATTGGAGATAATCAGTGAAAGTCGGTGACATGGTAAAAACCGGAGTGTATCCCGGGTGTGGCCTGATGATTGGAATGATCATCGGGGAGACCAATCGTCTCGTTGATCCTGATGACTCCGCGGTAGAGAAAGTCTTCAATATCCTGTGGGACAACGGAAATATTCTTACCGCCGGTTCAACTTTCCTGAGGCCCTTTTGTGAAGGACGAAATGCAAGTCGGTAACTTGGTAACCACCCAATCTCGCATTGCGCTTGGCATCATTATTGATTCACGTGTGGTACCTTCCGCGACGAGTGAAGCCCGGGCGGACTGCGTTAACGCCCACATGGTGTATTGGAGTGTCCCGACGAATGTGAAGAAGAACCCAGTGTGGGTTATGGCCCGGGACTTGGAGAAAGCAGTATGAAAGTGGGTAACTTGGTTAAGATTCGAAACTGTGCGCAACAAGGAAAGTTCGGTATTATCACTGTGACCCCCAATCATGATCCGATTTATGGACCAGGCACAGCTATATACTGGGTCCTTTATGACAGTATCGTTCAGTGTTTTACAGGTAACCAGTTGATGACACAATGAAAGTCGGTGATCTCGTTATCTGGCCCCAAGGGTGTTGTGATGCTCCCGGGCTCATACTTGATGTCAGGCCGGCCAAAGGTATTAAAAATGTCACATTGGCGATGAATCCAACAGGCATGGTGGTTTTAGCAATGCTTCCAGAACTTGAAAATAGTCCTGAATGGTTTCATGAATGTGAGCTGGAGACTATTCATGAAAGTCGGTGATCTGGTAAAACACAAGTATGGCACTGTCCACGGTCATGGGATGGTGGTAGAGCCACCAGACAGTACGCTATGTGAAGCAACAGTTTTATGGATGACAGGACAAGTAATGGCTTTAAGCGCAGGATGGTTGGAGGTGATCAGTGAGACCAGGTGATCTGGTTCGCCATCGTTTTGATGGCCGGTGGGATGAGGTGGGACTCGTGATGGATATAACAAGGCGAAGCCCAAATCGTGGTTTACCTATGGTTAGCGTTATGTGGTGTCATTCGCCTTTGATTCGTGATTACCTGGTTCGTGATCTGGAGATTGCCAGTGAAAGTCGGTGATATGGTCAAATGGGTCGGCCATGAGGAATGGTCAAGTGGTGGCCGCGGCATTATTGTTGACACCGGAGGTAATGAGATCCGTGTTGCGTGGCTTGATGACATTGAGGATTTTGGGTGGGGTAAAGTGATGGATACAAAAGCATCCTGGTATGGACCTGAAGATCTTAAAGATGATATTGAATTAGTGGTAGAGGTACAATGAAAGTAGGCGATCTAGTCCAGACAAAAAAGGGCGGATTTGGAGTAGGGCCAAAGACACGAATTGGTATCATTATTAATGTTAGAGAAGCACACCCATTGGAGTGTCGTGGTAACATGACAAGGATTATTACCATTTCTTGTCCTAGATTTATGACAAAAGAATGGTACGATTGGCAGCTTGAGGTTATTAATGAATGCCACCTTCAGCACGACAATTCAATTAATTTTAACACATTAGGGGAGGCATAATAGTGAAAAAAGTATCTAAGTACAGGATCCGAATCAACAAAGAAGATCATGATAAGGCTCATCGCCTAGCATTACGATCTGCTCGAAGTAATCATCACACATACGACCGGTATTACGTAGGTTATCTCGGTGAAATGGTTGCTGCGATGTATTTAGGAATTCTGTGGGAGGATCCTGAATATGCCCAGCGCGATCTGATTGACGGATTTGGCACGAAGTACCAGGTCAAGACAACACGAGAAGGACGAGATAAAAAGCGTCTTTGGTGTGATGTTAACGGTAATGGCTTCGATCGATATATATTCGTCATTTTGGATGAGAAAGACAGGTTTGGTGATATTGAATGTGACTCACTTCGTGAGGTTGCCGAAGCTAATAGTCATGAATTTCAACGCCGCCCGGCACTTTTGCGATATTGTGATGGTTCATAAATGCAAGTCGGTGACCTGGTAAAAATGAAATATGAAATGTGGTGGAAATTACGTTCCATGCCTAATAGACAATACACAGGCTCAACTGGAATTGTCATGGAAACGAGCAATAACGCAATTAAGGTTCTTGTTCCAGAAATGGGAATTAAGCATGATCTCGCTGAGCACTGGGAGAAGGTAAAGTGAAAAGGTTTAAGACAGTATTCTGCGATATTGACGGAACAATCTTTGAGTATCGTCAATTCAATGACTACTCCGCAGTACCGGCTAAATTAACCCCAGGGACCCTAATCCGTCTCCAGGAATGGACGGATCAGGGTCACATGATTATCCTTACCACTGCACGCCCGGAGTCGCTTAGGGAACACACAGAGGAGGAACTTCGGCAGCACGAAGTCCCATGGGATAAGCTGGTCATGGGTATTGAACGTGGGCCACGTTACCTAATCAATGATGAAAGCCCTTCAGATCCACGTCCACGGGCCAATGGAATTTGTCTTCAACGGGACCAGGGCCTCTGGGATGTCTCGTTGGGCGATGATTAACACATCTCATCCGTGTTGGAAAAAGACACCGCGACATTGCCATTCTAAATCCCACACCTGATAACCTGGTATAAAAGATCTATTTTCACACTATACAATCGGCATTACAATGATTTTAATTATTTAAATAACTTATAACATAATTATAATGGTAATCGTTCCGGAGATGAATTATCACATGAAGGTCACAAAGCGACAGCTCAGAAGAATCATTCGTGAAACTGTAGAATCAATAAGTCATAAAGATAGCGGTCAGATTAGTGTATTTGAGTTTTCTAGTAATGTAGAGATGAGGAATGCCCGCCTGGTGCTCAATCAGGAAATGATACACTATGACAAAGGCATCCTTAGGGTCGAAGTTGGTGGTGATGGTGTTATAGCTGAAAATGCTCTATTTAATGCAAGGGTAAGATTCAGGAAAACATAATAGATGAAAATTACAAAATGACAGCGAGATGAGGCACACATGATTAGTGTATCAGAAAAAGCATCGGAAAAGATTAAGGATATGGCTTTAGATAATAATTGCGATCCTGGTATTCGTGTGATGATCGTCGGCGGCGGGTGTTCCGGTCTCTCCTATGACGTGGACTTCGAGACCGATACCCAGGATGGTGATGAGGTCTTCGAGACCGAGGGTGTCAAGCTCTACGTGGATCCCATGAGTTATGTCTACATCAAGGGAACCCGGGTAGATTACGTAGAGACCTTCAGCTTCAGCGGTTTCCACTTCGAGAACCCAAACGCCGAGAAGAGTTGCGGGTGCGGTAGCTCGTTCACGGTTTAAATTGTAAAAAAGCGGGTGGAAATATATCATGATCATTAAGTTTGGATCATGTTATTTTGTGATATTGGTGTTCAAAAATTACCTTTATTGTCCTTTTTAAACAAGTGCAAAATCTACCAGTCCATGGTATAATATCAATGTCTTGAGGGAATGGTCCCGCTAAGAGGAGAAGATATTGGGATATGGATACCGCAGCATGAAGCCGGAGTGGAAGAAGGACTGGGCCATTGAGGCTGAGTTCGACGACCTGGGCTGCACGCTCACGTTGTTCAGCAACGACGCCTTCCACTATAGCAAGTTCTACCTTACCTTCGAGGAGCTGAGCGAGTGGAAGAACTCAGGCCTGTTCCCCAAGGAGTGTGCCTGGAGTCGGTCGGAGTTTGTCCGTCAGGTCATCGAGGACGAGGAGCGTGCCAGCAGCATGCCATGCAGCGGCCCACGGAAGTGGTCCAACAGTGACAACTGGCTTAAGCCCGTTCCATTCTGGGACTACATCAACGAGCTCGGGGAGTTGGTATAATAATGAAGACAGCAATTGTAACCAACACACCTGGAATCATGCATCTGGTGCTAAATGCATCGGGTCGCAATCGATGTGTATATGAAGATCGTTTTGTTCAAGCAGTCGATCCAACCGGAACACACATACTAGGCATGCAGCTTCCGCACAATGACGTAGAAATGCGTACACAATGGTTCTGCAAAATGACTGGGTCTGATACCCCTGCTGAGATTTGGCTCGATGTTGATTTCAGTGCCCTCGATAAGGTTAAGGTAGAGATTGAGGTACCGATTGAAAATCGGTGATCTGGTAAAGATCGACGGAGGTTCTCTCGGATGGGCTCCGGAGTTTGCTGGAGTCACTGGTCTCATAATCGACGATGACCCAGAACAGGGCTCTGTTTACGTCGTAACTGAGCATGGGATAGAGGAATTTCACACATGCTATTGTGAGATTATAAATGAAAGTCGGTGATTTAGTGACTGGAAAGAAAGGCGGATTGGCACAGACCTATGCTGGCACTGTTGGTGTTATTTATGCTCTTGATGAAGATAACGATCCTATCGTGTTTTGGTCTAATAATGCCCCCCGCGACATCCTGAGCGACTGCGCCGAGTATAGAGACTCTTTGAGGGTTATAAATGAAAGTCGCTGATCTGGTGAAGTTTACTAAAACCGGTTTCCTTGGAACCATCCTGGAGGTCTCAAGGGACTTCGGTGGTTACGCTGTAATATGGGTTCACGGTGATATGGGGCTCAGATTCAAGAATCCCACACACATGAGCCTGAATATGTTAACACGGACATCAGAGGTGGTTAGTGCGAGTCGGTGATCTGGTGAAGATGAAAGGACCCACGACGCAGTACAGTTGGAGGCCAGGCTATAGCGACGGCATAGGCATTATAACTGTAGCCCCCCATCGAACACGGAGAACAATGCGAGGATGCACTGTGTTTTGGTCAGCATGCCAAAGCATACAAGATGTACCCGAAGACTGGCTGGAGGTCATAAGTGAAAGTCGGTGACCTGGTGAGACATAAACGAACCGGGTACATCGCGTTTATATTGCGGTTGTCCCATGCTGTTAATGGGATTGGAAGAAAAAGAAACCCGATGATGGTCGATGTTATGACCATCTCGGGCCGGGAAAGTGGAGTCATTCAAACTGTGAGGTTGCTTAGTAATGAAAGTTGAATCAGCCATTAAAAAGGTGGAGAAGGCGTTAGGTGTAAAGGTTCACACGAACGGTCCACAGGGATATATCTTTCATTGCCGCGGCCAGGTGGGCTCATTTCGTAAGTCTCACTCAGGCGATGCCCGTGGATTTCATGCTAGGGGTGAGAATGATCACAGTAATTCCATGGTCGATTACTTTGCCGGTTCATTCTATGATAACTGCGCGCAAATGATTCATGTCATTCAACCACCTGAGCCCAAGTTTCCCGAAGGCACGCTGGTTCGTGGCAAGGATAATAAGCGTGCCAATCGATTTGGTATTGCCAATCGCGTTGGATTAGTGACATCAGTTTCTAATTACGGTTCATATCACATCCTTTGGACAGACACCGGCGCTGCCGATAACTATTCCTACGAGCGTGATCTGGAAGAGGTTTCCTAACAATCTGTGTAAATTCCTTCTATATCTGTGGTATAATAGTAGGAGATGATAGGAGGAATGCATCATATGACCATTGTCGATATTCTTAGTGAGTTAAAGTCTACTGCCGGAAGCAATGCTAAGAAGGCAATTCTTGAGACCCACCGCGATAGTGAGCTTCTAAAGAGGGTCCTCCGGTATGGTCTGGATCCATTTACACCGTTCAATGTCGTGAAGGTCCCCAAGGTGACTGATCGTCTTCTGTGTGAAGATCCTGAGGGTGAGCGCTGGCTAGCCTTTTTTGAGGTTGCCAATGCATGCGCCACTCGGGAAGTCACTGGAAACTCTGCAGTTGCTGCCCTTCATGGAGTTTTCTCTGCAGTTCCTCAAGAGGAGGAGCGATGGATGAGAAAGATTCTCAAGAAGCACCTGGCAATTGGGGCATCCACCAAGACGGTAAACAAGGTCTTTCCAGGCCTGGTTCCCACCTTTGAGGTAGCACTGGCTCAGAAGTTTGAGGAGAAGCGCTTGACCGGAAAGGATCGGGTGGGAGTTGAGCCCAAGCTAGACGGCATTCGGTGCTTCGCGATTGTTGAGAATGGGGAGACCCTTCTCTACGCTCGTTCTGGAAAGTTGATTAGCAACTTTGACAGTACTGTTGGTAGGGACCTAGCCCAATTGGGCGACGGTTGTTATGATGGTGAGATCATGGGCGAGGACTTTATAGCCATCATGAGACAGGCCTATCGAAAGGATGCAGTGGATGTCACTGGTGCCTACCTGGCCCTATTTGATTTCCTTCCCATGGATGAGTGGAAAACTAGAAAGGCAGTCATGCCATGCCGTCAGAGATATGTGGAGCTTAGGAAGAGGCTGGACTGCAGCTCACTTGGAGGTTATCAGTACCTGAAAGTGGTTCCTCGGTATGATTCTAGTGCCACTTACGAGGAGATCAAGAACCTCCATGATGAGTTCGTTTTGGAGGGTATGGAGGGCGCTATGATCAAGGATCTGGACGCCCCATACAAGTTTGGCCGCGGCCCTGAGGTGATGAAACTTAAGGCCTTCCACGATGCTGATCTCCAGGTCAAGGCCCTGCAGGAGGGTACTGGTAAGCATTCTGGGAAGCTTGGGTCTGTCCTAGTATCCTATAATGGGGTTGACGTTCAAGTTGGTTCTGGGTTCTCTGATGAACTCCGAGAGGCCATCTGGGACAAGCCGGATGACTTTATTGGCAGAACTATTGAGGTTCGCTACCAGGAGGTGACACCGGATGGATCCCTTCGATTTCCCACATTCGTCTGCTTTCGGAATGATAGGGACTAGACATGAGATCAAAAAAAGATAGTGAGTATAAGCGTGCCATCGGTGATTTAACTTTCCAAAGATTCCAACGTTCCAAGCCTGGGTTCTATTGGAAGATTTATAACTTCATCTAGAGATTCTAGAATGCATATCTTTCCTGGATATCTGCTACAGATATCTTTCATTTTATATTTTGCTCTATCTGTCCAATATCCCTTGACTTCAATATACAAGTCTAGATCAGGAAGGTAGAAGTCTGGTTCGTAGTTTCTTTTTCTCCCTCCCTTTGTTAAATACTGCAATTTCATATTCGGATCACGGATCCATGCGATAGCTAGAGAGTCTAGTCTCTTTGCCATGGCGACTTCCCATGTGCTGTCCATTGAGACTATGGTTCCATCTAGGCATGTGTAGTCAGACCTCTTACTCCACAGCTTTCCTTTTTTTCCTCTTGTCATGTAAATAAATAGGCAACTTTAAGTGCAAACTTTGCCTACACATGGTATAATATTACTATAAACAAGGAGAGGAAATCATGACTACATTCACCAAAGCCAATCTCACCTCCTATTGCGGAAACGTCGAGTACAAGGACCCATCTGGGCCTTCTAAGTTCGTCGCCCGCTTCAAGCACGGAAGTCCTGGTACTTTCATGACTCTCCTTCGCAAGAAGTTCACCGTTGAAGAATACTTCACTCGCCTCGACGCTGGTGAGTCCTCCCTCCCCATCGCGGAGAGTAAGGGTTACATTAGTCCCCACATCAAGCGTTGGATGAAGGAAGGCGGATTCCCAATTACCCCAGCCGGAAAGGCTGCCTGGTTCGCAGATTACATGACTAAGATCGAAGCGAGGCATGCATAATGCTTAACGAGATGTTGAATAATCTGCCTAAGTTTGATGCTAATCAGATGATCAGTTGAAAGTCGGTGACCTGGTCAAGTTCGTGGGAGTCGCGAACTATTATAAGGGCACGTTTGGTGTTGTAACCAAGCTGTATAACACTGGACCCGGGGACTCGGTAGTTCTGGGTTTCGGCAGCGCAATTGTCTACATGCCCGATAAACCTGAGGGACGGTCACTGCAACATAATGGTGTGCGGTGTTTTCACCCGCTCGCACTAGATGAAATTGAGACGATTCAGTGAATGAGCGTTATAAGAAATTTATTGTAGGCACGCTGTTTAAGTTCGTGCATGCACCTCCGCGAGAGGGATACAAAGAAGAGCCTCGTGAGCCTGGCGGATTGTTGGATAAAATTGGCACAGTGGTGAGCGGTCCCCATGAAGATAATCACGATTGGGGAGGCATTTTTGAAGTCCTAGTAAGCGGTCAGGTATTTCGATACCACGGCGACTTCATGGAAGCTATCTAATGAAAGTCGGTGATTTAGTGAGATACGATCATCCGATGTGGGGAGGCTTGATAGGACTGGTGTTGTGCACTAATAATGCAGGCGGTACACTAAGAGTTCTTTGCGGTAATGAGATTAGGTGGTTTGTAACTAGTGGATGTGAGGCGCTCAGTGAAAATCGGTGATCTGGTAAAACGAAAGAAAAATATCGCACTGAAGTGCGGATATGGCATTGTCACTTCTTTGTACCAGGGCGGAAGCAATCCCGTTCATCAATGTGCGACTATATTGTATCCACAAATTGGTAAAGAATATGATATCGCTGTTAGTCTTATTGAGGTTATCAAATGAAAGTCGGTGATCTGGTGAGAAACACATACAGTCATCCGGTGATTCAACCGATAGACTCGGTACCGAATGTTGGAGTTGTGGTTGAGCTTCCCAAAGAGGACGCTAAATATCCACAGATTCTGGTCGCAGTTGAAGGTAGTCTAGACTTGTGGTGGCCGGCAGTGACTAAGGTTATCAAATGAAAGTCGGTGACCCAGTTGAGTTTTTACGCGAGCCAGAGGGCAAAGGTCCCCTGTATAACCACCCGATGGATGCTATTCTGCGCGAGATACAAGGACGGCGACACCGACCAAACGCTAACATTAAATTATCTCATGTGTTTATTTGTCTGGCCGTGATCATGCTTTATGTGTTGAGGGTATTGGTTTGAAAATAGGTGACTTGGTAAGAGTAAGGCCGGCCTTCATGCCAGGGCCTAGAACCCTAGAGAAAAAAACTTGGATGCTCAAATTCGGTATCGTTATTGAGAATGATACTTTTCACCCAATTGTTCAATGGTCAAATGGGTATCGTAATAAAATGGCAGCTAGTAGAATCGAGGTTATAAATGAAAGTCGGTGATCTGGTTTGTCAACAATACAATGGTCGTCCGAATGAAGTCGGTCTTGTGATAAATATCAAGCATGCGACCCACAAGGCTGACTGGGTTCGGGACGCTGAAATGGTCACTATTTTATGGTGCACAGGCCAGGAAGATCGATTGCACCGTCGATATCGTTCGCGCGACCCGCAGGTTATCAATGAAGGTCGGTGACATAGTAAAGCTGCACAATTCAGTCAGGCGCAACGGAAGATTGGCTGGAAAGCTGGGTCTGGTTATAGATCTAGACAAGCATGGCAATCCGGTAATCAATGTTGACGAAAAGGTTAAAGCATTTCACCA
>Ga0114996_10003396_pt1 | contig 19818 bp, 13 predicted proteins | sample ArcticOcean_MG_C_4_FD_87039 | JGI IMG/M metagenome (GOLD analysis project Ga0114996, IMG submission 87039) | Marine microbial communities from western Arctic Ocean - ArcticOcean_MG_CB4_134 | ecosystem: Environmental > Aquatic > Marine > Oceanic | place: Arctic Ocean: Canada Basin | collected...
TCCCGCGTCCAGTTGCCGCTCGATTGCCTCGACATCCCCGACAGACGCGGCAGCCCAGAGATCCGCCGCGCCGACCCGGGTCTCCGTCTCGTCGGATTCCCCGGCGGCTGCCGGCGACGATTTACCCGTTTCATCCTCCACCTGGGCCAACCCCGGGGCCGGGCTGCCAATCAACAGCACAGCGGCAAGCACCGCCGAGCGAAACATCGCCAAGCCATGGCAGCCGGGGACGAGAGTGAGCAGGAACTCGGACAAGTCGAGCCTTACGCAAACAGTGGTTCGATCACCGACCCGTTCCGTACCAGCGTGACCGGTCGTCCCACGTTGGTCTGGAACTCGGTCTTCGGATCGATCCCGGTGTTCTGGAAAAACGACGCCGCCAGGTCATCCGGCGAGTACCCATCGCCACTGGGAGCACTGGCCGTCGCATCGGAAGCACCCACCACGCTCCCACCCCGGATGTCTCCACCGGCCAACAGCGAACACATCGCCCGGGCCCAGTGATCCCGGCCACCGCCACCGTTGACCTTCGGGGTCCGACCGAACTCACCGGTGACGAACAGAGAGGTCGAACCCAGCCGTCCCCGGTCATCGAGCCGTTCGAGCAGGGCCGAGAGGCCACGGTCGAAGGGAGGCAACAGGGTGCGGAGCTTCGAAAAGTTGTTCGAGTGCGTGTCGAAATCGAACTCGGCCGGCCTCAGCCTGACCGTCACAAAGTGCACGCCCGCCTCGATCAATCGGCAGGCCAGCAGCAGCGTCTGGCCGAACTCGTGCTTGCCGAACCTGTCGCTCTCGGAACTCTTCTCCTTCGAAAGATCAAACGCGGTCCGCGTGCGGGGAGAGCTGATGATCTGGTAGGCCTGCTCGGAAAAACGGTCCAGTGACCGAACCTCGTCGTCGAGCTCCTCGAAACCGCGGAAGGTGGTATCCAGATCGTCGAGCAACTGCTTCTGGCGGCTGTAGCGAGCCACGGTCAGGCCATCGTCCAACGTCACGCCGCGAACACGATAGGGAAAACCGTGACGAGGCTTCTCGGCCGTCAACGCGCTGTACTGCGTGCCCAGGTAACCCGGCCCGACGAACGCTTCGTCGATCGCCACGTAGGTCGGCAGGTCGCGGGCCGAGGGATGCTGGCGTGCGACCACGCTGCCGTACTCGGGATACGGCAACACCGGTGTCGGCAGGTTGCCGGTCAGCATGTACTTCTTGCCGATCCCGTGGTCGGCCAGGTTGTGAGTCACACCGCGAACGATCGCGTAGCGGCCAAAGTCCCTGGCCAGCATCGGCATCTGCTCGCAAATCTGCACCCCGGCCACCGACGTGTCGATCGGACGGAATTCGCCGCGGAACTCGGCGGGAGCCTCGGGCTTCAGATCGAAGGTGTCCTGGTGAGACGGTCCGCCTTCGAGGAAGACGAAGATCGCCGAGCGCAGGCCACCGTCGGCCTTGCCCGCGGCCTGTAGTTCCAGGCCCTTGGCCAGAGTCAGACCGCCGCCCAACGCGCCGACCTGCAGCAGCGTACGGCGTGAGAATCGTGAATCGGTCGGGAAGCTCATGGTCTTCATCCTGCCGGGTACCCAAAACCGCCCATCGTGTCGACGACGGCCGGATCAGTGATTCAGTACGAATTCCTTGGTGTTGATCAGTGCCCACATCAGGTCGCGCAGTCCATCAGGAATCGACTTCGATGTCGACAGGTGTCGCTGGGCCCGAGACACCTCGATCACACTCGGCGGTCGACCCAGTGTCCTGAGCCAGGCCAGCCGGATCCACCTGGCACGATCGGCCACCGTCGCCGCGGCACCCGGACCCGTCGATGCCTCGGCCACCTCGTCGATCCAGCCACTCTCGTCCAACCGCATCCGGATCAACGGCTCGTTGTGCAGGAACACCGCCTGCAACAGCGACGGCTGGTTGACTCGTTCGCAGTCACAATTCAGTGATCGCGACGGCTTGCCGAAGACGTTCATCGCGTACGTGCCGGCCATCCGCATCGACAGGAACCCCGTCGCACGCCGCTGCAGGTTGTTGCGAACCTCCTGCAGCTTGTCCGTCGACGCGGTGGCCTGCTTGACCGCATCGTAGATCACCTCGGCCGGCAATCGCCGGGGAATCGCACGGCTGAAGTTCCGGCGATCCTGGCGGTTCGTCGCGTTGGGTTTCCAACTCCGCTGGTAGGCCTGGCTGCCGGCGATCTGCCGATGCAGCCACTTCATGTTGAACTTGTTCTCGATGAAACCGGCCGTCAGCCACTTCAGCAGCCCCGGATGGCTGGGCGGATTGGCCGGAGTGAAGGCATCGGGAGGATCAACGATGCCCCTATGGAAGTAGCTGGCCCAGACCCGGTTGACGAAAGCCCGCGCGAACCACGGATTCGCGGGGTCCTGCATCCATTGCATGATCGGACGCCGAGGATCGCCGCCCGCCTCGATCCGCACCGTGCCACTGCCCAGCAACTGCAACTCACGGTCCTGGTCGCTTCGGGCCACCAGGTACGGCCAGCGGATGACATTGCCGGCCCGCGCCGCGGCGAACTGCGGGAACCCCACCCGTCCCCCGCGAGATCCCACGCCCTCGAAGAAACGGGTGAACTCGCTGAAGTCCTGCTGCGTCCAGCGATCAAACGGATGCTTGTGACACTCGGCACACTGCAACTGGACCCCCAGGAAGCTGTGGGCAAACGCCAACGCCTTGGACTTGGGCTCCTTGATGCTGTTGCGGGTCCAGTAGTGAGGCATCGTCGGGCGTTTCGAGAAGTCGGCGGGATCCTGTCGCCTGACGTACGAGGACATCTCGGCCGAGTACTCCGCGGCGGTCTGCTCGCCCTGGCGTCCCTCCGACAGCACGATGCCCTCGACCAGCTTGTCGTAGGGCACGTTGTCGGCCACTCGGCGGTGCACCCAGCGGTACCACTGGATCGTCATCGCCTGGCCGACTCCCAGGACGTCGGTCTGAGCCGTCGGGCTGCAGCCGGTGAAATCGCACAGCTTGTTGGTCCACCACGCGGCGTAGGCGGGCCGATCGAGCAGTTCGGTGATCTTCCGCGATCGCTTGTCCGGGTGCTTCGAGGCCAGGAACGATTCCACCTCGTCGGGCGCCGGCAGCGATCCGGTGATGTCGATATTCGCCCGCCGCAGGAATTCGGCATCGCTGCAGGCCGCCGAGGCTTCCAGTCCGAGCTTGGACAGCTTCGCGGCAACGAACCCATCGATCGGGTTGGCAAACGCCCCGCCGGGCGGCTTCCGCGATCGGCCGCCAACGGGTCGCATCACCGGGACCGCTGCCACGCCGTTGTCGTAGAAGGCCACGATATGAGTGTCACCGGTGCCGACGACATTCGAGTGGCCTTTCGAATCGACGGTGACCACCGAATCGTCGTTGCTGCGGAACCGGCACAGGCCGGTCACATCCTCGCTTGATCCGTCTTTCCAGGTGGCCACGACCTTCAGAGTCACCTCCGACTGCTTGTCAGCGAAGACGATCTCGCGAGGCGAGACATCCAGCCGGACCAGGGCTCTTGCCGATTCTGTGCCCCTGGCACCCGTCTCGATCCATCGCAGCAGCAGGCGGTGCTCCCAACTGCCGGATTCCAACCGCTTGCCACCCTCGTGATCGGTCTTCAGCGACGGCTTGCGGAGTACCAGGCTGGCGGCCGCGGTGGACGTGTTCACCCGTGTCCCGTCTTCGGAGGTGGCTTCGGCAGACAGCGCCGCATGATCACTGGCGAAATCGAAACCGAACAGCGACAACCGGAACCCGCCCTGTCCCTGGAACGACCCGTGGCACTTGGCCGAGTTGCAACCGAGCCGTCCCAGCAGCGGGATGACGTGCTTTTGGAAATCGGGTGTCTCGCGGACACCGGCGGCGGCAAACCGCTCGGACACAGGTCGCACGGTTTCAGCGGCCGGCAGGGGAACCAGGCAGCCGAAAACCAGTACCGGGACAAGCATCACCAATGGGGACGCGAGCGGGCAACCAGTCAATGCACCGGCCAGGCACCGGATTCCACCCGTGTTCATCGGCCTGGCTTTCCTTCAGCCCCGGCCGCTTTCGCAGGCAGCTTCTGGAGTTCTTCGACCACGATGAATGAATCAACCGTCGGATCGGTGTGTACCGCCCCCACGCGAATTCGATCACCGATCTTCAGGTCGCCGAACCCGGTACGAAACTGCTCATTGAAGAAACCCCGCATGCTCATCAATCGACCAACGCTTGCCTTGGCGTCGGTTGCCCGACTGTTCTGCTGCGATCGTTCGATCGAATTGATCTTCAGGGTCAGTTCGTAGCCCTGCTCGGATTTCTCGGTAATGGTCCCGACCACCACTCCGCGGAATCCCCGGAACGACTCGGCCGGCACCGGGTAGGTCTCGGTATCAAACGGAACGGCCCGTTCGAGCACGGTGGCCTTGGGCGAGAGCGAGAAGGTCGTGCCCTGGAGTGTCCCCGATCGGAACTTCAGGGTTTCCCCCCGCTTGATCAACAGCAGGGTGTCCAGCCAGGCCCCGGAAATCCCGACCACCTTGACCGTCTTGCCAAGCACCGTCTGTTTCAGGCTCCGGTCTCCATAGATCGCCGTGATGTAATCCACATCCAGGGTGAATTCACCCAGTTCGACATCCTTGGACTTCAGCCGACCGATCACGATCGAATAGAAACTGTTGGCTCCGCCCTTCTTGGCGCCCTTTTTCGTTCGCTTGCCTTTCATCGCCATGGCCTCGCCGCCGGCACCGCCGACCACGATCGATGTCATCGTGCCGACCTTCGTCCCGGCGAATTGCTTGCGGAATCGCTCGCCAAAGAAAACGATTTTCGATTCCTCTTCACCGTCCTTGGACGGAGCCTCGAAGACAACGATGTAGTCCTTGCCCCGGACCCCCTTGTAGGTCAGCTTGGCGACCACGGGTGCCGGCCCAAGTTGCCGGACCCCGGACTTCCCGGTCCCCCGCTCGGGCTTCTTACCGCCGGCTTTTGCAGTCGCTTCCTTGTACTCGGCGATCGCCTCTTTCTCGGTCATCTCGCCCGCGGCCACCGCCGCCTTGAGTTTCCGGCCCAACTCCTTCAGGTCGACGGAGACAACCGGGGTCTTCGATGGTTTGTCATCAGCACCAGCAGCAGCCTCCTTGTACTTCGCGATCGCCTCCTTCTCGGTCAACTTTCCGTTCGCCACGGCGGCTTTCAGTTCCACGGCAAGTTTCTCGAGTTCCGTTTCGGAAAGCCGCATGGGCTTCGTACCGGCGGAGGTCTTTTTCGCAGGAGCCGGCTTTGCCGCCAACCGGGTCTCCGCAGGACGTGTGAAACCCTGGGCCACGTGGTAGAGATGTTTTTCCGACCGCAGGATCAACGCCTTACCGGCGACAGCTGGCGACGCGATGAAACTCGCATCCATCCGGTTCTCGGCAACCAGTTGGAACTCACGTTCGGCCGAGATCACAGAAATCCGCCCTTCCTTGCTCGAGAAGTAGATCTTTCCATCGGCCAACAGCGGTGACGCCCAGTGGCTTCCTCCCACGCGTTTTCGCCAGATCTCCTTGCCAGTTTTTGCCTCCAGGCACCTCGCGATGCCGGCTTTCTCGGTCACCGTGAACAACATGTCGTCAACGATGATCGGTGACGGGATGTGCGGGGTGCTTCGGGTCGTACTCCACGCGACGTGAGTGTCGGTGACATCACCCGTTCCGGTGGGACGAACGGCCAGGAAATGACCGGTCAGACCACTTGTGAACAGGTAAACCAGGCCATGGTCAAACAGCGGACGACACGCGACATTGAATCCACCCAGGTGGTGCACGCGCCACAGTTCCTCGCCCGTGACAGGGTCGTAGGAAATCGTCGCTTCGGCGGCCGGAGCAATCAGTTGCCTCCGCCCATCCAGTTCAATCAGCTTGGCTGTCGCGTACGACTTCTTGTTGTCTCCGGGCTTCTCCTTTTTCACTTCGCGGGGATCAATGCCCCGGGCCCTCAGCGTGGCATCCCAGTCGGACGTCACGTTGCGGTCTCGCACCCACCGCGTTTTCCCGGTCTTCTTGTCCAGGGCCACGAAGAACTGCTTGTCCACTCCATCGAACGCCACGAACAGTGACTCGCTGTCGACAATCGGCGACGATCCCGGTCTCACCCTGTGATCGCAGTGAAAATCGCGGCGTTCCCAGATCTTCTTGCCGCTGGCTGTGTCCAGGCAGGCCGTCCCGTAGCTCCCGAAGTGCACATAGATCCGTCCCTGCTCTATGACCGGAGTCGACGTCGCGTGACTGTTGAGGTACGAGTGCGCCAACTGCGGTTTCATGACATCAAACACCTTGATGTCGTGAATAATCTTGCCGCTGTTGAGATCCACGCACAGGGCAAACAGTTCACGGCCATCCTCGCGGGCGGTGGTCAACCAGACCTGGCTGCCCCACACGACCGGAGACGAATACCCCTTGCCGTGAATTGCCGTTTTCCAACGAACGTTTTTCGTTTCGCTGAACTCAACCGGCAGATCCTTTGCACCGCTCCGGCCATCTCCGTCGGGACCACGAAACTGGTTCCAGTGGGCCTGGTTGTTTTCCTCGTCGGCGGTCGCAACAGCGACCAGCAGAAACGGCATGGCTGCGGCGAACAGCGCTGTAGAGAATTTCATCGACAACTTTCCTGTTTTCTTTGTCTGCCTCGCGCGGCTGGTTTCACCCGACCATTCAGATCTGCCTGTACACGCTCCGCAATTCACCTCGAATTGTGGACACAATTCTATAGAGTTTCGAGACATGACTTCTTCAACCATCGCCAGTTTCTCAAGGAATCTGGCCCAATCGTCCATTTCACCGCCGATTAGCACGCAACCATCACTGGGAACGCCAGGCTGCCAACTCAGTGAAACAGAATCCGCTTCGCCGCGGCGGAATTGAACATCTGCCGTCCCGAGTGACCGATACCGGGCACCGGCCGGAAAACCGCGTTCCCGGACCACTCGGGAAACAGCTTCACATACATCCGGTAATTCCGCCATCGCTCGAATCGATGCTGGCCCTGGGCCATCGCCGGAGGGCTCGTGGCCAGATTCTTCGAGCCCATGTCAGTGGTACCGCCCAGGTAATGGACTCGCCGAGCCTGCATCTGTTTAAGGATGGCTTCGCGGCCACGACTACTCATGTAGATGTTCAGGTCATCCAGCCCATACTTGTACCGGTTGAAGTCCTTGACGCCGTTCGGCTCGGCGAACTTACCCGCCTGGCCCGGAATCGGTCGCCGCTTGTCGAGATAGATGTACGACGACGGGTTCATCACCAGGAACTTCAGGCGAACCCCCTCGTTGACCCTCGCCAGGCCGCCTGCGGCGTAGCGATTGACGAACTGGCCACCGGCCGAGTGACCGGCCAGCACGACCTGCGACAGGTTGGGAAACCGCTTTCGATCCCTGAGTCGGTCGAATACCTCGTCGATCACCCGAAAGGAACTGATCCGCTTCGGCGCCAGCGAGCGATGCCCGATGGCCCAGCCGCCCGACCAGGTGTGCAGCCCGGCCCCGGGCTTGTCGACGGCGATGGGGAATCGAGGTGCCACGATCGCGGTGCCGATGCCACGATGATCGGCCTGGGCACTCTCGAATACCGCGCGAAAGTACCCGTTGGCCGTTCGGCCCAAGCCGTGTACCACGATCACAACCCGACGCACCGACGGGTGGCTTTTGTTGAAGGGATGAGTGCGATAGTAGACAACACCGCCACCCTGGCTGGTCGTCAACGTCCCGCGGAACTTCTCGGGATCGATTTTCTCGGCGGCGGCGATCGGCGGGGCAAGTGCGACCAGCAGAAACAACACGCCGTAATACGCTCCACGCATCCGATCGCTCCAACGGTTCATGGCCGAGAGGATTTCCAGGCATCACCACTAACACAGTCGAATATCACCATTCAATCCACGATCATCGTCTGTCGACCCGTGGTCCTCAGTTCCGAAGAACCACGCTTGGCCCATTCGATGACTTTCACACACTGACAACGGACCCATCATGACACACCCACTTCAATGCCTCACCACCCTGGTCCTGTTTCTGTGCCTGTCAGCCACCGCAGCCACCGCAGCCACCGCCCCCCGTCCGCTACACGAACGGGTGAAGCACGCCGAGGCCGACAGCAATGGGGTGAAGATCCACTACGTCACGATCGGCAAGGGTCCCCTGGTGGTGATGATCCACGGCTTCCCCGACTTCTGGTACACGTGGCGTCACCAGATGGAGGCCCTGGCAAAGGACTACCAGGTCGTGGCTCTCGACATGCGCGGCTACAACCGCAGCGACAAGCCAAAGGGAGTCGAGCAGTACAGTATCAAGCTGCTGGTTGGCGACGTGGCAGCGGTCATCAAGCACGCCGGTGCCAAACAGGCCACCATCGTCGGGCACGACTGGGGTGGCATGGTCGCGTGGCAGTTCGCCATGGCACTGCCCGGGCAATGCAGCCGCCTGATCATTCTCAACCTGCCGCACCCCCGAGGCCTCTCGCGAGAACTGGCCAACAACCCCCAGCAACAAAAGAACAGTGCCTACGCCCGGGCCTTCCAACTGGCCGGAGCCCACAGGATGCTTTCCGCCGAGGGACTCTCGAGATGGGTCCGGGACAAGGCGGCCCGGGCCAGGTACGTCGAAGCGTTCAAGCGATCCGACTTCGAAGCGATGCTCAACTACTACAAGCGGAACTACCCGCGGCTGCCATACAAGGAAGACACGTCGCCGGTCGTGAAGGTCAAGGCCCCCGTGCTGATGTTCCACGGGCTCAACGATCGAGCCCTGCTGCCAGGGGCACTCAACGACACCTGGCAATGGGTCGAAAAGGACCTGACGCTGGTTACGGTTCCCGGCTCGGGCCACTTCGTGCAACAGGATGCTGCCGAACTCGTCTCGCGGACAATGAAAATGTGGCTCGACCTGAAGAACCGCCCCGCGTCGACGCCCGCTCGCTAGACCGTGCCCAAGCCCATTCAAGAGCCGGAACAGATCATGGCATCAATCGCCCGCACCACGCTCGTCACTCGAACCGCACTGGCACTCCTGGCCGGGTGCGTAGCGGCCAACGCTTCGGCAGCCGAAGAGACTCGCTACTTCGAAATCCACGTCATCGACCAGGCGACAGGGCGAGGCGTGCCGCTGGTCCAACTGAAGACCGTCAACAACATCAGCTACTACACCGACTCGGCCGGCCGCGTCGCCTTTCTCGAACCGGGACTGATGAACCAGCGCGTGTTCTTCCATGTCAGCAGCCACGGCTACGAATTCGCCAAGGACGGATTCGGCTACCGGGGTACCCGACTGCAGGTCACCCCCGGTGGCAAGGCCACGCTGAAGATCCGGCGGCTGAACATCGCCGAACGCATCTACCGGGTGACCGGGGCCGGGATCTATGGCGACAGCCAACTGCTGGGGCACCGAACCCCAACCCGCCAACCGGTACTCAACGGCCAGGTCTTCGGATCCGACAGCGTGGTCACGGCACTCTACCGGAACCGCATCTACTGGTTCTGGGGCGATACGAACCGACCGTCGTATCCACTGGGCAATTTTCATGTCCCCGGCGCCATCTCGAAACGACCCGGCGACGGTGGTCTCGATCCCGAGAAGGGCGTCGATCTTGAATACTTCCTGGGCCCGGGCGGCTTTGCCAAGCCCACCGCCAAGCTGCCGGGCAAGGGACCGACCTGGATCAACGGGCTCGTCACGCTCACTGACAACCGCGGCCACGAACGGCTCTTCGGGATGTACATCAAAATCAAACCCCCGCTGACCGTCTATCAGCGCGGCCTGATCGAATTTGACGACAGCAAGCAGGAATGGGTCAAGGTCGTCGAATTCGATCTCCAGGCACCCCTGTTTCCCTTTGGACACCCGCTGAAACGAACCGAGAACGGCGTCGAATACGTCTATTTCGGCGACCCGTTTCCGCTGGTCCGGGTCGAAGCCACCGCTAAGAAACTGGCCGATCTCTCGAATTACCAGTCGTACACCTGCCTGGCAAAAGGCAGCCACAAGATGTCCCTCGACGTTGTACGCACCGGAGAAACACTGGAATGGAGTTGGAAGCCCGACACGGTCCCATTCACGCCACAACTGCAGGCACGACTGATCAAGCAGGAGCGAATCAAGCCGCGCGAAGGCTTATTCCAATTGCACGACGACGATGGAAAGCCGATCCTCATCCACCGAGGCTCGGTCTGTTGGAACGAATTCCGCCGCAAGTGGATCATGATCGGGAACCAGCAGTTCGGATCATCGTTCCTGGGAGAAGTCTGGTACGCCGAGTCCGAAACACCAACCGGGCCATGGACCCATGCCCGGAGAATCGTCACCCACCAGAAGTACAGCTTCTACAACCCCAGGCAGCACTCGTACTTCGACAAGCACGGCGGACGGATCATCTTCTTCGAAGGCACCTACACCACCCTGTTCTCGGGCAATGACCAGAAGACACCCCGCTACGACTACAACCAGGTCATGTACAAGCTCGACCTTGGCCACCCCGACCTGCAGCTGACTCATCGCAGCACATCACCCAGCAACAAGTAGACCTCACCAAACCTCCAAGGAACACCATCTGATGAGCAAGTTTCTCTTCGACAAGGACGTCAGCATCACGCCTATTCGCCGCAAGACGATCGGCGTGCTCGGCTACGGCAACCAGGGTCGGGCACAGGCACTGAACCTCCGCGACAGCGGCTGCAACGTGATCATCGGCAACCGAAAGGACCGTTACCACAAGACCGCCGTCGCCGATGGCTTCGACGTCGCGCCGATTCGCGAGGTCGTCCCGCGGGCTGACATCCTGATCATCGCGATCCCCGATGAAATCCAGCAGCAGGTGTACGAGAAGCACATCCGGGATCACTTGCTGCCCGGGCAGGTGATGGACTTTGCCAGCAGCTACGGGATCCGCTTCGAGTGCATCGTACCGCCGGAGGACATCGACGTGATCATGATGTCGCCTCGAGCCATGGGCGTGACGGTCCGTGAAGCGTACGAGGCAGGAAAGGGCGTGCCGGGGTTCGTCGCAGTCTGGCAGGACGTCTCGGGAAAGGCCCGACAGATCGCGTTGGCCCTGGCCAAGGCCGTGGGATGCACGCGGGCCGGAGTGTTCCAGTGCCGGTTCGAAGACGAATCGGACGTCAACCTGCTCGGCGAACAGGGACTGTGGCCGCTGCTGACCCAGGCCTTGCTGCTGACCTACGAAGTGGCCGTGGAAGCGGGGATCCCGCCGGAAGTGGCCCTGATCGAGTACTGCGGGTCGGGTGAAGCCTCGGAGATCTTTCGACAAATGGCGATGGATGGCATCGTTCGACAGGCCCGGTTCCATTCGCCTACCTCTCGCTATGGGTCGTTGACCCGAGCCGAAAAACTGCCCAACAAAGCGATGAAGGACCGCATCCGGAAGGCGATGGACGACATCCGTAGTGGCCGGTTCGCCCGCGAATGGGCCAACGAACAGGCCGCGGGATACCCCAACATGATCAGGCTGGCCAAGGACGCCGAAAACCACCCGATCACCAAAACCGAACGCAAGGTGCACGCCATCACCAAGTGCCCGAAAAACTACTCGGTCGATCCCTCATGATTGACGTTGCCTACTATTCCCTGGCGACACTGGCCGTGATCGGCTCGATCTTCCTCTGGCTGACCAACCTGCTGTCACTGCCAGGCAACTGGGGAATCCCCCTGTTGGCTCTCGGGCTGGCCTGGTTCTTTCCCGTCGATCCGGAAACCTCTAGCCCCGGGATCGGCTGGACCGTGGTCGGTGTCCTGGTCGCATTGGCCGTCGCCGGGGAAGTGTTGGAATTCACAGCTGGGGCCGCCGGAGCAGCCAAACAGGGCGCCAGCCGACGAGCCATCCTGCTCGCACTCGTCGGCTCGTTCGCCATCAGCCTCATCGGTGCAGTCCTGCTCACCGGAGTCATTCCACTGATTGGAACACTCGTCGGAGCCGTGCTCGGCGGAGCCGCCGGAGCATGGGGTGGAGCCTACCTTGGCGAAATGTGGAAAGGACGAAGCCAACCCGAACGTCTCGCAGCCAGCCAAGGAGCCGTCATCGGACGAGTCCTCGGTACCGTCTCAAAACTGCTCGCCGGAGCCGTTATGGTCGCGGTCTTCTCGGTTGCAGCCTTCCTTTAACAGCATCTTCTTACCAGTTGTTGCATTATGCAACACGTGGTCTATCGCCGGTCACGACTCAATTGGCCAGGCGACACCGAATCCTACAGGTCTTAAACCACCCACAAACAAGGGGTTACGACAACAGTCCTCGGAAACAGCGACTTTGGCACGGCGGTTGCTTCTTATCAAAGTCACCGATCGGGTGCTCCGATTCACTGGAGCACACCCAACTCTCTCTCCCTTCTTCCGCTGTTCTAAAGGACGACGACAATGCGAAAACGTAACCTGCTGCTGCTGGGTGTTTCGATTCTGTCACTCGGGTTTGCACTCCCGACCGAGGCCCGGGCCGACCACTGCTCCGACCCGTTCTCGATCTACGCCCGGTACGCCCGAGAGGTGGTCCGGGTAACCTTCAAGGGCACCGATGCCATGGAGGCGGTGGTCGAGTCTGCTGTGCCTTCGATCCGGCGTCTTCAAAATGCTGGTGAACATGCCCGGGCTCGAGCGATGGCAGCTCGAGCGATCCGTGCCATCGGGTCGCTTGGCGACCGGACCCATCAGGCGATCCGCAGTGTGGTCAGCGAAGGAGTCGAGGTGCTGATCAACTGCTCGGGCCATGTGCCTCCAGACGTGCTCCGCGAGCTTATCTCGAGCCTGCAGAACCTCGGCCGCCGTGCTGCCGGGTACGCGGCCGACGTCGAGGACGACTCGGTCGACGCCATCAAACGGCTCTTCCCTCAGATCTCAGACGTTCCGTAGCAAACCGCTGAGATCCCAACCCATGACCCGGGGAGGGGCAGGTATCCGAATCCAACGGATGCCCGCCCCTCCTTTTCTTCTGCGCACCCAACCGCGTACCATGCAGGCAGTTGTCCCCGCCACCCCCGCTCAGCCCCCATGCCACACCCCCTTCACTCAACCCTCCGCACGACAATCACCGTCCTGCTGGCCACAACACTCGCCCCCGCCGTCGCGCTCGCAAAAGCACCCAACACCCCCTCACCGCGTCCCAACATTCTCTGGCTCTCGGCCGAGGACATCAGCCCGCACCTGGCCTGTTACGGCGACCCTCACGCCATCACCCCTCACCTCGACCGCCTCGCCACCGAGGGCATCCGCTACTCTCACGCCTTCACCACCGCCGGAGTCTGCTCGCCCTGCCGAAGCGGCATCATCACCGGCATGTACCAGACCACGCTGGGCACTCATCACATGAGATGCACGGCGGTGCTGCCGGACTTCATCAAGCCATTCCCGGTCTACCTCCGCCGGACCGGTTACTTTTGCACGAACCAGTCAAAGACCGACTACCAGTTCAAACATCCTCGCGAGACCTGGGACGCTGCCAGGGGAAAGAACGCACACTGGCGAAAGCGGCCGAACAAGGACCAGCCGTTCTTCGCTGTGTTCAATTTCACCGGCTGCCACGAAAGCGGGATCGCCGGATCGGCCAAGTACCAGGCGGTGACCAGCAACCTGAAACCCGCCCAGCGCCAGGATGCGGCTGCCCTGTCGACCCTGCCGCCGTATTACCCCGACACGAAAGTGGTCCGCGAGGACTGGAAGCGGAACTACGAGTTGATCACGGCCATGGATGCGTGGGCCGGTGACCTGCTTCAGCAGCTCAAGGACGACGGGCTCTACGAGAACACGATCATCTTCTTCTGGTCCGATCACGGAGTTGGGCTGCCCCGGGCCAAGCGGTGGCTCTACGACTCGGGCACGCACATCCCGCTGATCGTCAGGATCCCCGAGCAGTACCGCGCGGCCGACGGAGTGGCGCCGAACCAGGGCCGGCCCGGCACCGTCACCGATCAACTGGTCAGCTCGATCGACCTCGGACCCACCGTCCTGAACCTGGCCGGACTGAAAGTGCCCGGCCACGTCCAGGGCGAGGCCTTCCTCGGCCGTGACCTCGGGCGGCCCAGGCGGTATGTCTACGGAGCCCGCGACCGGATGGATGAGCGGTACGACATCATCCGCATGGTCCGAAACAAGCAGTACAAGTACATCCGAAACTACGAACCGCTGAAGACCTTCTACCAGTACATGAACACCCCCGAGAAGGGGGCCACGATGCGCGAGCTGCGGCGGTTGCACGAGGCCGGGAAGTTGAGCGTGCAGGCCGAGAGATACTTCGCGGACAAGAAACCGGTCGAGGAACTCTACGACTGCACCGCCGATCCGCACGAACTCAATAACCTGGCAGACGATAAGTCGTACCACTGCCGGTTGGTCAGCATGCGAGCCGCACACCGAATATGGGTCCGGGATACCGGTGACCTGGGACTGGTTCCCGAGGGAATCATCACCGAGCGGACCCGGAAGCTGGGCAACAGCTATTCGATCATGAGGCAGGGTGATGCCAAGCAGACGAACCTGCTGCTGTTCGGCATGGCCGCCAAAGCCTCACGAGGACACAAGGGGTTTGAGGAGCTGATCGAAGGACTCTCGGCCTCCGACGCCGCGGTCCGTTACTGGGCCGCTACCGGAGTCGGCAATGTGGCAGCCGGGAAATCTGCCGCCGTTTCAGAGACTCTGAAGATCAAGGCTCGAGAAGCCGTCACGCGGAGCTTGGCAGACAAGTCGGCCGCGGTGCGAATCGCCTCGGCCCGAGCACTCTGCCATCTCGAGCGTCCCCACAAAGCCCTGCCCGTTCTGATTGACGAATTGAAGACCGGAAACCAGTGGGAAAGGTTGCAGGCAGCCATCGTTTTGGATGAAATCGACGAACAGGCTCGCCCGGTTCTCGAACAAATGCGAGCCGGACTGCAATTTCAGCAGGGCTTCAACTCAGAAGGCAAGTACCGCGTCCGGGTCACCAACCGGGCACTCAACGAACTGCTGGGTACCAGCAACACCGTCAAGTAACCCCGGGGACCCGCACCTGCCCGCCTGCGGCGGACCAGTGCCAGTCCTCAAACCTCAACGGGCACATCAATGAAACTCTCGGCCAAACGAACCACGCTGACCGTCTTTCTCTCACTCCTCTCGCTCACGGCCGCCACCACCCAGGCCGCCAAGCCGAAACCGCTGAAGGTCTTCATCCTCGCCGGCCAGTCCAACATGGTCGGCCATGCCAATTTCATCACGATCCCAACGCTCATCACGGCCAAGGAACCCGAGGTGCGGGGACTGGCGAAGCTGGTCTTCAAGGACGGCGCCAGCGTGACCCGGGCGATGGTCGACGATCAGATCGCTACGATGATCGCCCGCAACGACCTGAACCAGAAGATCCGCAAGAAAGAAATCACCGGTGACGATGAAATCGCGGCGGCCAAGGCGAAGATCAAGACGCTCCAGGCCGAATTCGACGCGAAGTCGCAGAAGATCAAGCAGGCCTTTGCGGTCTCGAAACGGGTCTACATCACCTCGATCGCCGACCGCAACCGTCGGTCCGGTCCACTGACCGTCGGTTTCGGCGGCAGCCCCGACAAGATCGGCCCCGAGTTCGGCTTCGGGCTTACGCTTGCCGAAGGACTCGACGCTCCGATCCTGCTGATCAAGACTTCCTGGGGCGGCAAGTCGTTGAACTACAACTTCCGTCCGCCCTCGGCTGGCCCTTACGAGTTGAGCGAGAAGGAGCAGGAGGGTGACAAGGTCGAGGAGATCAAGAAGAACGTCGGCCTGAACTACCGGATGATGAACGAGGCGGTGCACGCGGTGCTGGGTGACCTGGGCAAGCACCATCCCGAGTACGACGCTGACGCCGGTTTCGAGATGGCGGGGTTTGTCTGGTTCCAGGGCTTCAACGACCAGTTTTCACCGGCCTTCCGCGACAACTACAAGGACAACATGATCGCCTTCATCAAGGACGTGCGCAAGGAGTACAAGACTCCAAAAATGCCCTTTGTGATCGGCGTGCTGGGGACGAACAGGACCGCAGAGGACGTCGGCAAGAACGCCGTCTCCGTCGCCCAACGTGCCGCGGCCAAGGCCCCGGGATTCCAGGGCAACGTCGCCTCGGTCGAGAGCTACGAGGTCTATTCACACGACGCCTACAAAGTCTACAAGGGCTGGCAGCAGCATTTTGCCGAGTGGTGTGTCGTGGGCAGCGACCGGCCATATCACTACCTGGGCAGCGGCAAGTTCTTCGTCCGCTTCGGCAACTCGCTGGGACAGCAGATGCTCAAGTTGACGGCCGACTGACCGCCGCTTCCCGCCACCTCGCCTAACGCAATGCCTCGGTCTGAGGGTACCGCTTGCGCAGATGGCTCTTGATCACGCTGTTGTTTCGCAACCGCCACCACTCGCCCGCTCGCTTGACGTCGTGTCCGACATTGGGAAACGGCACGCGAGCCAACACCGACTGACGCCACTGGCCCAGCTTCCGCTTCAAATCGGCCGCTCGACCTGACTTCTCCTTCGACAAGTCACGTAACTCGCCAATGTCACTCGCCAGGTGGAACAGCCTGATGTCGCCCGAACCGTCCAGGTACTCGATCAACTTCCAGTCCCGCTCGCGTATGCTGCTCGCCGGACGATCGTGGTGGTAATGAGGATAGTGCCAGTACAACGCACTGCGGTCCAACTTCGACTTCGGATCCACCAGCAACCGCTTCAAACTGTGACCGTCGATCGGCTGGTTGCTGGGCAACTGGCCACCTGCCAACTCGACAAACGTCGGGTAGAAATCGTGGCTGATCGCCGGCTCGTGACTCACCGTTCCCGCCCTGGTCATCGGCGGATACTTGATGATCAGCGGCACACGCACTCCACCCTCGAACAGCGTCCCCTTCTCTCCTCGAAGCGGAGACTGGGTGGCAACCAGGTCGTCAGCCGACGCCTGGTAATCGTACCGCTTGTAAAGGCCTCCGTTGTCGGATGTGAAGACGATCATCGTGCTGTCGGTCAAACCCTCCGATTCAATCGCAGCCACGATCCGACCCACCATGTCGTCGGTGTGCTCGATCATCGCAGCGTAGATCGGGTGAGGCAGTTTGCGTTTCATCGCCGCCGCCTTCCGACGATACTTCTCGGCCTTGTCCGACATCGCGCCCAGCGGAATGTGGACGGCATACGGCGACAGCATCAGGAAGAACGGTTTCTTGGCCGCAGCATCGCCGCGATTGCCTCGCTTGATGAAATCGATGCTCAGGTCTGCTTCGAACTCGGTGCGATACTGACCCGCACCCGGCTTCAAATCCGGACGACCGGCCACCCGATAATGACCCGGCAAATGAGGGCCATTGATGACGGCCGAAAAGTCGTAGCCCTGCCGGTCGGGCTGGTAGTTTCGGCCGGTGCCCAGGTGCCACTTGCCCACGTAACCTGTCCTGTACCCCGCCGCCTTCAACGACTCGGCCACCGTCACCGTCCTCAGTGGTAACGACATCGTCGGTCGAGGTGTGATCACCGGAGCAAATGGCCGCCAGTGACCAGGAATGAAATCGGTGATGCCGATCCGTGCCTGGTTCTGACCAGACTGCAAAGCGCATCGAGACGGAGAACAGACCGGGCCGGATGCATAGAAATCGGTGAACCGGATCCCGGCAGCCGCCAGGCGGTCGATGTGCGGCGTGTCGACAAAGTCGTTGCCGTAACAACCAACATCCTTCCAACCCAAATCGTCGACAAAGATCAGCACGATATTCGGGCGAGCGGCCGGACTGGGCGCTTCGGCAGATCGGGCTTCGCTGGCGAGGAGCGTGACAGACAGCGTGACAGACAGCGTGACAGACAGCGTGGTGGACAGGGTGGTGAGGATGACCGAGGCACGAGACGGGGGGGACATTAGAGGGCTCCTGAGTCATGCACAGCATGACCTACTTCTTGATGCAGTAAACGTGAGCAGCCGTGCGGATCAACAGGCGGGTGCCGGCGATGGATGGTGTGGCAAGACACAGTTCGCCGAGTGGATTGGTGCGGTCCTCTCGGAACTTGCCGTCGGCGGGGATCACATGAGTCGTCCCGCGCTCGTCCAGGCAGAAGATCTTGCCGTTGTAGGCCCACGGAGACGATGTGAACGAAGCCCCCTTGGGAAATCTCACACGGTTGTGAATCAACTTGCCCGTCTCTGAATCGTGACACGTCGCCATGCCCTGATCCAACAACGTGAAGTAACGGCCCCGGTAGACGATCGGCGACGTGTTGTACGGACCCATTCTCTGCAATGACCAGCGGATGTGATCGTTCGACATCTGGCCGGCCGCCAGCGTGATGTCGCCTTTCGCTCCCGGAGCCACAGCGAACACCGGCCGCTTCGGGTCCTGGAAATATCCCGACGTGATGTAAAGCAGCCCGTCGGCGGCCAGGGGCGACGGAATCGTCAGCACCGACATCTTGCCGTCGAAGTGCCACAACAACTCACCATCAGGCGAATACGACCGGTTCTCAGTCTTGCCCGCCACCACGATCTCGGTCCCGCCGGCATGTTTCCACACCAGTGGAGTCGCCCAGGTGCTCTTTTCGTCACGTACCACCTTCCAACGCGACTTGCCCGTCTTGCCGTCCAGGGCCTCGATATAGGACGTGTCGTGGTTGTCGTAGACATAGATCACCTGGCCCCCTTCGACCACCGGCGACGCGGCCGCACCGTAACCGAACAGTGTTCTGCGAGGCTTGATCGGATGTGTCCACAACGGCTGGCCGTCCAGGTCGTAGCAATACAGGCCCAGGTCGCCAAACAATACGTACAACCGCTTGCCGTCGGTCGTCGGTGTCTCGGCCGCGTAACTGCTCTTGGGATGACGAGCCATCTTCGGCTTGCCCGAATGAGCCTCTCGCTTCCAGATCAACTGGCCTGTCTTCAGGCTCAGGCAATACACCATCCAGTGGTGGATCGTGTCGGGCGGTACCGGTCGACCACGACCCAGGTACAACCCCGCCTTGGGCTTCTCGTAGTCGGCGTCACTGTGAACCGACGATACGTACACCCGATCGCCCCACACGATCGGACTGCCCCAACCCAAACCTGGAATCTCGGTCTTCCAGGCCACGTTCGTCTTCCGGTCCCACACCTCCGGCAACCGCGAATCGTCGGCCACCACGCTGTTGCCATCCACTCCACGGAACCGCGGCCAGTTCTCCTCGGCACCTGCCAACTCAGCTCCGACGACAAGCCAAACACAGGCCAACAGCCCAGCGACGCGAAACGCAGACATGCCAACCCCCCTCTGGCGAAACGTTCAGGTCAACGGGAAGCGATATCGAGTGCCACAAGACGATTGCAGAGCGAGTCCCATTTGGCGACCACGATCCGAGTCCGCCATTGGTCGCCTCGCGACAAATCATCAACCGACCCGCCCGGCCGAACCAACACCTCGATCGACTGGTCCGTCTCGACCACAGTGCCCTGGACCGTCTGGCCATTCTGATAGGCACTGTCGACGACCGAACCAAACGTCGACGACACGCGATCCACCGTCACCAACACATCCAGTTCTCGAGTCGACCACGACTCCACAAGATCCTCTCGCTTGTTCCCAAACCGATAGGCCGCATTGACCTGCTCGATCAGGTCGTACAAATCCGAAGACCCCACCGCAGCCACCACAGCCGCTTCGGCACTCGGTGCCCCGATTCCAACCGCGGTGTCGTCAGCCGGTTGCTGCATCTCGGTACCGGGATCGGACTGCTCCCGATCCACCGACGCGATCTTCACTCCGTCACCCGAAGCAGGCTCTTCTAGAATCTCGGCCGGCAACAGTTGCACCGTCTGCTTCGACTTCCAATCAGGGAACCGGGGAATGTCGATCCGCACCTCAACA
>Ga0114996_10003398_pt1 | contig 19811 bp, 16 predicted proteins | sample ArcticOcean_MG_C_4_FD_87039 | JGI IMG/M metagenome (GOLD analysis project Ga0114996, IMG submission 87039) | Marine microbial communities from western Arctic Ocean - ArcticOcean_MG_CB4_134 | ecosystem: Environmental > Aquatic > Marine > Oceanic | place: Arctic Ocean: Canada Basin | collected...
AGCGGTTGATGCCGTGAACCACACCGCGAACGATGCTGTGAATGGCTCCACGAGCGACGCCGCAAACGAACCCATGGGCGACGCGATGCGCGCTCTGGAGCTCTCCGTGGAGGGGCGGCTCGATGGCCTCTCCCCTGCGGCACTCAGTCGGTTGTTCGACCGCGACCCAGGGGATGCCTCCGACGTATCGAGAACCGTACGACGCCTTATTGCCGACGTGCGGGACCAGGGCGACCCCGCGCTAGTCGAGATGGCGAAGCGCTTCGACGGAGTCCAACTCACGGGAATTGAGGTGCCTTGGGACAGTTGGGACGCGGCAGTCCAGGCCTTGCCACCGGAGGTCCGCCAGGCCCTTCTGCGGGCGGCTGACAACATTCGGCGCTTTCACGCAGCCCAGGTTCCGAGCGAGCTCGTCTTCGACGTCGAACCGGGCGTGCGTATCACGCGCGCGGTTACGCCACTCGAGAAGGTCGGAGTGTACGCGCCCGGAGGAACCGCCGCCTACCCCAGCTCCGTACTCATGGGCGTCGTGCCCGCCAGGGCTGCGGGCGTGGGCGAGGTCATCGTTTGCTCCCCTCCCGGGCCAGACGGTGTACCACCCGACGAAGTGATCGCCGCATGTGCCATCGCTGGTGCCGACCGGCTCTTCACCGTCGGCGGAGCGGGAGCGATCGCGGCCCTGGCGTTCGGGACTGAAACGATCCCAGCAGTAGACGGGATCGTCGGTCCGGGGAATCGCTGGGTAGACGAAGCGAAGCGGCAGGTCGCGGGCCGCGTCGTGATCGATTGCCCGGCCGGCCCTTCCGAAGTGCTGGTGGTTGCGGACGACTCGGCGAACGCGACCTGGGCAGCCCACGAATTACTGGCCCAAGCGGAACACGACCCGGACGCAGCGTGTGTGCTGGTGACCACATCGGAGCGCACCGCCCGTGAGTGTCGTGAGGCACTCGGCCGACTGCTTGCCGAGGCCCCCCGCGCGGAGATCGCTCGGGAGGCACTCGCGAGCGCCGGCGCGATCCTGCTGGCGAACTCGGATACTGATGCTTTTGACTTCGCTCAACGCTACGCGCCTGAGCACCTCTCGATCATGACCGCCGGCGGCGTGGACGACGCCCGTCGGGTCCGTACGGCGGGCACCACCTTCGTCGGCGGCCATGCCTCAGTGGCGTTCGGGGACTACCTAACGGGTGCCAACCACGTACTGCCGACGAACGGCCGATCACGCAGCTTCTCCGGCCTCTCCGTACAGCAATTCCTGCGTTCGTACACGATCCAAGAGGTCACGTCGGAGGGAGCGGCGGCAATGGCGGAAGACGTCGCGACGCTCGCCAGGTCGGAACGGCTGCCGGCGCACGCGGCTGCAGCTCTAGCGAGGTCAGCGACATGAGCCCCTTCCCTCGCGCCGACTATACAGGTCTAGCCCTGTATGCGCCGGACCGACGCCCGGTCGATGTCGACCTGAGCGACAATACCAACCTGTGGGGAACGCACCCAGCCGCGCTCGCACGAATTCAGGCCGCCGCCACCGACGACCTGGCCCGCTACCCCGACCTTTACGCCGACCGTCTACGCTCAGCCGTGTCTCAGCGATTCGAAGTGCCGGTGGACTGTGTCACCACAGGCGCTGGCTCCGACGACGTTCTTGATTCGGCCTTCCGCGCCGCGTTCGGAAAGGACGCCACGGTGCGCTACGCGAGTCCGACTTTCTCCATGGTCGAGCCGCTAGCGCGCATGAACGGTATCGCTGCCCAGGCCGTGCCGTGGTCAGCGGCCGCGCTGGACCCTCGGCTGCTCTTGGAAGGCGATCCCGACCTGGTCTACGTGTGCCGCCCGAACAACCCGACTGGAGAGCTGCTTCCTGAAGAGTGGGTGGAAAAGCTGCTAAGGCACCGCGGAGACGAAGGACCTTTGATCATTCTCGACGAGGCATACGCCGATTTCGCAGAAGAGACGATGATAACCTGGGCGGTGCAGAACCCACGCTTGCTCGTCGCCCGCACGACCTCCAAAGCATTCGGCCTCGCCGGCCTTCGCTGCGGCTTTGGTGTCGCCCAGCCAGAGACGACGATGGCGATCGAGAAGTCTCGGGGGCCCTATAAGGTCTCACGACTCGCCGCGGAAGCGGCTGCCGCCGCGTTGCTCGACGAAGACGGCTGGATGGCCGGCACCGTGGCGGAATGCCTCGCAAATCGCACGCGATTGACCGACGCCCTTCGCACCCGTGGTCTGCAACCACTGGAGTCGCGCACCAACTTCGTCTTGTTCGCCTCTCCCCGTGGATCTGCGGCCGATGACGCACTCGCGCTGAGGGAGCTGGGCATCGCGGTGCGTCCATTCCCCGGGATCGAAGCGCTGGGCGAGGGCCTACGCGTTACCGTGGGCCCGTGGCCTATGATGGAACGATTTCTGGACGCGCTAGACTCCGTTTCATTGCACGAAGCGGAACGGGCGGACGAAGCAAGCGAGCAGGCCAACGGGACCCACTCGCCCGACGGAAGAGAATGGTGAAGCTCGCACTCTTCGACTACGGCGCCGGCAACCTCCACTCGCTTGGCAAGGCGCTCGAAGGCTCCCGAGCGACGGTAGTCGTGACTGCGGATTGGGCCGAGGCGCTCTCATTGCACGGCCTGGTGCTTCCAGGAGTGGGGGCATTCGGGCACGCCGCTCGGGCGCTCCCCATTGATCGAGGCCCGATCCGTAAAGCGTTGGAAGCGGGTCTGCCATGCCTGGGGATCTGCCTGGGCATGCAGTTGCTCTTCGACGAGAGCGATGAGTCCGCCGGCGACGGCATCGGCCTCGTTCCCGGGCGGGTATCGCGCCTAAGCGCGCCGATCGTACCGCAGATGGGGTGGAACGACGTCGAAGTGAGCCCGGACTCAATCTTCAACGGCACCCAAGGACTCGTGAGTTACTACGCGAACTCCTTCGTCTGCGAACCCGCCGACGAGTCCGATGCCATCGCATGGTCGGAGTACGCAGATGTCCGCTTCACGGCTGCCGTACGCCGGGCCAACACGTGGGGGCTGCAGTTCCACCCCGAAAAAAGCTCGATGGCGGGACGACGCATCTTGGCAAACTTCGTCGAACTGGCCGGAGCCACGCTGTGATCGCAGCACCCGCGGTGGACCTGCGCGGAGGCCGTTGCGTGCAGCTCGTGGGTGGGCTGCCCGAAGCCGAGGCGGTCTCGCTGAGCGATCCAGTAGCGGTCGCCGAGCGCTGGTGGCAAGCGGGATTCGCCACGCTGCATCTTGTCGATCTCGACGCGGCATTCGGCAGTGGTGAGAACGTCGCCCTACTGGAAGAGCTGCTCGGCGCGACGAACGCGGAGACACAGATCGGGGGAGGGATCCGCGACGATGACCGTGCGGACTCGCTGATCTCCGCGGGTGCAGACCGGATCATCGTGGGAACTCGCGCTCTGGAGGATCGAGCATGGCTGAGCCGGCTCGCGATTCGCCACCCCGAGCGCGTGATGGTCGCGCTCGACACCAGGGGTGGCATCGTGCTGAGAAAAGGATGGCGCGAGACCACGGGCATCGAGCTCGGCACGCTACTGAAGGAGCTGGCGGATTTACCGCTCGCAGGGATCCTCTCGACAGACGTCAGCCGCGAAGGGAGGCTGGAAGGGATAGATCGCGAGGTCGCGGAGCGTACGATCTCGACCAGCTCCCACCCGATGTGGATCTCCGGTGGCGTTACCACGTTCGATGAACTCACCCACCTCGACGCGCTCGGCGCAGCAGGCGCGGTGCTCGGCATGGCTCTGTATACAAACACCCTGGACGCGGACGAAGTGGCACAGCGTTGGGGAAGCACACAAACACGGTAAGGAAAGAATGAGCAAACTGAAGAGAACTACGAAGGAGACCCAAATCGTGGCGAACGTGCGGGTCGGCTCTGGCAACGCAGAAATCGACGTCGACGACGGCTTCCTCGCGCACATGGTGGAAACGTTGGCGCGTTATGCCGGACTCGACATCGAGCTCCAGGCCACCGGCGATCTCAAGCACCACCTCATCGAAGATGTTGCGATCACGCTCGGACTTGCACTCGCTGACGAGGTCCCTGCCAGTTCGGCCCGGTATGGCTCGAGCCAGATCCCTATGGATGAGGCACTTGCCGAGGCCGCCATCGATCTGGGTGGCCGCCCGTACTACGTCGGCAAGCTCCCCTCGAAGCTCTACACGCACTTTCTTCACTCCTTCGCGACGAACCTCGGCGCGACACTCCACGTGCGCGTACTGCGTGGGGAGGACCGGCACCACATGGTCGAGGCCGCGATCAAAGCGACTGGCATGGCGCTCCGGCAGGCACTCGTCGATGGGGGAGTCGTGTTCAGCACGAAGGGCTCGGTACAACTAGAGCGCCTCGACTGATGCTCCGCCCGCGAGTCATCGTCTGTCTTGATGTGAAAGACGGCCGCGTTGTGAAAGGCGCACAGTTCAAGAACCTGCGCGACGTAGGAGATCCCGTCGAACTCGCCGCCCGATACGAGCACGAGGGGGCGGACGAGATCGTCTTCTTGGATGTGTCCGCCTCTCGCGAAGGCCGTAGCACGCTGCTCGAAACGGTACGTCGTACCGCAGAAACCCTGTTTATTCCCCTGACAGTCGGCGGAGGGGTGCGATCAGCGGACGACATAGGGCCGCTGCTGCGTGCGGGAGCGGACAAAATCAGCGTGAACACCGCGGCCCTACGTGACCCCAACATTCTGTCCAAGGGAGCCGAACGCTTCGGAAGCCAGTGCGTAGTCGCCAGCATCGACGCGGCTCGCGAAGGAGATGGCTGGCATTGCTATACACACGGGGGCTCCGAACCGACTGGACTCGATGCCATCGAGTGGGCCGCCACCTGCCGGGAGCGCGGCGCGGGTGAGGTTCTGCTCACATCGATCGACCAAGACGGTGCTCGGTCGGGGTACTCGCTCGAACTCACGCGAGCCGTGGCCGATACGGTGCCGATCCCGGTCATCGCATCTGGCGGTGCGGGCAAGGCCGAGCACCTTCGTGACGCTTTCGTGAAGGGCGGTGCCTCCGCGGCCCTCGTGGCCGGCATCCTGCACGATGGCATCACGACCGTGGACGCTCTCAAGTCGTCACTGGCCGGCTGGGGTGTGAACGTACGACTCGGCGCGCCTCACTCACCTGGACAGACCCGTGACTGATCGAACCTTGCAAACCGTCGCCGACCTGGATCTCCTCGATTTTGACAAGTCGGGTGGGCTCGTACCCGTCGTGGCTCAGGACGCACGCACGGGGGAGGCGCTGATGCTGGCGTATGCGAACCGCGACGCTCTCGCCGCATCGATCTCCTCGGGCGAGATGCACTTCTGGTCTCGCAGCCGGAACGCGCTTTGGAAAAAGGGGGAGACAAGTGGAAATACACTGCGGGTGCGCTCGCTCCACACCGACTGCGACAAGGACTCCGTGCTCGCGCTCGTGGCGCCAACTGGGCCCGCGTGTCACACCGGCGAGGTGACGTGCTTCGGGGCGACCTCCGCCTTCGGGACAAGCTCCACGCCGGACGATGGAGACGCACTCACGCGCCTAGCTGCGACACTCGAGGCGCGAGCGATGGACCGGCCGGAAGGCAGCTACACGACGCGCCTGCTCGAAGACGGAAACCTGCGTCTCAAGAAGGTCGGGGAGGAGAACGCCGAGCTGATTGCGGCGTTGGCCACGGGCAACGTCGATGAAGCCGTGGAAGAGGCGGCGGATCTCCTTTACCACGTGTTGGTCGCGCTGAGGGCCGAGGGCGCCACCTTGGCGGACGTGGCGGGGGAGCTAGCCCGGCGAGCGGAGTAGCGGGAACCCCTAGCGAGGTCCTCCGCATCATGCGGACACGCGGGTACAGCCCCCGAACGGAGGCGGACTAGATCCAGCGTCGCACCCGCCCGGAATAGTGCACGTACTCTTCGCCGAATTCTGCGATGAGCATGGCTTCCTCGTGCCTAATGAAGCGCGTGCGGATCACCCAGGCGAAGAGCCACGGCACCACAAGCGCGGGCACACTCCCCAGTGCCACAGCAGCACCGGTAATCACGAGCACCATACCGAGGTACATCGGGTTTCGGCTGATCGCGAACACCCCGGTCGTCGATAGCGACCCCGATCGGCTGCCAGGCCTGATGGGCGTCCCCAGCCTCTCGAACTGGCCCGCTCCCACCACGTTCAGGCCGATGCCCCCGAGAATCAGCACTCCGCCGATCCATTCCAGGCTAAGAGAGGAGAGCACTGCGAACGGGGTGAGGACTCTCAGCACAACGACGACGGCCAGGGAAGACAGGAAGTATTTCGGGGGCATCAGTCGTCGCGCGCCGAGGTCCGCAGATCCTCGAGCACCGCCCTCATCTCGTGCAGCACCTCCGCCGCCCGGATCACATCCTCCTTCGTGTGTCGCAACTCCAGCGATGCGAGCAGGAGCCGTTCCTGCTCGAGCATGCGACGGATCTTGGCTCGCCCCTTCTGCGTGGGCGAGACCAGCTTGCTCCTCTTGTGGCCGGGGTTGTCGAGAAGTCTGACCCACCGGTCCTCCGACAACCCATTCACCACGACCTGGATATTCTGGCGGCTTACGGGCCTGAGTGCCGCCAAGGCGGGCACCGTCTGATCGCCACGCGTGACTAGGTCGACCATCACGCCCCGCCGGGCTGCGGTCAGCTCAGACCCGCCGTGAAGCTCCTGGGCGAGCACTTTCAACTGGTGGAACGACGAGCGAATCTCGTTGATCAACCGAGTGATTGCCTCGGCTTGGGTCGCCTCCGTTGTGCGCACGGTCGATGCCTCTGTTCTCCGAGATATGTATGCGAATCATGGTGCCCCTATATGACAAGTGGGTTGTCATGTATATGACGAGCGGCGGGACCGAAGAGTTTCGTGAGCGGGGTATCCCAACCCCTGCACGTGCCCCATCTTGCCCCCATATCGTCCGTCCGTCACGAAGAGAGGCCTCATGAGGCACGTCGTCCGTTCTGCCCTATGCGCAGTGACCTTTGCCTCGATACCCGCGTCAGTCCTCGCGCAGACGTATACGCTCGACGACTGGATGACCGTGACGGCTGTCGGGTCGTTCGTCTGGGCCCCTGACGGCCAACACCTCTACTTCACCAGCGACGCGGCACCCAACGGGACCGACGCGATCTTCCGGGTCGAGGCGAACGGCAGCAACCCTGAACTCCTGAGCGAGACTCCGGATGGAGAGCGCCCGGAGCCGACACAGCAGCTTACGATCTCGGCGGACGGCTCCACGTTGTTCTTCTCTCAGACGCGCTATTTCCAGGCGTATACGAACATCTTCCGCATGCGGTCCGAAGGTGGGCCAGCCGAAGCGCTCACGTTCAACGACGCAGTCATCCAGGCCGGTCCGGCGCCTTCTCCCGACGGACGAACGCTCGCGTTCGGAGCCCGTACAGGCAGCGGTGCGAAGATCCACCTCATGGACCTAGAGCACCCGAGCTGGACCCGTCTACTCGTGCCTGACCAAGGTCAAGAACGGGGTGCCTCTTGGTCGTCGGACGGCAAGCTCGCATACACGCGCGGCGGCGCGACCTGGGTACTCGACCGACGCGATGCCGAACCTCGCAAAGTATTGAACGACACCTACGCGGGTGGAGCCGGCGGCGCGGTCTGGTCACCAAACGGCACTCGCATGGCGGTCACCAACGGGGCGAGCGGCTTTCCACAGGTAGGAGTCCTGGACGTCGAGACCGGCTCTGTTACGCCGATCACGTATCTGCCCCGTGAGCACTCGGACGTCTCTTGGTCCCCCGATGGCGAATGGTTGGTCTACATAAGGACTGACGAGGGAGGGATGAGCCGCGACGTCGTACTCTCCCGCGCGGACGGAACCGGTGAGCCACAGGTGCTCACTCGTGGAAAAGGGATGCGCTCTTCACCCACCTTCTCTCCAGACGGAAGCGTCGTCGCATTCCTCGAAAGCACGTCGGCCCGCACCAGCGACATCTGGACCGTACCGGCCGACGGCGGCTCACCGCTCCAGATCACGAACTCGATGGGACGCATCGATCCGCGGAGTCTGCGCGCCGCGGAGGAGATCTCCTACGCCGGGGCGGACAACATCCCGATACCCGGAATGCTCTGGTTACCTCAGGACTTCGACCCTGAGGAGTCGTACCCGGTACTAGTTCGTCTGCACGGCCATCCAGGTCAGTGGAATCACTCATTTCGCATGATGACCCAGTACTTCGTCAGCCGCGGGTTCGTAGCGGTAGCGCCCAACCCACGCGGGAGTCGGGGCTTCGGAGATGGCTTCCACGATCTGCACATCGCGGACTACGGGGGCGCTGAGTTCGATGACGTCATGCGTGTGGTGCCGTTTCTCGACTCGCTCGGCTACGTCGATATGAACCGTAAGGCGACATGGGGCGGCAGCGGCGGCGGGTACATGAGTTTCGTGATCGCGACCGAAGCACCGGACGCCTTCGAGGCGCAGGTCATCCGAGCCCCCGTGAGCGATTGGACGTTGCTCGCCATCGATCGCTTCGGTGCATCGGGGCGAGCCTGGACGGCGGGTCGAACCCCGGTCCGGACACGCTCCGAATTCGGCGGCTCCCCCGATGAAATTCCGGAGGAGTATTATCGTCGCTCACCAATCAACTTCGTGGAGAGCGTTAAGGTGCCTCAGCTTCTGATTCAAGGGCTGCGCGACGGATCGGTCCCTCCCCGCCAGTCACAGGTGTGGGCCGAGCGCATGGAGGAGTTGGGTAAGAGCGATCTGCTCGAATACGTGGAACTCCCCGACGAAGACCACGGCCTCACTCGCTACCGCTCCACGATCCGCCTCCGTATTGAACTCATGGAGCGGTTCTTAGGTAGGCACCTAGCGTTTCCGAACCTCACATCACACTGATGTAGAGAGGCCCCCTCCTCCCTATGGCTGAAGCCGACGCATTTCACGAAGAGGAGGCTTTAGGGAAGGCCTACGACGCGCGACTGATGAAGCGCCTGGTCCGATACCTCCAGCCGTACCGATGGCAGGTGGCGTTGGCGATCGTCGTGCTCATGCTCGCGTCGGCGACCCAGGTTGTTGGGCCCTGGATCACGCAGCGCATCATCGATGACGCGATACCGCGGGCTGACGGGGAGTACGTCGCGCTTCTGGCGGCAGGCTTCCTGGCCGCGATCGTGCTCGGCGTCGCCCTGCAATACGCGCAAGCGATCATCACGACCTGGCTCGGTCAGTCGGTGATGTACGACCTCCGCGCCGAGATCTTCGAAAAACTGCAACGCATGGACCTGCGCTACTACGACAAGAATCCGGTCGGTCGTCTCATGACGCGCATGACGAACGATGTCGAGACGCTCAACACGCTCTTCAGCTCGGGTCTGGTCACGGTATTCGGCGACATCTTCATGCTCACGTTCATCGTGATCGCGATGCTGAGCATGAATTGGCAGCTCGCGCTCGTGTCCTTCAGCGTGCTACCGCTGGTCTTCTTCGCGGCATTCCTATTTCGGGCCAAGATCCGCCGCGCGTATCGGGACATCCGCGTCCGCATCGCTCGCATAAACGCATTTCTACACGAGCGCTTCACAGGCGTGCGGGTCGTGCAGCTCTTTAACCGCGAAGAGGCCGACGCAGCCAAGCACGCGGAGCTGAATCGCCATTACCTCGATGCCCATCTCCACTCCATCAGGTACTACGCGCTCTTTTTCCCGATCATCCAGTTCTTCACGGCTCTAGCGCTCGCGGAGATCATCTGGTTTGGCGGCCTACGTACTCTGGAAGGGGCACTGACTGTCGGCGTCGTCACGGCCTTCCTCCAGTACGCCCGAAGCTTCTTCCGGCCCATCCAGGATCTCTCCGAGAAGTACAATCTGCTGCAGGCTGCGATGGCTTCTTCGGAGCGTGTCTTCCAGTTGTTGGACGAAGAGATCGTCATCACAGATCCCGCCGAGCCCATCGCGCTTCCCTCGAAGACATCTGGCCGCATCGAATTCCGGGACGTGTGGTTCGCCTATGGGAACGACGCAGAGGGTGAACCGGACTGGGTGCTCAGGGGCGTGAGCTTCACTGTCGAGCCCGGAGAAAAGATCGCGATCGTCGGCCACACGGGCGCAGGCAAGACGACGATCATCAACCTTCTGATGCGCTTCTACGAAGTGAATCGCGGCCAGATCCTCCTGGACGACACTCCCATCGACGCGCCGCGGCTCGACGATCTGAGAAAGCGCATCGCTCTGGTGCTCCAGGACGTATTCCTCTTCAGCCAAGACGTCGCATACAACATTCGACTCGGCTCGCCACATATCGACGACGAGCAGATCCGCGCCGCGGCAGAGCGCATCGGCGCGGCCCCCTTCATTGCTCGACTCGAAGACGGTTACGACCAGGCCTTGGGAGAGCGCGGATCGACATTGTCGGTGGGTGAACGACAATTGGTGAGTTTCGCCCGCGCGCTCGCATTCGATCCGGAGATCCTCGTGCTGGATGAAGCGACGAGCTCAGTGGACTCGGAGATCGAAGCTCAGATCGAAGCGGCCACGGACGAGCTCCTGCGGGGTCGCACGTCGCTCGTGATCGCCCACCGACTCTCTACGGTGCAGAATGCCGATCGACTCATCGTGCTGCATCACGGTGAGCTACACGAAGAAGGCACGCACGAAGAGCTGCTCGAAGCCGACGGACTGTATGCGCGCCTGCAGGAACTTCAGTTCGCTACCACCGTGGGCGTATAATCTGCCGCTAACGCACCCCAGTGCTGTCAGCGAGTTCGTACCTGCGAGAGATCGGGGCGATTTTGTCGGCCACTCGCATCAGTGGCTCCGTGAGGAATCCTCCCACTGGCTCGAGCGCCTCGGGGGTGTAGTAACTGCCAGGATTCCAGAGAATCCATTCCTGGACGCCGGCATCGTATGCGCCCTGGATTTGAGCTCTAACTTCCGGCGCTCCGTACTTCGGCTCGCCGAGAGAGAAATCCTGGAGCCACGGACGGGTCATGCCCGCACCATCCACCTGAGCGGACCGCCGTACGGCATCACGCAACGCCCGTCTCACGATCTCGTATGGATGCGCATTCGGAGTATTGAAGCCGAAGGATCCCGTGAAATAGTGGCTCGGGTAAACCATCGGTAGCGCGACATCGACTACATCGATGAACGATTCCCACACCTGGCCGATTCCGACATCCCGCGACGCCGACGTCGTGACGCCGAAGACGTCGGCAGTGACCTTCACACCGAGATCGGCGAGTCCGTCACGGCTGTAGTCGAGAAACGCACGAATCGCATCCGGCTTGGATTGGTCGGCTGCACCCGGATAGATCGCCCGCTCACGGTCCGAGAGGGGCGAGTCCGGGAAGCGCACATAATCCCACTGGATCTCAGGGAACCCAAGCTGCGCGACCTCGCGCGCAAGCTCGACGTGGTACTTCCAGACATCAGTGTTGTAAGGATTGAGCCATACGATGCCCTTGCCATCCACCCACACACCACCGGCCGTATCCTGCACCGCGAGTTCAGGCCGAGCCGAAGACAACAGAGGATCCTTCACAACCACGATGCGCGCGATCGGGTAGATACCGGCCTCCTCCAGTTGTTCGAGGAGTCCGGGCAGATCACGGATCCGGATCTCTTCCGTGGCGCCAACATCGCGTGCGGCCACGAGCTCGGTGCGGTGGCTGATGTACCCGGAGGCGTCCTTGATGTCGATCACGAAGGTGTTGATCTCCGTGCTCGCGGCGAGCTTGAGCAGCCCAGACAATCGGTTCCGGGAACCAGCCGCCCACGCGTTCACGTAGAGCCCACGCACATGGTCGGGATGCGGGAAACGTAGACCGTCCGAGGCCACCATGTCGACAACCGCGGTCCCCTCCACGGGAGTCGCGAAACCAGCACTCGCGTCGGCAATATCGTGCGCCCCTTCCGCAACAGCAGGGTCACCGCCCGCGTCAACAACGTCGGTCGTACCCTCCGCAACCTCGGACTCGCCACCCGCGTCGGCACCGTCAGTTGCCTCTCTGGGACTCCCGGAGTCGTCCTCCGCGTCGGCCCTCTGATTTTCCTCTCTGGGAGTCGAGGAGTTGCCCTCCGCGTCGGCCAACTCAGCCGCGTCTCCGGAAGCCCGCGAGGAAAGTTCCGAGCGTGTCGACTCGTCTGCCGAGTCCGGTGCCCCCTCCGAAGCCGACGACCCGTCCCGTGGTCCGTCGAACGCCGAAGGACCTGCCTCGCAGGCCGCCGCAAAAACTACGCATACGGAGAGCCCAAGGAGCGCTACCCGATGCCTAGGCCGCGGTACGGCCAACGACATCCTGCGCAGGAGATCCACCACCGGGAGGGTCAGTATGCCTGAAGCGTCGGGTCGACGTCGGCTCTCCATGCCAACACGCCTCCCCGCAGGTTCAGCACACTTGAGAAACCCGCCTGCAACAAGATGCTCGCGGCCCACGCGCTCCGTTGACCGCTTCTACAGTAGAGTACGATGTCCGCCGCCGGGTCCAACTCGCTCACGCGGTCTATGAACTCCCCGGTAGGAATGAGGACCTGGCCATGCTGCGGAAGATCGGCAATCGCGGTCTCGTGTGGCTCTCGCACGTCCACGAGTACCGGAACGTCACCCAAGCTGAATCTCTGGTTCAACTCAGTCGGAGTGATCTCGGGGACAGCGTCTCGGTTCATGCGCTCGGGGATGGGAGGACTTTCAACAGGGCGGCTGCAGTGCGACTGGCGGCGCCCAAGTGGGCTTGAATATAGCCGAAGGCCTCCTGGGCGGCGTGATCGCGCTTGGCATCGTCGGTGAGCCATGTGAGCAGAGCCTCTGCCATCACGTTCCTGCCTTCGATGGACCGCGCCCCACCCACAGCGATCAGGTCCGCAGCCGCACTCGCGCTGTGGTGCCTCGGCCCGAACAGGATCGGCAACCGAGCCGCGGCCGGCTCTAGCACCGAATGCAACCCCGCTCCGTGGAAGCCGCCGCCCACGTATGCGACCCGGCCTACCGTGTAGAGCTCGGTGAGCGCGCCAACACGATCTACGACGACCGCGTCCACGCCCTCTACCGATCCGGACAGCTCGATATCGGACAGCGTTGCCGTGGACCAGCCATCCACCGCCAGGCGGCGGCAGGTCACATTCACGTGCCCGGTCTTCGGCTCGTGAGGCGCGAGTATCAACCGGAGATCTGGCACCTGCTCGCGAACCCCGAGAAGCGCCGGCAGGAGCACATCCTCGTCCGCGCTCCAAGTCGAGCCAGCCACCAAAGTCGGGCGAGCATCGGCGAGGAACGGCGCGAGGAACGGCGCGCTGGGATCCGCTGCCCGAGCTCGTTGCGCGGCAGAGTCGATCCCCGGGTCTCCAGTCACCGAAAGAGCATCCTTGCTCACGCCAAGCGTACGCAACCGCGTCGCGTCCGCGTCGGCAACCGCGCAAGCACTCTTCAGAGCATGCCAGCTCTGAGCTAAGAACGCGCGCACGACCGGACGCAATCTGCTCGAGCCTTCCGCCACAGTGCCAGCTACCAAGGCAACCTCGATACCGCGGCGCCCGGCCTCGTCCACTAGCACGGGCCACACCTCCGTCTTCGTGAACACGATGAGGTCAGGAGACATCGCATCCAGCACCTGTGCGATCGGGCCTGGCAGGTCCCAAGGGAGATAGCCTGCTACGTCCACGGACATCTGACTCGCGAGCCGAACCGCCGAGGGTGAAAAATGTGTGAACGCGATCTGTACGCTCGGGTCACGCTCTCGCAAGGCCTCGATTACAGCCAGTGCTTGCAGGCCCTCGCCCACGGAAGGCGCGTGGAACCAAACCGTCGGGCGCGCGGCATCGCGCTGCTCCCTTCCCCATCGGGCTAGCTTGTCGTGTGCAGACCGCCGACCCGCAAGGCCCTGGGCGAACTTGGAAGACCCTGGACCCACGAGCGGACTCGCCGTACGGGCCAAGCCCAGCAACACCTTGTATGTAGTGAGAAATGCGCTCATGCTGTGAGGGTAGATGAGCATGTGAGCGATGGATAGATTGCTGGCTCCGGGGACGCATCCCGTGGAGGTCCTCGGGGCTGCCGATCTGGAGAGGAGGACATGCGTGGACGACGGGGGTAGAAGAAGCGCCCTCGACCTCACGTATTGATAGTAAGTCATCGGTCTTTAGACGGCGAACGCCGTAGGAGTCAAAGTATGGGTCCCATCATTCTTGCCGTATTCGTGATCGTTCTCGGAGCCGTCATCCGCGTGGCCGGCCCTGCGAGTGGCAAGCCCGGCGCCGCCGGCTCAGCCAAGCTCGCGGGGTACGGCCTAATGCTCGCCGGCCTCGTCCTGATGGTCAGCAACGGCGTCACGGTGATCGGCGTCGGCGAAGTCGGCGTGAAGCACTTCTTGGGAAGCATCGATTCCGTGCCGCTCGATCAGGGCGTGCACGTCATCAATCCGCTCGCGAGCATCGAAAAGATGTCGATCCGTGAGCAGGCATATCCTCAGAGCGGAGGCGTGGAGCTGATCGAAGCGCAGACCAGTGAGCAGCTCAACGTATCTCTCGAGATCTCGATTCTTTTCCGACTCGATGGAGCCAATTCGCCGGATCTCTTCCAGAGACTCGGGAGCGAAGAGCAGATCAAGAGGAGCATCGTGCTGAACGCTGTCCGCAACGGCGTACGCGACGCGGTCGCCACTAAATCGATCAACCAGATCTTCTCTCCGGATCGTCGCGAGGTCGCCGACGACATGCTTCGTGAGATCCAGGCCAAGGCGGGGGATCGCATCGAGGTGCTCGACGTTTTCGTGCGCGACGTGCAGGCTCCGCCGACGGTTCGCCAAGCGATCGAGGACAAACTCGCTCGCGAACAGCAGGTCTCGTCCGAAGCCTTCCAAACCGACATCATCCGGGAGCGTGCTCAGCAGCAGATCGAGGAAGCCAAAGGCATCGCGGAGGCGCAGAATATCATCTCCGCCGGTCTCACACCGGCCTACCTGACGTTCCACTACATCGAGAAACTCTCGACCCTTCCGGCGGGCTCGGTGGTGTACGTGCCCACTGAGGGTGGCATCCCGCTCATGCGGTCGCTGGGCGGCGGGAACTAGCCTCGGTGCCTCGTCGCAGTCGACTGCTCCGCGCGGGCCTGGCCCTCGCACTGCTCGCACTCGCGGCGAGTTGCTCGGCGTGCTCCCCTGTCTATGTGATAAAGGCGGGCATCGCTGAGATGCAGATCCTGCGGGCCCGGCAGGACATCCCGGAGCTACTGAGCGACACGACGGTCGATGCAGCCACAAGGGGAAAGCTCTCTTTCGTGTTCGAAGCGCGGCGCTTCGCGGAAAGCGAGTTCGGCATAGACGTGGGTGACTCGTACACGATGTTCACCCAGCTCGAACGGGACACGCTGGCGCTCGTGGTCTCGGCCGCCGAAAAGGATCGGCTCGTTCCGAAGACGTGGTGGTTCCCCGTCGTGGGCCGCATGCCATACAAGGGCTTCTTCTCTCTCGAGGACGCACAGAAGCAGCAAGCGGATCTCGAAGCCGACGGCTACGACACCTACCTCCGCCCCACTGCCGCCTTCAGCACCCTCGGCTGGTTCAACGACCCGGTCCTCTCGACCATGCTGCGCGCCGATGAGGTAGAGGTCGTGGAGACAGTCCTCCACGAACTCTCACATCGATATCTCTTTGTGCCGGGCCAGGTCGGGTTCAATGAGAGCTTCGCAACCTTCGTCGGGCGAGCCGGCGCTGCACAGTTCTTCTGCACGCGCGAGGGAGGCGGCCCCGACACGCTGAAGTGTCTCCGGGCTCAAGCTCGCTGGCGGGACTATCAACGCTTCAGCGTGTTCATCGACGGGATGATGGAAGAGCTCAACGCGATCTACGACGACCCGGGACTCACCTACGACCAGAAGGTCTCACAGCGAGGCGGCGTATTCGAGCGATCCCTGGCCCGCTTCGATTCCGATTTCGCGTCGACCTTCGAGTCGGTCACGTTCAGCGGTTTCCGCAACACACCACTCAACAACGCCACGCTGCTCACTCGGATTCGTTACTACCACAGGCTACCCGACTTCGCGGCATTGCTGGATGCACGGGAAGGTGACCTCGCAGCAGTACTGGAGGAGTTGAAGGAGAACGCGGGGACGGTGGACGACCCATTCGAGATGCTGCCGAGCGAGGGCCGCTGAGAGAGATGCGCTGGAAGTAGCCAAGGGCCAGCATATGAGGGGCCCTGTGCCCGCAGTCAGATCTGTGGGTACTACACCCGTGGGTGCTAGATCCGTGCCTGCAAAGTGTAGAGTTGGTGATACCGGCCTTCACGCCCAATCAAGTCATCGTGCGTGCCGCGCTCGACGATCTGTCCGTCCTCGATGACCAGAATCAAGTCGGCGCGCCGGATCGTGGATAGCCGGTGCGCGATCACGAAGGTGGTTCGACCGCTAAGAAGCGTGTCGAGGCTCTTCTGGATGAGCGCCTCGCTCTCGGTATCGAGGCTCGATGTGGCCTCGTCGAGCAACAAGATGTTGGGGTTCGCGAGCAGAGCACGCGCGATCGTCACACGTTGTCGCTGTCCTCCCGACAACTTCACGCCGCGCTCACCGATGATTGTATCGAGGTCGTCCGGGAAGCGGTCTGTGAATTCCGTCACATAAGCCTGTTCGGCGGCCGCACGTACATCGTGCTCGCTCGCGTCCGGACGGGCGAACAGCAGGTTCTCGCAGATGGTGCCATCGAACAGGAAATCGTCCTGGAGCACGAGCCCGAGTTGATCACGGTAGGTCGAGAGTATTACCTCCCGGAGGTCGGTGCCATCAACGAGCACCCTGCCCTCGTCAGGCTCCAGGAACGTTGCCGCCAGACCAGCAAGCGTAGACTTGCCCGAGCCCGAGCTTCCGACCAGCGCGATAACCGATCCCGGTGTCGCCTCGAACGAAACATCCTTGAGAACAGGCTTGTCTTCCTCGTACCGGAAATACACGTGCTCGAACTCAACATGCCCTTTGATAGCTGGCATCTCGATCGTGCGTCTGGGGTCGTCGTCTTCCTGGGGCCAGGAAAGCAGCTCAGCGGTTCGGTCGAGTCCCGCAAACGCCTCGGTCATCTGCGTCCCGATGTTCGCCATCTGCACAACCGGGGCGATGAGGAAGCCGAGAAAGAGCGTGAAGGAGAAGAGTTCTCCGACCGTGAGTTGGCCCTGAAGGATGAGGTGGGCGCCGTACCCCATGACCATCACACCCGCGAACCCCATGAACAACGCCCCCAGGCTGGTCACCAGGCTCGAGGTCCTGAGCGTCGTCTTCACGTTCTCGAAGATGCGCATGACGCCAGCGTGGAAGATCTCGCCTTCCTTCTCTACCGCGTGAAATCCCTTGATGACACGGATGCCACCGAGCGATTCCGTGAGCCGACCCATGACCTCGGCCCTGATCGCGCCCCGATCGCGGAACGCGGGTCGCAGCTTTTGGAAGGCCTTGGTCGATACGAACGCGAAGGCAGCGAGAGGACATAGCGCGAGCACCGTCATCACAGGGCTGTACCCGACCAAAACCACAAAACAGACCATCGCTGTCACGATGCCGCCGACGAGTTGCACGAGTCCAGTGCCTACGAGATTCCGCACGCCCTCAACGTCGTCCATGATGCGCGACACGAGTTCGCCCGACTTCGTATTATCGAAGACTCGCACCGGGAGCTGCAGCACGTGCTTCTGCACGTCCGCCCGCAGGCTCGCAATGAGGTGCTGCGCCTCGACGCTCATCAGCATCGTCAGCGCGTAGGACGTCGCCGCTTGCACGACCACTGCCCCCCCGACCGCCGCGAGAACCATCCACAGCATGTTGTAGTCGGCATTCGTCACGACGTCGTCGATCAGAAGCTTCGTGGAATACGGCAGAACGAGACCACTCAAGCGATTCATCGTGGTCAGGAGAAGCCCAAGCGCGACGAGCTTCCTCCGGGGCCAAATGATCTCCTTGAACGCACTCCTCAGGCTCGCGCCAGAGATCTTCTTGGTCTTGGGTTTGGACATATAGAGATCGTGTGACGACGGCGGATGGGCGACGGGAGGGCGCTGCCTGAGTCCAAGAACATAGACTCCTGAGCGGAATCCTCCGAGATGTCATCCGATCCGGCAGGTGCAGCCTTGGGTCACCCACTCCGTCCCCTTAGCTTGGGGCTTCTTTACAATCGACCCTGCCGAGCACGCCTACAAGCGTCCGCCATCCCGAAGTTGGCACACCATGTCCAACGAAGAACGCGACGGCTATGACCCGTCGGCAGTAGAGGAGAAGTGGCAGCGCCTGTGGGACGAGCGCGGCACGAACTCCCATACCCTGGAAGAGGTCGAGTCCGCCGAGCACACGTTCTACAACCTCATGATGTTCCCTTACCCCTCCGCGGAGGGGCTGCACGTGGGCAACATCTATGCGTTCGCAGGCGCGGACGTGCATGGTCGGTACCAGCGGCTCCAGGGAAAGACAGTCTTCGAACCGATGGGCTTTGATGCCTTCGGTATCCACTCGGAGAATTTCGCACTGAAGGTCGGCACGCATCCGATGGATCTGATCCCGTCGAACGTGAAGAACTTCACACGTCAGCTGCGTCGTATTGGCGGCATGTTCGACTGGGAACATTCGGTCGATACCACTGACCCTGCGTACTACAAGTGGACCCAGTGGATCTTTCTGCAGCTGTTCAAGGCGGGTCTGGCCGAGCGCAAAGAAGCTCCAGTCAACTGGTGCCCTTCGTGCATGACGGTCCTCGCAAACGAGCAAGTCGTATCGGGCGAGTGTGAGCGCTGCGGCACACCCGTCGAGCAACGCCGGATCGCGCAGTGGTTCTTCAAGATCACGAAGTACGCACAGCGATTGCTGGACAACCTCGAGCACATCGACTGGTCGGACACCACACGGAAGGCACAGGGGAACTGGATCGGCCGCAGCGAGGGCGCGCAACTGCGCTTCCCTGTCATCGACAACAACGGCGAGGAAACCGGTACGCAGATCGAGGTCTACACCACGCGTCCGGACACTGTGTTCGGAGCAACCTACATGGTGCTATCTCCGGAGCACCCTTTGGTCGAGGAGGTCACGGACGACGGTCACCAGCCCCCCGTCTTCGCATACCGAGACGAGGCTACACGAACGGACCTGATCGCCCGCCAGAAGGCCGACAAGACGAAGACCGGCGTCTTCACCGGCGGGCGCTGCCGGAACCCGGCGACCGGCGAAACGATGCCGATCTGGATCGCGGACTACGTACTGATGGACTACGGGACCGGTGCGATCATGGCGGTGCCGGGCCACGACGAGCGCGACTTCGAGTTTGCGACGGAATTCGACCTGCCGATCGTCCGCGTCGTAGCGTCGCCGGACGACGACGCGGACACACCGCTCGAGGTCGCGTACGTGGGACCCGGGACTCTCGTGAATTCAGGGCAGTTCGACGGCGCCGACGTTGCCAAGTCTGTGTCCGTAGTCACCGAATGGGCTCGTGAGCACGGCTGGGGCGACGCTCGTGTGAACTACCGCTTGCACGACTGGTGCATCTCGCGGCAGCGCTATTGGGGGCCACCCATCCCGATCGTGTACTGTGACGCCTGCGGACCTGTGCCCGTGCCGGAAGAGGACCTGCCGGTCGTGCTGCCGCGCGTCGAGGATTTCAAGCCTGACGATTCAGGCATCAGCCCGCTCGCCCGCGTCGAGGACTGGTACCAGACCACGTGCCCGGAGTGCGGAGAGGCCGCGCGTCGCGAGACCGATGTCAGCGACACGTTCCTCGACTCAGCCTGGTACTTCCTGCGTTATCCGTCGACCGACTTCGACGACAAGCCATTCGATGCGGAAGTCACGCGTCGGTGGCTGCCGGTCGACACATACATCGG
>Ga0114996_10003399_pt1 | contig 19808 bp, 18 predicted proteins | sample ArcticOcean_MG_C_4_FD_87039 | JGI IMG/M metagenome (GOLD analysis project Ga0114996, IMG submission 87039) | Marine microbial communities from western Arctic Ocean - ArcticOcean_MG_CB4_134 | ecosystem: Environmental > Aquatic > Marine > Oceanic | place: Arctic Ocean: Canada Basin | collected...
CACCTGCCAGGGAGTCTCGATGCCGAGAATACGCCGATACAGTTCGTGATCTTCCATCCAGGGATTGTCGCATGCCGGCCCACCAGACCCGCTTCAACCCACTACAATGCCGGAAGACCCGAATTTCCTATAGCGTTATCTCAGAACCCTATGTTAGCATTGGGGGGCTATGATCGAGGCACTTGAGTTATTAATCGCCGAAAGAGACCGTCTGAACGAAGCCATTGCCATTCTGCAAAGAGGCACTCCCCGAAGGGGCCGCAAGCCGCGGAGCGAGAGTACTGAAGACGCGGCGGCCGCCGCTCCGGCGAAGAAGAAAAGGGGCCGCAGTAAAATGAGTGACGAACAGAAGAAGGTGGTTTCCGCGCGAATGAAGAAATACTGGGCGGCCCGCAGAAAAGGGAAGAAGTAGGCCACCCCGGCTGTCGGCCCGAAGTTAGCTCCGATCTAATTACCGGTAGACCAATCCGTCTTGAATTCCGGATAGAGAGTGATACCGCCGCAAGCGAAGATCGTCTGGCCGGTAATGTAAGACGATTCCTCGCAAGCGAGAAACGCAAACACAGCGGCCATCTCTTCCGGTGTGCCCGCGCGCCCCATGGGGATATGGCTCTCGACCCCAGCTCGCTTTTCGGGATCATCGATCCAGGCGGCATTGATGGGGGTCTCGATGGCCCCCGGACCCACGGCGTTTACCCGAATGTTCTGGTCGGCGTATTCGAGCGCCAGCGACTTGGTCAAGTTCTCCATCCCTCCTTTGCTAATCGAATAGCTAAGGTAGGACGGCTTGGGAATGATCTCGTGGACGCTGGAGTTGTTCACAATCACGCCGCCACCCCCACGAGATACAAAGTGCGCGATCGCCTCGCGACAACAAAGAAAAGCCCCGCGAAGATTGACGCCGATGATGCGGTCAAAATCAGCGGCGGGCAACTCATGGCTGGGACTCGACCAGAGAATCCCGGCGTTGTTAATTAGAATATCCAGTCGCCCAAACGCGGACAGCGTCTTATCAAACATCGCCGTTAGCTGTTCTTCCTGCCCGATATCGGCTTGGATCACGATGTGCTTGGCGTCGGAGCGCCCCTTTTCCTCGTGCGCCCGCCGCACGCTCGCAGCGGTTTTCTCGGCTTCGCCCGGGCTGCGGCTGTAGTTGATGGCCACATTGGCGCCTTCCTGGGCAAGCCGGATAGCAATCGCCCTGCCGATGCCCGTGGATGCGCCAGTGACAAGAACACTCTTTCCCGTGAATCGATCCATTTGTTAGACTCTCCGTTACCTTCGCTTATGAAAGGGCTGCCCGGCGCGCGTGACCCGAACTAGTCACTTATACCAAACGCGGCGCAATCAGGTTTGTGGTGCTTGCGGTGCGGAGTAAAACTTCCGGCGGTTGCCCCGCGGGAGGGAACAGAGCGGACGGGTTCAGATCTTAGTCGAACAGGTCGGGCGGCGATACCGTTAGACCCAGTTCAGGAACGTCCAAAACAGACACGGCAGTCAATCCTTCCGGCCCATAGTTAGACAACTTCCGTTGCCACGGATCGACGAGCCAAATGTGCGGAACTCCCCAGGCGTGATACTCATCGAGCTTCTCGACTATCTTGGTGTAACGATCTTCCCGAGAGACGATCTCGACCACGATCAATGGGGGATTGGATGGAACGTTTTCGGCGGGCTCTTGACCGACGAAAATTGAGACGTCAGGTATCCGATACCGCGTCTCACTCAACTTCAACCGGAGCTCGGGCAAAGCGTAAACCGGCTTCGCCTTGCGCAGCTCGTAGACGATTTCGACCAATCGAGCTTGGGTTCGGCTATGTGGTTGCTCGCCCCCGTTTCGCTCCACGATCTCGCTGTCGACATACTCGCGGTCAAGCCCCTCGAAGCTTGTTCGCAAGTACTCTTCCGGCGTAATGAGAGTCTTAAGCGCCATTGGCTTCAGCTTAGCAGCACGATGTATTCGGGTTGAGCTTCCGCGGTTCTCTGTTCCCGTTACAAGCGCCCTCACGCGGCTTTGTTCCCCTGTATCAGAACCAACTGAGGCTGAGGCGCCTGAGCGCTGAAAGAAAGTACATCCATCGGGCAGACGGAAACGCAAATGCCACAACCAATGCAGCAGCTCGTATCGTTGTCGAGTACCTCTTGCTTGATGGCGTAACTCATCACGGGGAAATGAAATGGCGCGATGACATGGGCCCATGAATATAGGGCAATGAATACAAAGTGATGAATCCGGGGCGACCCTGACCCGCTCACTTGCGTTCGGGGCTCTGACAGATCGGGGCTCTCCCAGATCAGTTCTCTCAATGATCGGGTCTTTCAATGATCAGGTCGGAAACATCAGATCCCTAGCCCCTTGGTCAAGAAGCTGAGCTGCCGCGGCTTGCCCCAAGGTTTCCGGCGCGCCCGACTCACCCGCGATAGCGACCCTGATCGCCCGCTCGCCATCCCCACTGATAACGGTCGCCAGCAGGCTGAGCCGCTCTCCTTCCACGACGGTGTGCGCCCCGAGCGGCACCTGACAGCCCCCGCCCAGCGCAGCCAGCAAAGCACGCTCCGCGGTTACAGCGACATGCGTCTCAGGGTCGTCCAGCGGCGACAGCAGTTCGTTGACAGCGTCATCACCAGCGCGAGTCTCGATTCCCAGCGCTCCCTGGCCAACCGCCGGCAGCATCACTTCCGGCTCAAGGATCTCGGCAATGCGATCCTGCCATCCCAAACGATGCAGCCCCGCCGAGGCCAGCAGTATGGCATCGTAGCGGCCTTCGCCGAGTTTCCGCAGCCGGGTGTCGACGTTGCCGCGGATGTCCACGACTTGAACGTCCGGGCGCAAATGCCGCATCTGCGCGGCACGGCGCAGCGAGCTAGTGCCAACCCTCGCGCCCTCAGGCAACTCCGCCAGCGTCATCCCCGCCAGAGCGTCACGCGGATCGGCCCGTTTCGGGATGACATTCACGGCCAGACGCGGGTCCAGCTCGGTCGGGAGATCTTTCAGACTATGGACCGCCAGATCAATGGAACCAGCGATCAGCGCGTCCTCGATTTCCTTGGTGAAAACTCCCTTCAGGCCGGTTTCAGAGCCCACCTTGGCCAGCGCGATATCGGTGATCTTGTCGCCGGTCGTCTTGATGATCTCGATTCGCGTGGGGATCTCGCGATCTTTGAGTTGCTGCTCGATCCAGTGCGCTTGCCAAAGGGCAAGCTTCGAGCCGCGGGTTCCTATGGTGATGGACTTCACTTTTTGAGGTTGAATGCTCGCTTGACGAACTCGACGAAATGCAGGCCGTCGGGATCACTGGCCAGCTTCTTCATTTCGGTGATCGGGGAATGGGCGATCTTGTTGACGATGCTTCGTGTCAGGGCTTCGAGAGCTTTCTCTTGTTGCGGATCGAGGTCGCCCAGCTTGGACCGGAAGCGCGCAATTTCGGCCCGCCGCAAATCGTCGAGCCCCGATTGCAGCGACACAATAGTGGGCGCTACCTCGTGCGTCTTGAGGCGGTGTACCATCTTGCCGACTTCTTCTTCGATGATGTGCTCGGCTCGATCGGCTTCTTTTTGGCGCTGCCGCAAGTTCGCATCAGCCACCTGCGACAAGTCGTCGATATCGTAGACGAACATGTTGTCGATCGAGTTGACCTCGGGATCGATATCCCGCGGCACGGCGATGTCGACGAAGAAAATCGGCTTATTCTTGCGGGCGGCGATGACGCCCTGGGCGGTCTTCTTGTTCAAGATGAAGTTCGGCGCGCCGGTGGAGGAAATGACGATGTCAACTTGTGTGAGCACCTCCAGCAGGCGATCGAAGGGGATGGCCGTGCCGTTGAAGCGTTGCGCCAGATCGACGGCGCGCTGATGGGTCCGATTGGTGACCTGGATCTGGCTGGCGCCGCCGTTTTGCAAGTGCGTGGCTGCCAGCTCCGACATTTCTCCCGCGCCGATCAGCAGGATCGAGAGTCCCTTTAAATCGCCGAATATCTTGCGTGCCAGCTCCACCGCGACGTAGCTGATCGAAACCGCCAGGTGAGCAATTCCGGTCTCGTTGCGGACCCGCCGCGCCACCCGGAAAGCGTTGTTGACGATCAGGTCGAGCCGGCCCCTCACCGCGCCGAATGCTTTGGCGGCGGCATAGGCTTCCTTGACTTGCCCCAGGATCTGCGGTTCGCCGACGACCATCGAGTCCAGGCTCGAGGCGACGCGAAACAAGTGCCGAATCGCATCTTGATCCGTGTAGCGATAGAGAAAGGGCGAAGCTTCCGCGATCTCGACGCGCGGGGTCTCGGCGAGAAAGGAGTTCACTTCTTCGCCCGGATCGTACCCGGAATCGCCGCGCACCAAGAATTCGACCCGGTTGCAGGTCGACAAGACCATGGCCTCGGAAATTCCTTGCCTTTGCGCCAGCTCGCCGGCCAGCTCGCCGCCCGAGCCTTCGGGAAACGCCAGCCGTTCGCGCACCTCGATGGGCGCCGTCTTATGGCTGAGTCCAAGTAAGAGAACGCTCATGGCCGCTTAGCGCAAAGTAGAAGTTACCGCAAGGTAAAAGAGTGGACTCCGCTATTGACGATCCAGGTCATCGCCGCGCAACAGAATCCAATGATCGAAAAGTAGGCCGCTTTACGGCCTCTCCAGCCAATCGCCAAACGGCTGAAGACCAGCGCCAGATAGATCGCCCAAGTCAGAAAGGCCAGCGCGATCGTGGGGTCAACAATCCAATTGGCTCCCCATTGAACGAAGGCCCAGAAGCTGCCCGCAATCAGTCCCAGCGTGAACAACACAAATCCCACGGCCAGCGTGCGATAGGCCATGTCGTCGAGTGCACCCAGCGGCGGCAAGCGGTAGTAGAACGCCCGCGGCCGCTTCGATTTCAGCTCCTTCTCCTGAATGATATACATGACCCCGGCGACGAATGTGAGAAACAGAGCCGCGAAGCCGAGCAAGATCAGCAAAACGTGAATCGAGAGCCACCACTTACTCAATGTTTGCCCGCCCCAGGCCTCGACGGGCGTGCCCAGGCTGGCGACCAGGGTCAGCAGAAAGACTATCGGGAAGACGAAAACGGCCAGGCTTTCATGCTTATATCGCCAATAGGCGAGCAGAAAAGTACAGGTAATGAGGAACCCGACGAGCGACGCCAATTGGTGCAGGGTGACGACCGGGAGGCGTCCCATCGCCATCGCTTGGTCAACGATCGAAACCAGGTGGAGGACCGCCCCGACGGAAATCGATCCCAGCGCCAGCTTGAACATGCGCTGCCGCCGCCGGATGACGGTCACGAGCGAATGCCATAAACCCAATGAATACAGCAGCAAAGTGACTCGCAGCCAAAATACGCTGGACTCGTCCATACACTGGTCATTATAGCGTTCGGCATAGCGTTCGGCATAGCGTTCGGCGGCGATGGAGCATGGAATTGGTCGTGTTTTCCCCGGACCTCGCGCCCGAGGCGCTAGGCGAAAGCGGTGTGAGATTCAGTCCAACAAGCCATGCCGCTAGGAAGCGGAGCGGGTATATACTATGGATGTGCCGGGACCCAAATGGAAATCCCGGCAGAGAGAAGTCTAGCTGCGGCGCCGAAGGAGTCGAGTCTGGCATTTGGTCTCCTGGTCTCTCGTAGAGCTTCTCCGAAAAAACACCAGGCAGTTCGCCTGGGCGTTCGCTGACGGGCTCTAGGAGGTTCGTTGTGCCGAATCGAAGTCTTTTGTTCGCGGGTTTTCTGGCGCTGACGTTGTCACTCGGGGCACAGCAAACAGGCAGCCCCCCTGCCCCCACCGGAGGGACCCGAGGTACCGGCAACCAGAACACTTCCCCCCCTGCGTCGCTAACCACTACTCAGCCGCAAACATCTCCGAACTCTCCACCGGGAACCGTGTTTGGGCGTGGCTCCGAACCGATCATGTTGGCCGGGAAAGTCGAATTGGATGACGGCTCCATACCGTCAGAGCCGATTCGAATCGAACGCTACTGCAGCGGGACCACCGCAATCGAAGCACACACGGATCGCAAAGGCCGCTTCAGTTTCCAATTGGGAGGTGACGTCCTCTCCGCGGCGCTCGACACCAGCCTGCAAGCCACTCCTCTCCCAGGCAACGCGGCCAGTACGACCCGGGGGGCGGGAGGCGACACGCCGTGGGTTTTCGACGGCTCGGGGGCGGCGCAGAAAAATCTTCGGGGCTGCGTCATTCGAGCGGCCCTATTTGGGTGCCGCTCCGACACCGTTCCGCTCGATCAGCGAGAGTTTGGGCAGCGGCCTGACGTGGGCGTGATCACACTGCATCGGCTCGAAGGCGTCAAGGGCAGATCCACCAGTTCGACGTCGCTGAGCGCTCCGAAAAAGGCACGGCAACGTTTTGAGAAGGGATTGAAGAAAGTTGCGAAGGATCCCGAGCGCCGCGATCTCAGAAAAGCCGGAGAATTGCTGGCAGAGGCGGTAGCGATCCACCCGCAATACGCCGCCGCATGGGCGGCCCTGGGTAAAGTCCAAGCCGCGATGGGCAACGTCGACGGTGCCCAGAAGGCGTTTCAAGCGAGTATCGAAGCGGACTCAGACTATATGCCGCCCTACCAGCCCTTGATCTTGCTGGAGATGGCGCAAAGGCGCTGGCAACAAGTTTTCGATCTGAGTGAGAAGCTGCTCCAACTCCACGAACAGCTGGCTCACGTGCGGTATTACCAAGCCAAGGCGAGTTTCTTCCTGGGCGACCTGGATAAGACAGAAACACTAAGCCGATTAGTGCTCTCCAGCGCCGAAGGGGAGTTCTTGCCTGACGCCCACCAACTGCTCGGGTTGGTCTATTCAAAGAAAGGCCAATTCAACTTGGCTGGGGTAGAATACCGCAAGTTCGTGGCCGCGCGGCCCAATTCTGAGACAGCCGCCCTGTTGAAAAAACAGCTTGAGGAATGGGAAGCGAAAGGACTCCTCGCCGAATAAACCGCCGCACGTTGATTCCTTGACCTCGCTTGCGGCGCCGAGTCATGTTTGCATGGGAGCGCCAACCGGTCCCGCGCCTCCGCCTGTTTTCTGACGTGCCCCCCTCGCATTCTTCCGATAGAATCAAAGTTCGCTTGTTGAATGCATGTTGAGCCGTATGCTGGCCCGCTTTTCTCACCACGTGGCGAGACGAAGTGCGTGAGAGGCCCGTCAGTACGCGACGCCCGCCGTAGGGACCGGCAATACTGCCGGTCCATCGCCGCAACGCGGCGACGCCCAATCGTTCGGAGCAAGCGCAGCGAAGTGCTGGCGCACCTATCGCGTGCTTCCCCCGTCAGCCGGTGAGAAATGCGGGCCAGTGCGGTGCGCCAATCAGACCGTAACTTATCGTGAGTCGCTTTTTGGGCTACTTGCGGAGTAAGATTGACAGTCCGATCCGAATACGTGGGCTGATGAGGTGTTTTGAGCCGCGTTTACGCGGCTTGGCGTGAATTAGGCCAGCCGTTTACGACTGGTATACGCGATCGTGAGAGTCTTTCAGCCCGTTTCAACGGGCTTCCGCTCTCCCCAGCGAGTGTCTATATGTCGTGCTATTTCTGGCGCACTACAACAGGCTGGCTGCCCAAGTCTCTGTTGCTGCTCTTGATCCTAGGTTGCCTCGCGGCTTTGCCGGGGGCCGACCCCGTCGTCGCGAAAAACGAGTTGGACCGCGTCAAGGCGCTTGTGAACGCGGGCGCCCTTCCCAGAAACGCTCTGGCTAAAGCGCAAGACGACCTCGATACAGCCAACTTGCAGCAAACCGTTCGCAAGACTCTTCTCAATACCGACTTGACCGAAGCCCAGATTCCCGAGATGCTGCGGGCCGTCACGGCTGTACGCGACGCGGCCCGCGCCAAACTCGATGCCGGTCTGCACTTGGTGGAAGAAGGCGCGCTGCCCGTCAACGCGCTCACCGAGCTCAGAGAAGACACGGAGTTTGCCGAAAAGCAGTACGAGCTGGCGCAGTCTCGAGCCAAGATCGTGAAGGAAATGGCCGCCATGGCGCGGGCCGAAAATCGCTTCAAGGAACTTGAAGAAGAGGATCTGGCCTACTATTCGGAGGGCAACGTCACGTTTTGGGAAAAGGACTTGCCATCGATCGACGCCATCTTCTTCCAGCAATTCGGCGTGTCGCTTCCGATCAGCGCCCAGGGGGGAACCGAAGTACACCGCTCGATGGGCTTCGATCACCGGGACCGAGTGGACGTCGCCGTCCATCCCGAAGACCAGGAGGGTGTTTTTCTGATCGCTCTCCTAGAAACCTGGGGCATCCCCTACATTGCGTTTCGAAGCGCCGTCCCTGGAAAGTCCACCGGAGCGCACGTCCACATCGGCCCCCGCAGCGAGCGAATCCCGGCGGAATAGGGGCGCCCCACCCGCCTGCCGGCCAGAACCAAGGCCTCGCGCCATGAAGCTCGGAGCCGCGGGTGTTAACCCGCGGTTCGCGGCGAAGCCGCGACGAGTCACTCCAACCAGCCGCCCGCAGCCGGTGCGGCAACCGATACGCTAAGATGATGAGTCCTTTTTGATACGGTTTTATCGCGGGAGAATCTCATGTCGAATCCATTGAAACACAACAGCGCAACCATTACTGACGGGCGTGACCGGGCGCCGGCGCGCTCCATGCTGAAGGCCATCGGCTTTACCGACGAGGACCTCGCCAAGCCGATCGTGGGCATCGCCAATACCTGGATCGAGACGATGCCGTGTAACTTCAACCTTCGCGAACTCGCGGTGAAGGTCAAGGAGGGAGTTCGGGCCGCGGGCGGCACGCCCATGGAGTTCAACACGATCGCCATCAGTGACGGGGTCACGATGGGCACCGAGGGCATGAAGGCCTCGCTGGTCAGCCGCGAAATCATCGCCGATTCGATTGAGCTCACCGGCCGCGGCTACATGTTCGACGCCATGATTGCGCTGGTCGCCTGCGACAAAACGATTCCGGGCGGAGCGATGGCTTTGGCCCGCTTGGATGTACCTTCCGTGCTGCTCTACGGCGGAACGATCATGCCCGGAAAATTTCAGGGAGTTGACGTCACGATCCAGGACGTATTCGAAGGCGTCGGCCGCCACGCGGCGGGCACGATGACCGATGCGGAATTGCTCGAACTGGAGAACGTTGCCTGCCCAGGCGCCGGCGCTTGCGGCGGACAGTACACCGCCAACACCATGGCGACCGTGATGGAAGTGATCGGGCTCTCCCCGATGGGCAGCGCCAGCGTGCCGGCCACCGACAAACGCAAGGACGAGGTCGGCTACCGCGCCGGGCAACTTGTCATGGAAGCGTTAAAGAGCAACCTGCGGCCCAGCCAGATCCTGACCCGCAAGTCATTTGAAAATGCCATCGCCAGCGTGGCCGCCACGGGCGGCTCCACCAACGCGGTTCTTCACCTGCTCGCGATTGCGCGCGATGCCGGGGTCGAACTTTCGATTGACGACTTCGATGAGATCAGCCGCCGCACTCCCTTGTTGGTTGACCTCAAGCCGGGCGGAAAATATGTGGCGGCCGACGTCGATCGCGCCGGTGGCATCCAGCTCATCGCCAAACGTCTGGTCGAAGGAGGCTACGCCGACGGATCGCAGAGAACAGTCACCGGCAAGACTCTCGCCGACGCCAGCGCCGTCGCCACCGAAGCCGCCGGGCAAGACGTGATCCATGCCTTGGACAACCCCATCAAGTCGACCGGGGGACTGGTGATTCTCAAGGGCAACTTGGCTCCCGACGGCGGCGTGCTCAAAGTGGCCGGACACGGGCGCGGCACTCACCGCGGTCCGGCGCGCGTATTCGACCGCGAAGAAGACGCCATGCAAGCGGTAACGAACAACGAGATCCAGGCCGGCGATGTTGTCGTCATCCGCTATGAAGGTCCCGCCGGCGGACCCGGCATGCGCGAGATGCTAGGCGTCACCGCCGCGATCGTCGGCAAGGGCCTGGGAGAAAGCGTCGCGCTGCTGACAGACGGCCGCTTCAGTGGGGCCACGCGCGGGCTGATGATCGGGCACGTTGCCCCCGAAGCTGTTCGGCGGGGACCGATTGCGGCTGTCCACGACGGAGACATCATTGTCATCGATGTCGACGAACGGCGCCTCGATGTGGAGCTGGATGACGCAACGATCGAGCAGCGGTTGGAGGGTTGGCAGGCGCCCGAGAGTCGTTACAAAACCGGCGTATTCGCAAAGTATGCGGCGTTAGTGTCGTCCGCTGCGAAGGGAGCGGTCACCTAACCTGCGGTGGCATCGCCTGTATGCAGCAGGTCCCAAATGCCGATGGCGCCAAGAAGAAAGAGATTGGTAAACAACATTGGAGCCAGTACCGGGGCGCCGTGAATAAAGTTCTCGTACAAGCTGGACGAGACTCCGTTGACGCCAGCAATCAAATGCAAGACAAATCCCCAAAACCCAATGATGGCTTGAATGGCCAGCACGGCCAAACACCAGTGCAAGAACCCGCGGCTCCGTTCAAAAAGGGCCGTCGCTAAGAAGCCGACTGCCAGCGCGCTCCCAACCACGGGCACCCATTCGGTCGGGTGAAAAAATCCGTTCTGAGCATGATCACACAGCGTCAGGACAAAGTTGCCGGCAAAGCCCGCCAGGGCGAGGAAGACGATCCATTGGGCCCACTCCGGTTCGGCCCGCGGAACCATTCGATTCAGCAGCAGCAGAAAACCGATCCCTGAATAGGCCAGCGGGGCGACAAAGGGTGCTGTGTAGACGAGGCTGGCTATCGTCCACTGCGAGAAAAACTGACTCTCCAGGTGAAAGATCAGCCCTGCTACGCCGACGGCGATCGAGCCGTAGCCGAGTGCCTGACCAGCCCAGTGGAAGAACACGGACTGCTGGTCCTTGTGCTTGGCTCGAAGTGAGGCGGTGAGCAACAGCGCCGCCCCGATAGAGAACCCAAAGGGGATCCATTCGCCCCAGTGACGAAACCGGTTGACCGAATGGGCAACGTAGATATCCAGGATGAGAAACACGAAGTTGACAAGAATGAAGCCTTCGAGGATCAAGACCTTGTTGTGCTTCCAGGCGTCACTTCCCATGCGTTTCTCTGAGTTGGCGGGCGATCTCTTTCATTTCGGAAAGCTTGAGCAATAGCTCATAGTTTCCGTGCCACTGAACGAAGTCGGCTCCTCCCATGAATGCACCGTGTTTGGCGGTGCGTCCATAGTAGTGCCAGAAGTCGAAATACATGAATTCAAGAGGTTCATCGAACGGTTCGGGAGTGAGCAGGCCCTCTTGGCGCAGGCCGGCAATCAGTTCTTGCCCCTGGCGCACTTTGTCGTTCGTGGATTGCAGCACGATTTCCGCTTCCCGGTAGAACTCCTCCACGCTGCCCTCGGCATGACACTTGAGGCAGGTTTCCTTCATCTGTACCTGACCTTGCAAGTAACCGGGCCGGGCCTCCGAGACGGCCGCGAAAAGCCAATAGGACAGCCGCTCGGTGGTGTCGTGCGTGACCTTTTGTCCTTCCAAACCGCTCATGTGACAGGTGGCGCAGGTGGGAACGGGCATATCGGCGGTGGTGAGCTTCTTGGGTTCGGCATCCAGATTCATGGACGCCCGCTGGGCGTTAAACAGGACGCCGTGCTTGGACTCGTTGTAGATCTCAATCTGAGAATGATCAGGACCCATATGGCACTGTCCGCAGGTCTGAGCCTCGCGAGCCAGCGATATGGAGGTCGAATGCCGCGAATGACATTGCGTGCAGGTTCCGATCGAGCCGTCCTTGTTGGGTTTTCCGATATAGTGACAGCCCATGCAGCCCTTTTCAAGAGCTCCCGCGCCTTCGATCTTGACGAGAGCGTTTGGCGGGCGGTCAACCGCCCCCGGATGATATTTTTCCGCGAAAGCGACCAGCTCGGGGGCAACGTCCACGGCGCCGTTGACGGCCGCATAGGCCGGCAAGGCGTGTCGGCTTCGGGCGAACTGCGAGTATTCGGTGGTATGGCATTGTCGGCAACTCAGCGAGGTGACGTTCTTGGCGATCGAAAACCCATGGTGCGCGAGTTCATCTTGACCCTCGCTGGTTTGGTGGCAATCCAGGCACGTCACGTTCGCGGACGCATGACGGCTTGTTTCGTACTGGTGAACGATCGCCGATGTCTCTTGCCGGTGACATTCCGCGCACTTGCCGGTCGCCTTTACATGCTGGGACGAAGAGCGGCTGGTATCCCCTGACGGCCGCTGCTGGTTGACGATCAGCGCCGCCACGATGAGCGAAGTCCCGATAAAGATGGCTATAAAAACAGATCTAAATGACATCGATGCCTCCTGTCGGCTCCAGGTGAAAAATCCCCAGCATGAGTATTTCTTGCTCCGGCCTGCAAGCGCTTCACTACTTCAGTCTGGCCTTGATTTCCCTCACCGTTTTTGCTTCCGGAAGACCGCGGTAGAAAGGGTCCAGCGGGAAGCATCCGGATATGAGCCCGGCGCGGGGGCCGGTTGTGCAATCGCTGAAGGTGCGGCAGAGTCGCTTGGCCTCGAGTGTCCCCTTTTCGAGCACGTCTCGCGGTAGTGTCGGATAGGACAGAACCATCCTCCCCAGGCCAACGGCGTCGGTTCCACCGCTTCGCACCGCCCACTGGGCGACGTGCGGCAAATACTCCTGGAGGTAGGAATACGCCGTGCCGACGATCGCGGCGTCGGGGAATAGTTTCTTGATCTTCGCTGTAAACTCAATCTGCCGCGCACAGCCGGCGAGCGGGTCCTCGGGCGGCTGATAGCCGTCGGAAGGCGGAAACAGCGCCGGCCGTTGGATGTGGGGGTTGTAGTAAGGGCTGCCAGCGGAAACGTTGACCATGCGAATGTCGAGGCTCCCAAGCAGCTCAATGAATTGGGTTGCCTCCTCGACTTGGTAAGACAGCGGCTCGTCGCGCTTCGTTCCAAAGCCATATTCGTAGGGAAGCTGGCCGGAAAAATCTTCCGGGATACCCGGCCCCAGTTTCAAGCCTTCACTTAGCTCGGGATCCGGACGGAACGGCGCAAAATCAAATCCGCTGAGGCGCACCGCGACTGCCAGCTTGGTGCCGGCTCGGATTCCGGCCACCACTTCGCGCAGGAACCGCGTCCGGTTCTCGAATGAACCTCCATAGCGGCCGGGGCGGGAATAAGCGCTGAGGAACTCGTGTCCTAAATACCCGTGGCAGTGCTTGACGTCGACGAACTTGGCGCCGCAGTGCTCGGCGACGCGCGCCGCCGCGACGAAGCGTTCGATGATTCGGGCGACGTCGTCGTCGCTGAGAACCGGGTGGTCGTCGGAAAGGTGAAATTTACGATCGAGAATCGGATGGCGATAGAGAATTTGCGGCGCCGGACCATCCTTCGTCGGGCGGCTAAAGCGCCCGGAATGCGTGAGCTGAAAGCCGACCAGCAGGTCGTCGCTTGTGCCGAACGACTCACGGTGAACGTCGACGAGCTCATCGTGCAGCCGCGCGAGACCATCTTTTGTCTGCTCGTTGAGGACGAGCTGATTGGGATTGGCCCGGGCGTCGTGCTGCACGGCCATGGCCTCGCCGCCCCAGATCCATTTGGCTCCGCTGCGGCCGAAATTTCTCCAGCGGCGGCGGACCAATTCACTGGGGCTGCTGTCGTCCTCGGCGTCCCAGCCTTCCATCGGATGGATCACCCAGCGGTTGCCAATACGAAAACCACCGGCGCCAATACCTTGAATATCGAGCGGTTGCGCCAATGGCGACTCCGGCGCCTTCAGGATTGAATCATCGCACCCGATTGACAGGTTGAGGGCCGTGAGGCGCTCGCGGAAGGCCTCGACTGTTTTGAGGGATGCGACTCTTGGATAGGAAGACATAGCAGGTTGTGCTGATCGCTAGATCGAGTTCCCAGCCAAACAGCCACTCAAGTACTGACCCCGGCAGCGAGGTTTCAACAGTGTGTTATCGCGTTTTGTGTCATCGCGTTTTCTATCATCGCACTTCGAGCGTGGAATTCCGTCCACGCCCTCGAGTTTGGCCATTCCGAAGTGGGGCGGGCATCCTTGCCTGCCATGCATCGGTCTCCGGTCGCCAAAGAGGCGCGGAGTGCCACGCCGGACCGCGGACTTCCGTCCGCAGCTCTGTCGGACCATTTGAAACTTTGCCGCAAATTCGGGGATTTCCCTAGACCAGCGGCCCGCCCGGGTTATACTCCTGGAACTGCTCGATCTTGGGAAACTCATCGATATGGCCTCCCGACTCGATGATCGCCAGGCAACGGCGGGCTTCCCCCTCGATCGACGAGGTGTCGATGCCGCCCCACTGGGGCAGGTAAGCCTCGATCTTCTTTAGGCCCTTTTCCAACTGCCGGGTGGCTCCGATGGGGTTGCCCTTTTGGTGATGGTAGAAGCCTACCGCGAAATGGATGAGGCTCTGCAAAAACCACCTTTCCGGCTGCTGGGTCGGAGTCCAGACTTCCTCGAGAACTTCGTGACAGTCGAAAAACTCACCCCGATTGAAGAGTTCGATCCCTTCGCGGAACAAGATGGGCGCTGCGTGCTTCATGCTGGTGCCTCGTGCTAAACTTATAGTTTACTTATAGATAACTCGTCTGTTCTGGTCCCCCCGTGGACCGCCGGTAAGCCCCCCCCTATGGCCCTCAACTCAGCGCGCAAAAAACTTGAGCAGTCCAAAAGCCAGGAGGGCCGTTTGCCGCCGGGCCAGTATCTAACATTGAAATGGCCCGTGCTGCATGAGGGATCCGCCCCCAGCTTCGACCCAGTCACCTGGACGCTCAAGGCTCGCGGGCTGGTCGAAAATCCGATCCAGCTCAGCTGGGAGGAGTTCAAAACGCTCCCACGCAAGCGCGTCAAAGCTGATTTCCACTGCGTTACTTCCTGGAGCAAGTTCGACAACGAGTGGGAGGGGGTACCTTTCTCGGTGATCGCGGAAATGGCTGGCCCCAACCCCGAGGCCGGATTCGTCATGGTCCACGGGGAGAACGGCTACACCACAAACGTGCCCCTCGCGGATTTGATGCGGGCCGATGTTTTATTGGCCGACTGGCACGCCCCCGAGCCTCTCACGGCCATCCACGGAGCCCCGCTTCGGCTGGTCGTTCCTCACCTTTATGCCTGGAAAAGTGCCAAATGGGTGACGACTCTCGACTTCATGGCAATAGACCGGGCAGGCTTCTGGGAGCAAGTAGGGTATCATATGTATGGGGATCCTTTTAGCGAGGAGAGGTGTCGAGGGTAGTCAGCGCTGCCCTGCCGCCACAAAACGCCGGTTGGCGGAGGAAGAATAGCCCGTCTGAGAACCCATGGCCCGTAACCAAATTACCGCAGACAAAGCGCTTAGCCCCAACGGCAAGCTGAAGATTGAGGTTTTTGAAGAGCTGGAGTACGTTTGGGTTCCGAAAGGCAGCTTCTGGATGGGGGTCGCCGAGGGTGATAAGGTCGCCGCCGATTCTGAGACTCCGCGACATAAGGTTCGCTTAACCAAGGGTTTTTGGATGACGCGCGGCCCAGTGACTGTCGAGGCTTATCGGCGGTTCTGCAAGGCCGTACACAAGGAATTGCCCGAATACGCCGGGTTCGATCAGGGAGATGATCACCCGGTCGCCAAGGTCAACTGGACAGATGCGGTCGCCTACTGCGAATGGGTTGGCGGACGCCTTCCGACCGAGGCGGAGTGGGAATACGCCGCCCGCGCCGGCCAGGAAGGGAACAACTACCCCTGGGGCACCCGCATCAGCCATCTGAAAGCGAACTACTACGGCAAAGGCCAAAAGTGGCAGGGTACCTCTCCGGTGGGAAGCTTTCCTGCCAATGCGTACGGCCTCTACGATATGGTCGGAAACCTGTGGGAGTGGTGTGCCGACTGGTATGAGGAGAATTACTACTCCAAGTCTCCGAAAATCGATCCAGACGGCCCCAAGGAAAAGACCAACGCGCGCGTCATACGCGGCGGCTCTTGGGGCAGCAGCTCCCGGTTTCTAAGAGTCTCCACGCGGGCACGAGTCGGGCCGCAGATTCGCGGAAGCCTGCAGGGTTTCCGCTGCGTGCGCGAAGACGGAGCGTCCCCGGAAGTCAAGCCTACCCGCACCCGCCGCAGAAACGCCGGCTGGTAGCGGCCAGCCCACATTTCTCAGTAGCCAGGTATCTTCAATTCACTATCGCATCAAGCGGGTTTTGCCAGCGCAAACCGGGAAAGCGCGCAAAATCGCCATCTGTCGAGCATAAGCTGAGACCGTGTTCTATCGCGAGAGCCGCGAGATGAACGTCAGGTACGAGGTTCGCCTTCATTCCATAGCCTGTCAATAATGTTCCCAGAAGGGCTCGGTGTCGCTCCCCAGGAAAGGGAATCCAGGCGGGTTCACAGTCTAACCATTCTTCCACCTGATTCCACGCGCATGCGAAGGTCTGGGGCCGCTCGAAGATGCGCGGATTGGTTACCACCCTAACGAAGCTCAATAGGCTGGGCCAAGGCAATCCGACACCCGTGTCCCCGTTCAGTTGAATATCGAGCCACTGCCGGGCAGGGCCGTGCTGAGGGAGGGTGGTGACGTGGGAATAGACGAGGATATTCGTATCGATGAGAATCACCGGAACGATTCTCCTTCCGCTATCGCGAGCACTTCGCCAACATCATCCAGATTCGCTACCAGACAACGTCCCAGAGAAGCCGTTCCTGTCCGGTAGCGTTTTTTTGCTTTCCGAGGCGACACCATTTGCTCCAATCCCAGCCTCAGGGCCTCGTTCACCGTAGCCTTGAGGGTCTTTTTTTGTGTTTTTCGGACCCGGGCGAGCAGGGCGTCTACATCGTCCTCTAATGTGAGCGTGGTTCTCATGCATCAAAGCATAAATATTTTGATGCCTTGATGTCAAACAGCATTCGCGCCAGCGCCCTTGATCATTCCTGGCTGACGCAAATTCGGGGCGCGCTGTTGTTGCGGCAAGCAGCTCAAGCGGTTCGGCGAAGCCGGACCCTGTTTGGCTCAGAACCGCAACTGCAATGTGAATTTGAATGCCCGCCCGTCGTTGAGGGTGTTCGTGATTTGTCCGAAATTGTTCTCGCTCAGTGACTGCCCGGGTTCGGAGAATTGGGGGTGATTGAGGAAATTCAGCGATTCGGCCCGGAACATCAGGGAGCGGTCGCCTCCCAGGGTAAATTGCCGAGACAGACCGGCGTTGACATTCCAAACTCCGTCTTTGCGGAACGTGTTTCGCCCGAGATTTCCGACGGCGTCGGTCGGCAGCAGGAATGAAAATGCCGATGCCGGCAAGAGTTCGACAGAAGTATCGGGATGGTCGATCCTGCGGCCGAGCACCGCCGGGTCGGCCACATTCGGGCGGTCGCTCGATGCCCCGTCGACGTTGCCGACGCCGGGGGCGTCCGAGCCCGAGCGGAGGGTGAAGGGCGTGCCGGACTTGAGAAGCACAATCGAGCTGAGCTGCCAGTGGCCGAAGATCTTGCGCAAGAAGCGGTTCTGCCCACTGAGCGATGGCGTCTCGTAGTTGAGCCGCCAGAGCATGGCGTGAGGCTGGTCGAAATTGCTCAAGCCTCTCATTTGCCTGTGGATGTCAAATTCGCCGGGGGCGCGGCTCGCGCGGGCGTCACGGCCCCACGCGGTGTTGGTGTAATCCGATCCTAAATCGATCGCCTTGCTGAACCAATAAGACGCGTCGACGGTCAGCCCCGCCCAGCGCGGAATACGCAGTGTGACTTTGGCAGCGTCGAAGTAGCTGCGAGAGCCATTCAGTACCCGCAGCACCTCAAAGAAACGCTGATCCGGCCGGCGGTCGTTGACGTTCTCGGAAAGTTGGGGCAGTCCCTCGACTTGCCTCGCCCGGTTGAGATACCAAGCCGACAAAAGCTTGTGGGAGCGGCTCCCGACATACCCCAATTGGACGGTCCAGTCGTTGAACGCCTTGAGTTCCCAAATGAAGTTGTACTGGTGCGAATAAGGTGACGCCAGATCCGGATCGAGGACCCTGATGTCGCTGCGAGCGTCCGAGTTCAACTGGGCCGCGTCGAGCCCCCCCAAAGGATTCACTAGATCGGGGGCCCGGATGTCGATCGAAAGAATCTCCGGAGGATTGAAGCGCGACTGCATGAAGGTCGCCGGGAAGATCTCGCCATACTGAATTCCATAGGCCCCGCGAATGACGCCCCACGAATCGCTCAAGCTGTAGGCGAATCCGAAGCGCGGCGCCAGGTTATTACAATCGCAATCGTAGGGAATGTCACTGAGCCCGTTCACCTCGGTCGCCGCCGTGACCGGGCGGTAGCGAAGGCCAAAATTCAGCGTCAGATTCGCGTTGACCTTCCATTGGTCCCCGGCAAAGAACTGCATATCCCAGTTGCGAAACCCGCGGTGGGCATCGCCGATCGCAAAGCGGTAGGAACTGGGTGCTCCCAACGCAAGATTGACCAGCGGGTCTCGCCCAAAATCTCGCCCGAATCGAAACGTTCCGCGATGATTGTTGCTCTCGAACCCGTTGACCTGACGCCGCAAAACCTCCGAGCCACCGGTGAGCAGGTGGTTGCCGCGAGTGTGCCGCAGGCGCCCGGCATACCGGAACATGTTTTGCGCCCGGTCAATAGGGAAGCTGCCACTGGGGCCGATGGACTGCAGAATACGCCCGAACAAGAAGAACGGGCCGAGCGAGGTTTCTTCCGGCACGATCAGCGACCCAATGCGATCGTAGCCAGCCGAAAAATCAGTTGTGGTCGTCGGAGTCCATCCGCGGCTCCAGGTTAGCCGGGCGCGGTTGTTCTTCGTGATCGTATCGGGATTCTGCCCGCCGACGAGCTGGAAAGCCTCGACATCTTGCAGCGTCAGATTGTAGCTGACGGCAAGCCGGTCTTCATTCCAAGAGTGCTCCAGCACGGCGCCGATGCGGTCGTTATTGATGTTCTGCTGAGCGTTCGTATTGAGAGCCCGCGGGTTGATGTCGGTTCGATTGGGAAGCTGAGCGGGATAGGCTCCGATAATCGCTTCAACCAGGGCGCGGGTGGCTGGGTCGCTGGCTAGCACTGTCCGCTCGTCGGCCGCCGGCACAAGGACGTTCCCGTTCACTTGGCCCCGCAGCTTGCGCTGGCTCCCGGTCAGCGTAAGGTTCGTGTTCTTCCCCAGACGAGAACCGAACTGAAACCCATAGTCATTCGAGCGTGCAGGTTGAACTTCACCAACCTGGAAGAACGACCGCGCGCTGAGAATGCTATTGTTGTGACCCCAATTCAGTTCGCCGTGGACGTCGGACACGCGGGAAGGTCCCAGATGGAGAGGCTGGCTGGGGCGTCCGCCAAATTCCTTGCCGAAGAAATTCTGCTCGACGTTGAATTCCTTGATAATTGTCGCGGTCGTCCCCATGCGCTGGTTCAGTTCCTTGAGGACGTTGTTGTCGATCAACGTTAGGCGGACATTTTCGTTGCGGCGCGACTCTCCGGATTCTCGGTCGACCTCACCGAGCAGGTTGAGCGCGGTGCGGTCGTTGGAAGCAGCTGCCGGCGAGATCGCTGCGTCAAGAGCTACCGCGTCAAGAGCTGCCGCGTCAGGAGCTGCCGTGGCCGTCGCCTCGCTGGGGTTTGCGGCGTCGGGGTCGGCGGCGGTCGCCGCGGTAGTGGAGTTCGGGGTCGCGGTTTCAGCGGCTCCGGTTGCGTTCGAGTCGGTATCGCCGGGCTCAGCGGCAATCGCCATGCCGCAGCAACACGCGACGAGGGCGACCAGCCGCAACCTTGCTGAAAACCTGTCTGACTGCTCCCCCATGGTTGATCCCAGCGCTAATCCCAGCTTAACTAAACCCAGACACTATCCACGCGCCCAGAGTTGTCCAATACAAGATGAGCCTGAAGAGGAGGAGTGTTTCCAGCACAAGATGAGCCTGAAGACAAACAGGACGGATCCG
>Ga0114996_10003402_pt1 | contig 19807 bp, 11 predicted proteins | sample ArcticOcean_MG_C_4_FD_87039 | JGI IMG/M metagenome (GOLD analysis project Ga0114996, IMG submission 87039) | Marine microbial communities from western Arctic Ocean - ArcticOcean_MG_CB4_134 | ecosystem: Environmental > Aquatic > Marine > Oceanic | place: Arctic Ocean: Canada Basin | collected...
ATCCCACCGGAGATTTAGAGCGAAACGACTCTCCTGACAATCTCGCCCTCGTCACGGGTTACTACCGTCACGGTCGCTACTCCATTCTCCAGCAGGTATTGCCGCGCCTTATCGATGCCCGCGCCGACTTCGGCGGGACCGTGGCTGTCGTCACCAAGACAGAACGGGATTCCCATTTCGCTGGCCCGTTTCACGAGCCATGGCGCGGGATAGGGGGTGCCGAGGCCCTTGCGATAGCCAGCGGTGTTGAGATCGAGGATGCAGGCGTGTTCTCGAACCGCTTCTAGCGCGCCGTCAGCGGCTAGCCGAATCTTTGGCGTGTCGAGCGAAGAGTTCGGGCCGGCGTTCTTTCTAAGTAAGTCGAGGTGTCCGACCACATCGGGCCGCAGCGCGGCGACCATTTCGGCTACGGTTTCGTAGTAGCGCACGGCCAATGCTTCGAGCCCGCCGCATGCCTCGGTGGCGCGTTCGAACTCCGCTTTTTCCGAGTCGATCGAGATCTCATCCACGTAGTGGACCGAGCCCACCATATAGTCGAATCCAAAGCGCTGATGGCGGCCAAGCATCTCCTCGCGGTAACCTTGCGAAGGAACAACTTCGGCCTCGAAACCCCGGAGCACAACCAGCCTCCCGGCGAATTGTTCGGAAAGTTCGCGAATCGCTTCAGCATAGGCTTCAAAGTCTCGCTGCAATCGCTCGACCGTGAAGCCCTTTTCCTTTTCGGAATCGTAGACAAACCGTGGCTCGCCGCGGGGGGCGTGTTCACTGACGCCGAAGGTTTGGTAGCCGGCGGCAACCGCGGCCTCGAGGACTTCGCGCAGGCGCCCAGTGGCGTGTTCGCAGAACTCTCCACTGTGGCCGCCGTGAAGGGATACTCTCCAAGGCTCGGGAAGCATTGATTTCAGTGTGGTTTGAGTTCCGGTGCCCGCATCAAGCCTCGTTTATGCCGCAACATCGGCGCGACAGTCCCCCGCGGTCATTGTTGTGAACAAGGTTGTGAACAAGGTTGTGAACAAGCGCTGTAAGTCCGATGTTCGTGGCGGTCTAGCTCTCCCCGCTGCCTTCCTCGTTCTCTATACGCCGAGCGGTCTTGATGAAGATCGGGATCTCGGGCACGTTCTTAGCGGAGCTTTTTTGCACGGTTTTCACCGTGCCCATCTTGGTTACGATATCCATACCCTCAAAGACTTTCCCAAAGACGGTGTATCCGATGCCGTCTCCCTTTGCATAGTCGCGGTCCAGACGGGGATTGTTCCTGACACTGATCATGAACTGGGTGGTGGCGCTTTGGGGGTCCGATCCGCGCGCCATGGCAACTGCCCCCTTGACATTTTTCAGCCCGTTGTCCGATTCGCTATCAATCGGGTCCCTTGTTGCCTTCCTTTTTAAGCGCACGTCGTAACCACCAGCCTGAACATAGTAATTCTTGATGACCTTATGGACAATCGTGTGATCGTAAAATTTCCGATCGACATACGCCAGGAAGTTTTCGACCGTCTTCGGCGCGGCATCCGCGTCCAGTTCCAGCTTGATTTCGCCCTTCGTTGTATCGAAGAGAACGTAGTGCTTGCCGGTCAGCGGTTCAGGTTCCGGGGGAGGAGCTTCGACCTTCTTTTCGGGAACCGCCGCCTCCGGTGGTGCCGAGGAGCAACCCAGGGCCGCAACCAAAGCGGCGAATAAAAACACTGTGCGGACTCTTCTAATTTTTCTCATAGTACTTTCCTCCCCATGCCGCTCTCGCACAACCCAAGAGCACTTCGTTTTTATTGAAGGCGGTACCCGCAGTCACCCGGCGACCAACACGGGACGAGCCGGAAGATCTCCGCGCTGTATGGAACCGTACGCGATTTCCGCCGCTCCAAACAGAGGATACACTCCTGGGCTCTGGGACGCAACCTCGGGTACGACACCTGGTACGACGCCTCGGGTACACGCCGGGTTGGTAGGGGTTCCGCAACGCGCCGCCAACTCCACCCGCTGGTTTAGAGATCGCATGACGCCTGCCGTCCAGCGTGGCTAACCTCCTCGACGTTCGTGTCAGAATGCCCCGAGTCTTCGAGACAGTCCAGGGCCAAGACATTGAAAATATTACGCGCGCGGAATGGCCTTCGGAATGAATAAGCGTTTGTGCCGATGTCTCACTGGATTCTAGCCGTGCGCCCTGAGGCAAAGGCATCCATTCGAAAAGTAAAAGGAGATATCCGTGAAAAAAATGGAAACAATCCGAAGACGAACCAAATGGAAGATAGCCCGGGTGACGTTGATAGGGCTGGCGACTGTTGCGGGATCAAATCTGATCGCACAAACAGAGCCCACTGCCACCCGGACCTTCACCTATTCTGCCAAATACGTCTGCAAGGACGTTCCCGTACCAGCAACCGAGCCAGCACTCCGGCTGGGGCCCGCCGCTCTTCGCACTGTCGTGAACGTTCATCACTCGGGTCAGGAGCGCATCAAGGTGGGCATCAAAGTAATCGAAGCTCATGGCCTGGGCGATCCTAACGATCGAGTCGCCGGCCGCACGATGACGGTTTTGCAGCCGATGGAAGCAGTGTTCATCGACTGCCGAGACGTCGCGCGCATTCTGGGCGGTCCGATTCGGGTCAGCGACGGCTTCGTGGTGATCGAGACGGATCAAATGGTCGATGTGACAGCGGTCTACACTGCCTTTAATCGGCGTCTCGACGCGCCGTCGGAAGGCGTGTCGATCGATGTGGAATCGATCCGGCCTCGGGTGAGGAGCGTCCCCACCGCGAATGACACAGCGGCCACGCTGAGCGGCCCGCGGAAGCCCAGCCTATAGCGGACTTAGAAAACGTATCGGCCAGCCTGTTTGTTTCGCGGGTTGGCCGGTGCGTCCCACGCCAAACGGTCTCACGACGAACCTGCGCGACGACAGGACGGCGTCAGCGAACGCGCGAGCCCCCGTCCTCGCTTGTTCTGCCCGAGAACTTTCTGTGGCACTGAACGCCCTCGCCATTCCCAGAAATCGAACGATCGTCATGCCGCAGGCCGTTCTCGCGTATAATCTGGATGAAGCGCAAGTGTGCCATGACCTATTCGGGAGCCCCTCTTCCTCGAAGTTTTCGACCGCTCTTTACTGTAACGATTGCTGTTTTCTTGACCGGTTGGCTCTTCGTTTCGACCGCAACGGCTGAACAACCCACCGCCGAACAGCTCGAGTTTTTTGAATCGAAGATCCGCCCGGCGTTAGCGGGCAACTGCTATTCCTGCCACAGCGCCCAGACGAAAACTCCCTTTGCCAACCTGCGCCTCGATAGCCTGGCCGGGTTTCTCAAGGGCGGCGACGCCGGACCTGCCATTGTCCCTGGGGACCCAGGAGCCAGCCGCCTGATCCAGGCCCTGCGCTTCGCCTCGACCATCAAGATGCCCCCGACCGGGAAGCTGACCGAGGAGCAGATCAGCGCGTTCGTCCAGTGGGTGGAGATCGGCGCTCCCTGGCCCCAAGAGCAAGCCCCGGAAACGGCGGGACCCAAGCCCAAGTTTGATCTCGAGGCGCGTAAGCGTGAGCACTGGGCATGGCAGCCGCTCAAGCAATCGTCACCGCCGGCCGTTGGCGATTCACAATGGTCTGACCATCCAGTAGACCGCTTTCTCCTGGCCCGGCTAGAAGAAAAGCAACTTTCGCCGGCCGAGCCCGCGGATCGCTACACCCTCTTACGCCGGCTGTCTTTCGATCTAACCGGCCTGCCCCCCTCGCCTCAGCAGATCGAAGCCTTCGTTCACGATGATTCCGATGGAGCCTACGAGCGGCTGGTCGATCGCCTGCTGTATTCGCCACGTTTCGGCGAGCGCTTTGCCAGGCGCTGGATGGATCTGGTCCGCTACACCGAATCGCATGGCAGCGAAGGCGATCCCGATGTGCCTCTCGCTTGGCGCTACCGCGACTATCTCGTGCGGGCGTTCAACAATGATGTTCCCTATGACCAGTTGATTCGCGAGCACCTTGCGGGCGACTTGCTCGATCCCCCCCGCTGGAATGAAGAGCTGCGGATCAATGAGTCCATCATCGGCACCGCCCATATGAGGATGATCGAACACGGCTACCAGCCCGTCGATCCTCTCGAAGACCGGGTCAAGTGGACGGACAATCAGATCGACGTCTTCTCGAAGGCTTTCCAAGGCTTGACGGTTTCCTGCGCGCGCTGTCACGACCACAAGTTCGACGCCATCAGCCAGAAAGATTTCTACTCCCTCTTCGGCATCTTCGGGGGCGCCCGTCCGATTCAGGTGGCCATCGACGCGCCCGGTCACCTCAATAAGAATCGCGGTAAGCTTGCCGGTTTAAAGCAGCAGGTCAAGGACCACCTCGCGGATTCGTGGGAGAAGGAAGCGCATCAGATGCGATCGCGTTTGGAAGACGCCGGGCCTTCTTACGCTCCCCTGGAACGCGCCGCCTGCGATGACGAGAGTCCGCTGTCAGCATGGGTAGCCCTTTCCGGCAAGCAGGGGGAGGAGTTCAGCAACGGGTGGAGCAGCTTAGCTGAACGCTGGCGAAAAGAAATCGGCGAGCGCAAGAAGTTCAACCAAGAAAACTTCGAGCTTGCATGGGATTTGACGGCAGGCGATTATTCGGACTGGTTGCGCGAGGGCGTTGGCTTGCCCGAAAAAACCTCCCAGCCCGGTGAGTTCTGGGTTCAGACCGAAGGTGACCGTGTCATCAACGGCGTCTACCCGGCGGGCGTTTACACGCATTTGCTGAGCCCCAAGCATAACGGCGTGCTCTCCTCGCCGCGATTCAAGATCGAAAGCGATTTGGTCAGCCTGCGCCTGCTCGGAGGCAACTTCAGCTTTGCCCGCTTGATGGTCGAGAACTACGCGGTGCCTCGCGGCGGCATCTATGACCAGAGGAGCAGCCCCAAGAGCGACCGCATGCAGTGGTACACCTGGGATACAACTTTCTGGAACGGGTTTGATGCCTATATCGAGTTCGCGACGCTCGATGACCTGACCATTTTCGCGCTCGACGCGATCGACGGCAAACGCAAGCCGAGACCCAAACCCAAGCTCGATGGGCGGTCTTTCTTCGGCGCCGACCGCATTGTTTTCCGCAAAGGCGAAGGGACCAAAGAGATTCCGAAGCAAGAAGCAGCGCCTATTCTTCACCTGCTGGAGCACGGGCCCGATGAAGAGGCGCCGCGATCGGCCGGGGAGCTAGCCGATCGTCTGCAGGAGCTGCTGCTCTCAGCCATCAACGCTTGGCGCCAGGGGACGCTGACAGACAAGCAAGCCGCTTTTTTGGACGATTTCGTCCGCAAGGGCTTCTTGCCGAATTCGCTTGCCAAGCTCGAAGACCTGCGCCCGATGGTCGCCGAGTATCGCCGCCTCGAAGAAGAGGTTCCGGTTCCGCGGCGGGTCCCGGGCATCCTCGAAGAAGGCGCGCCCGATCAGCCGCTGCTGGTTCGCGGCAACTACAAGAATCCAGGCGACCGTGTCCCGCGCGGTTTTCTGGAAGCGTTCGGGAAGGTTCCCTACGACGATCCCGGCACGGTGCGGCTGCGGCTGGCCAGCGATGTTGCCAACCCGGACAATCCGCTGACTTCGCGCGTGATGGTCAATCGCCTCTGGTACTACCTGTTTGGACGCGGCATCGTCTCCACGGTCGACAACTTCGGCAAGGTTGGAAAGACGCCGACCCACCCCGAGTTACTCGACTACCTTGCGTCTCGCTTCGTCAATCGCGGCTGGTCGATCAAAGACCTGGTGCGGTTCCTGGTGACGACAAGGGCCTATCAAATGGATAGCCATGCGTCCGAGCTGGCCGCCGAAGCAGACCCGGGCAACGAGCTTCTGCAGCACATGCCGATTCGCCGTCTGGAAGCCGAATCCATCCGCGACTCCGTGCTGGCGGTTTCGGGTCAGATTGATCTCAGTATGCACGGGCCGTCGATTAAGACCTTTTACACGCATGATTCCGGGAAGGGCTCAGGAGATAATCGGGGTCCGCTCGACGGGGACCGCCGTCGCAGTGTCTATCTGGAGATTCGGCGCAACTTCACGAATCCCTTTCTGGAAGTCTTCGACGCCCCCAAACCGGCAAGCACGCGCGGGCAGCGCGACATCACCAACGTCCCCGCGCAGTCGCTCACGCTGCTGAACGATCCGTTCGTCATTGGGCAGGCGGCGAGGTGGGCCGAGGCGTTGCTGGCTGATCCCGCGCTCGCCAACGGCAAGCGGCTTGAGCATATGTTTCTCAAGGCGCTCGGCCGCAAGCCCTCGCCCTTGGAACTCGATAAATCGCAGACCTTCCTCGCGTCGCTGGCACAAGAGCATGGAGTCCCGGCGGACAAGATCAACGACGACGCCCAGGTCTGGCAAGACTTCGCTCAAGCAATGTTCAACTTCAAGGAATTTCTCTACCTTCAGTGAGACTGCTTCTCGTGAGAATGCTTTCAGGGAAAATGTGATGACGAACCCCGCAAATTCCGCTTCCCATCGTTGGCGCCCGCGTGGCCCGATCAGCCGCCGTGAGATGCTCACAAGGTGTTCGACCGGCTTTGGAATGCTGGCGCTCTCCGGCCTGATGGCCGACCCGGCTTATGCCGGCTTGACGGAAAGTCCGCTGAGGTCCGCGAAGCCGCATTTTGCGCCCAAAGCGAAAAGCGTCATCCTCTGCCACATGTCGGGCGGCGTCTCGCATGTGGATTCGTTCGACCCGAAACCGCGCCTGGCCAAGGAAGCCGGAGAGCCGCTGCCGATGAAGGTCGAGCGGACGATGTTCAACCAAAACGGCAATATCTTCCCGAGCCCCTGGGAGTTCAATAACTACGGGGAAAGCGGTATTCCGGTCAGCGATTTGTTTCCTCACACGGGCTCGTGCGCCGACGACTTAGCGGTCATTCGCTCGATGACGGCGCGCTTCAACGAGCACGCCCAGGCCAACTTTTTCTTCCACTCCGGCCAGCCCTTCACCGGGTTCCCGAGCCTGGGCGCTTGGACGACCTACGGCCTGGGCGCTGAGTCGAAAGACCTCCCCGGCTTCGTCGTGCTCGGCAGCGGCGGCATTCCGCTGGGCGGGATCAACATGTTCGGCAACGGTTTTCTGCCTGCTGTCCATCAGGGATCGCTGATCTTTCCCGAACGCGATGAGCCGCTGGCCAACGTCAAGCCCAAAGAAGCCGACCGCTTGCAGCGGAAACGGCTGGCCTTCATCGATGAGATGGACGCGGGTTTCCTCGAGAGCCAGCACGACCCGCAAGTCGAGGCGGCTGTTCGAAACTACGAGACGGCCTACCGTATGCAGACGGCGATCCCCGAGTTGGTTGACCTGCGCGGCGAGACCGAAGCGACCAGGAAGCTTTACGGGATGGACTCGGAAATCCCCCAGAAGGCGGCTTACGCCAAGCAGTGCCTGATGGCGAGGCGGCTGGTCGAGCGCGGAGTGCGCTTTATCGAACTCACGATGGTCACCCGCAAGGGAACCCAGCCCGGCAACCCCTGGGACCAGCACGGCGGCCTAAGGGAGGGGCACGGTTGGAATGCCTTCCAGGTCGACCAGCCGATCGCCGGTTTGATCAAAGACCTCAAGGCTCGCGGACTCCTCGATGAGACCCTGATCGTATTTTCCGGGGAGTTCGGACGCACCCCGTTCTCGCAAGGCACCGACGGCCGCGATCACAATCCATGGGGCTTCAGCCTGTGGCTAGCCGGCGGCGGCATCAAGGGCGGAACGATCTTTGGCAAAACGGACGAATACGGCTACCACGCGATTGAAAACCGCCTGACCTTCCACGACCTGCACGCCACGATTTTGCATTTACTGGGGATCGATCACGAAAAGCTGACCTACCAGTACGGCGGCCGCGACTTCCGGCTAACGGACGTGCACGGGCATGTGATCAAGGAGATTCTGGCGTAGAAGAGAACCATGCAGTTTGCGGCAGGCCAAGACAGAATCAACGCGATTCATCAGTATCAGCGAAAAAAACACATGCCGCTCAACAGCTACGGAGTTCTCAAGGGACGCCCTATCGCCCGCAAGCTGGGCGCGGGGGCGAGCCCGCACTACCAAGTCCACATCGTCGACGATCACTTCGACTACCGCATCGCGGTCAATGTCAAGTCCAAGCTGAATCCCTCGGAGTTGGAATACCTGGTAGTCGAAGACTTCGCGCACCCGGTTCTGGAACAGTTGCCGGGGCTGGAGCTGGGTTTCACCGAAACCGAGCGCGCGCCGGGAAGCCTTTCGCTCGATTATATCCGCGCCAATCTGTTCAACCGGGACAGGATGAAGCCGCTGCCTCACAACGTCCCGGGCCCCGACAACGACCTCAATGAAAAGATCGACGCGGTCATGCAGCGCGCCATCTCGGACGAACACGCACTGGTCTACGCGTTCGGCGAGCGCTGGGGTCCGGAGCGCGACAGGAAAGACAAGCATTTTGGGTTTCTGCCTGGCAACGGCATTCATGACATCCACATGAATCAGGGCAACAGCCAGAATTTCCGGGCGCAAGACGGCGTTTGGCAGGACGGGGGATTGCTGATCCATTTCCCGGCCGCGGGCGGCGCCCCTGAGAGCTGGTCGGCCGTTTTCCTCAAATTCCAGTCCCAAGCCTGGCATACCGACGATGTGAATGGACACGCGCTGGCGGGTCCGCCGCCAATCGAACCGCCGATAGACCCGCCACCACCAGATCCGCCGACTGATCCACCGCCGATTGACCCACCACCCGACCCACCGCCGCCGGACCCGCCGTCCACGGACCCGCCGGCCACCGAGCCCCAGGGAAACATTCGCATTGTTGCCGCACTCGTCAATCCCATCGGTCCCGGCCCGGAAGCGGAAACGGTAACGATCCTCAACAGGACCGCGGAAGAAATCTCTCTCGACCTCTGGTCGCTGGCCGACAGAAACAAAAGGAAGCAAGTGCTGGGAGGGTCGATCGCCGCCGGGGCAGCTCAAGTCATCGCTCTTTCCGCCGACGTTCAGCTTTCAAACAAGGGCGGCATCATCACGCTGCTGAACGCCCAGGGGCTGAAGGTCGACGGCGTTTCCTACACTAAGACCCAAGCTGGCCGGGAGGGTTGGACGGTCGTCTTCTAGCTGTCCGAATTTCTGGGACGCGGGTGCGGTGCCCTGCCTCCGCCCGGATCGGCTGAGAGGCAGTCGCTACGATGCCGTTAGACGTGGCGCTCGCATGCAGGAATCCGTGCGCCACATCACGAGCTTGACGCCCCCGCTGCTGTATCATAGGCCCCATGAAACCCCTCGTGAAGGTTGTCGTTGGATTGGCCGCCGCCTACCTGGTGATCATGCTGGTCAGCGGGCTGGCGATCCAGATGATGGTCTCCGGATCGGCCGACACGATCCGCGAGCAGTTGGAGTCTCGTGTTCCCATCCCCGTCTCTTTCGGCGACGGTGATTTTGACTTGGCGCAATGGTTCCTGTTTCAACCCGCGATTGCGCTGCACGATGTTTCGATCGGCAACCCCGACGGCTTCTCGGAAAGCAACCTTCTGGATGCGAGCGAGGTTTCCACCCAGGTGGCGCTTTTCTCGCTGTTCGGTGACCGCATCGAAATTCGCTCGATAACCCTGGGGCACCCGGTTCTGCGTGTTGAGCGAAACCGTCAGGGAAAGACGAATCTCGAGGTTGCCGCGGCGCTCATTGCCGACAGCGCCACCCAAGGGGCCGCGCCCGCTTCGGAAGGTGCCGAAAGCTCGGAAAGCAAGGCGCTGGCCATTGAAGGTTTCTACCTCGACCAAGGCGAGGTCTGGTACGCCGACGCAGCGAAGGACGGCGGCGCCCCCACGCTGTTTGTTGGGGACATCGATCTGCGGTTGCTGGACTTTTCCAGCGATGCCACCTGCAAGTTGACGCTGCAGGCGTCCTTCTATGGCGGCAGCCGGTCTGAAGTGCGATTCAGCGGTCGAGGCGGCCCCTTTGGATCGCGGTCCTTACCGGCCCAGGGGGAACTGGCCGTCGAGATCGCGCCCGCGGAAATTCCGGCGGATTTACGGGAGGAATACCTCGGCGAACTGTTGCGCGATCCACCCAGTGGCAGCTTGGTGGCTTTCGAAACCACCATGCGGGGCGATCTGATGAAGACGTTTGAGGGAGACGGCAAGCTGACGCTCTCCGACTTCGAGATTGGCAACGAACATCGCCTGCCGCTGAACGGCGAGGCTCCGCTGAAACTCACCGTCAAGCGCATGATGACCAACCCGTCGTTCGACTTGGTGATCCCGGATGGCTCCCTGACGCTTGGCGACGGGACTTGGAACGGGCAAGCCAAGCTCTCCTATGCGAACTCCAAAGTTCAAGGATCGAGCGGCGGAAAGATCGCCGGCGTCGATATTGACCAAATGATGAGCGCATTGGCGGCCGCCAGCGATAAGGTCTCCGGCACGGTTGCTGTTCCGCAATACAGTGTGAGCTTCGCCGGCGCGGACGCGGACCAGATCCGCAACTCGCTCGCCGGGTCCGGCAACCTGACGCTCGAAGAAGGCCAGATCAGCGCTTTCAACCTGCTCGGCACGATTCAGAAAAAGGCGGATCAATTGCTCGGCGGCGACAGCCCAGAGCCGGGCGAGACGGAGTTCACGACTCTATCGACCGACTTTGAGATTCGGACTCAGCAAGTCCACCTGACGAATATTTTGCTCGACAGCCCAGCGTCCGACGTGAGCGGCCAAGGATACTTTACCTTCGAAAAAGAGCTGTACTTTGACCTTGATGCAACGGTGCAGGGCGCGTTGGCCGCCACGCTCGGGGGCAAGCCCAATAGCGAGGGGACGACAATTGCGAGCGTCCCGGTAAAGATCAGGGGAACGGTCGACGCCCCCAAGGTCTCACCCGACATCGGCCGAATCGTTGGCGATAAGGTGAAGGGCGTGCTGGATTCACTTTTCAAGAAACGGCAGCCGCCGAGTGAAGAAGCGCCGCAGCCGTAGCCGGACCGGCCGTCCTGGCTAGTGGTTCACGTCGAAGTAGCTGCAGTCGGGGTGCGGGAAGACAAGCGCGCTGACGCTAGCTTCTGGATCCATCATGCAGCCTTCGGTGAGCTGAATGCCGATCTCTTCGGGACGCAGCAACCGGAACAGCGCTTCCTGGTCTTCCAGGGCAGGGCAGGAGGCATAGCCAAAGCTGTAGCGGCGGGTCCGGTACTTGGCCTTGAAGCGGTCGAGCATCGTGGTTAATTCGGGATCGGGGAAGCCGTAGTCCTCGCGGATTCGCCGGTGCAGCCATTCCGCGCAGGCCTCGGCTGTTTCGAGAGCCAGCGCTTGCACGGCGTGCGACTTGAGGTACTCCCCTTTTTGCTTGTAGTCCTCGGCGCGTTCGCGAATTCCTTCGCCCGAGCTGACGGCGAAGAGTGCGACCGAATCCCGCGTTCCGTTATTGCCGGGCAGGACGTAGTCGGCCAGACACAGCCCGTCCTCGCGCCGCTGCCTCGGGAATGTAAACGCATGCACGGCGTCTTTCTCTCCTGGAGGAAACAGATGCAGGGTGTTGCCCGAGCCGTCGGCGTCGAAGAACTGCCACACGGCTCTTACTTTCATGAAAGTGGCCGCTTCGGCCTGGACGTCTTCCATGATGCCGCTCAACTCGATCGCCTTGGGATCGCGCTCGGCAAGCAAGCGCTCGAAGTTCCCCCGGAAGCCCATGTGCTTGACGTAGAGCATCTGCGGATTGAGATAGCTCCAGACCTCTTCGAGCTGAGGAACCTCCCGCACGATTCGCTCGCGATAGGGCGCCGGGACGGGAGGCAAATCGTTGCGGACCTTTGAGCTGCGCTGGGTCGTCTCGACTCCGAGTTGCACCTTCGGCGCCGGCGTCATCGCCGCCGGAGCGTGCTCGGCGGCAACGGCCGGCCGTTCTTCCGGGTCCATCAGACGGTTCATCAGGCTCAGCCCGGTCATGGCGTCCTTGGCATAGCAGACGACCGAATCGGGGTCATAGCTCGTGGCGATCTTGCCGCGAGTAAACTTGTCGCTCAGCGCCGCCCCGCCGACGAGCATGGGGACGGAGATGCCCGCTTCGCGAAGGTCGCCCGCGGTGATCATCATTTGCTGAGCACTCTTGACCAGCAGGCCGGAAAGACCGATCGTATCGGGCTGGTGCTCGCGGCAGGCTTTGATCAAATCTTCCGGCGGAACTTTGATCCCCAGGTTGATCACCTCATAGCCATTGTTGGTGAGGATGATGTCGACGAGGTTTTTCCCAATGTCGTGGACGTCGCCTTTGACCGTGGCGAGAATGATCTTACCGTTCGAGGTCACGTCGGCCTTCGCCATGAACTGCTCGAGGTGAGTCACGGATGCCTTCATGGCCTCGGCGGACTGCAACACTTCGGCGACGATCAGCTCGTTGTTGTTGAACAAGCGGCCGACTTCTTTCATGCCGTCCATCAGAGGGCCGTTGATGATCTCAAGCGGTACGAAGCCTTCTTGGCGTTTGAGGTCGAGGTCGGGGACGAGCCCTTCCTTGGTCCCCTCGATGATGTAGTTGGCAAGGCGCTCGTCGATGGGAAGGTCGGCGATCACTTTCTTGACGCGCGCCTGGGCGCCGCGAAAGTGCTCGGTGATCTTGGCGATGTGGTGCTGGTTGATGGCGGCGCGCTGCTCGGCGCTTTGGTCGCGGTAATCTCTGGGGGCGTCAGACCCATCGATGGGGTAGTTCCACAAGAGGTCTTCAGCGAGCTTCTTCTCTTCCTCGGGGATGGCTGCGTAGCTCTCGAGTTTTTCGGTATTGACGATCGCCAGGTCCAGCCCAGCCTTAGTCGTGCGATACAGGAACACTGAGTTGATCACCTCGCGGGCCGCCGGGGGCAGCCCGAAGCTGATATTGCTGACGCCGAGAATGGTTTTCGACCGCGGCAGTTCTTGCTTGATCAGCCGAACACCCTCGATCGTCTCGACGGCGCTGCCGATGTAGTTTTCGTCGCCCGTGCCGCAGGGAAACACGAGCGGGTCAAAGATCAAGTCTTCCTCGGGAATGTTCCACTTCTCGACACAAAGGTCGCGGGATCGCTGAGCGATCGCAAGCTTCCTTTCGCGCGTGATGGCCTGCGCTTGTTGCTTGTCCTCGTCGATCGCTCCGATGACGACCGCCGCGCCATACTTCTTGATCAGAGGGACAACCAGGTCGAACTTTTCCTCGCCATCTTCGAAGTTGATCGAATTGATAATGCTTTTGCCCTGGCAGTAGGTCAGTGCTTTCTCGAGAGCCGCGTGGCTGGTCGAGTCGACCATGAACGGAGCTTTGATCGCTTTCTTGACCAGCTCGGCGTAAAAGCTGTCGATGTCGTCGAGCTCTTCGCGGTCGGGGTTTTCCAGGTTGATATCGATGATCTGCGCGCCATTGCGGACTTGCCTGCGGGCGATCTCGGCGGCTTCCTCGTATTTCTCGCTGGAGATGAGCCTCTTGAACGCACGCGAGCCGACTTCGTTCGTGCGCTCGCCGACCAGCAGCGGCCGGTTGTCCTCGTTCGCTTCGACCAGGTCGAGTCCGCTATAGAAGCTCTTGCGTTCCGGCCGGTGACGCCGCGGCTGCTTGCCCTCGACCATCTGCGCGATGGCGCGGATGTGCTCTGGCGTCGTTCCGCAGCAGCCGCCGATCAGGTTCATCCAGCCGTTCTTGACAAAGCGCTCGATGGCGGCTGCCAGCGAGGACGGTGACTCGGGAAATATGCCCTCCTCGTCGGGCAGGCCGGCGTTGGGGTAACAGTGGACCCGTGTCTGCGCCATCGAATGAATCGTGCGCAAGTGGTCGGTCATGAATTCCGGACCCGTCGCGCAATTCAGGCCGATCGAAAGCAGATCGATGTGATCGAGCGAGGCCACCAGCGCGTCGGCGGGCTGTCCGGCCAGCATGGTCCCGGAGGGTTCGATGGTGCCCGAGACGATGATGGGCAAGCGGTAACCGGTCTGGTCGAAGACGCGCTGGATGGCGATCAGCCCGGCCTTGATATTGCGTGTATCCTGCCCTGTTTCGAGGACCAGGATATCGGCCCCACCCTCGGCCAGCCCCAATGCTTGCGTGTAATACTCCCCGATCACGTACTCGAAACTTAGATCGGGATTGAGCGTGATCGGTTTTCTGGTCGGTCCCATCGAGCCGGCTACAAAGCGTGGCTTTGCGGTAGTCGAATACTTTTCCGCTGCCTGACAGGCCAGCACCGCGGCCTGGCGGTTGAGGTCGAGGGTTTGCTCCTTGAGACCGAACTCCCCCATATCGGCGGGCGTGCCGTTGAACGAGTTGGTTTCGATGATGTCGGAGCCGGCCTCCAGGTAGCTCGAATAGATATCGAGGATGACGTCGGGCCGCCGCAAATTGAGGACTTCGTTGCAGTTCTCAAACGCTGGACCGCCAAATTCATCGATCGAAAGATCGTGCTTGTGGATCGCCGTCCCCATGGCGCCATCCATTACGACGATCCGCTCGTCGAGTAGCTCATGGAGGAGTTTCGTTCGATCGGCTCTGTTACTCATTGGGAATCGCGAAAATCTTGCGGGGCCTTCGCCGGAAACCGGCTACTTGTCTCGGCTTGGGGTGAAACCGCGCTTCGGTTGCGGCCAGGTGCCGGCCGGCGGGCGCTGGACAACTGCTCAACTTACAGTAATCGGCACTTTCTCTCTACTTTTCCATTATACGCAGTGGTCTCGCCGATCGAGAAATGGGCCTGGGGTGGCGTAGGGCTCCGCCGTGCCGCTTTGAGCCCTCGTCTCGCCGTTTCCGGGCCAGCCGTTTCCGGGCCAGCCGTTTTAGGGATGGGCATCTCCCGTAATCCGGAACCGATTCCGTTGCCTTATGATCGGCAAGCTACACTAGACTCTTCGTTTCTCGAACCGTATGGACCGTCGCAAGGGAGTTCGATGTTAAAAGTAAAACCTGTCAAACCAGGGGGCGCTGCGAGAGGCAATGCAGCCCCGCCCGCCGCAATGAACTTCGTTGCGCTGTCGCTGCTGACCGCGCCCAACCGCGCTCGCATGCCGAACCCGGACGACGGTCCGCCGTGCCACTTATGCACCGCGCGATGCTGTAAGTATTTCGCCTTCGAGATTGACCGCCCGACGGCTGCGAAAGACTTCGACACGATTCGCTGGTATTTGATGCACGAGGGAATCGTCGTTTGGGTGCAAGACAGAGACTGGTATATCGAAGTGCGCACCGTTTGCAAGCATCTGCAGCCCGACAACATGTGCGGTATCTACGAGACGCGGCCGGAGGTATGCCGCGATTACGGTGCTTCGACCGATGACCCTTGCGAATACTTCACCGAGGACCTAAAGTACGACCAATTTTTCGACTCCGACGAGAAATTCCAGATCTGGGCCGAAGAGGAGCTGGAGCGGCGGAAGCAGAAGCGGAAGCGACTCCGTCAGAGCCCGAAACGCAAGTGACGGGTCAGCGGCCGGGACAAAATGTCAGAGCCCAGAGCGCAAGCGACGGGTCAGCGACTGGGATAAAGTTCATCAAGAGGGCGCACCTAAAAGATACGCCGAAATGCACCCGTCGACATGCCGCGCAAACCCATGCCGCGCAAACCCATGCCGCGCAAACCGACCAAGGCTCATGGCCCCAAAGGTTTGGCCCGTCACTGGCGTTCTGGGCTCTGACTATACTTAAAAGCACTGCGTGCTCAACTCTGAGACGTTGAAGCGGCCTGGCACCGGTCCCCCGGCGTATCTGATCACCTTCGCCTGCTATGGCGCGCGAACTCACGGCGACCCGCAAGGGTCAGTCGACCGCGACCACAATCTGTGGCGAACGCCCACGTTGCAGGCCAACTCTCGCCGGACTCAGTTTGAACGACGGCTGCTAAAGGACGACCCTGTAACGCTAGACGCCGCTCAACGGTAACTCGTTCTCGAAGCGATCAAACAACACGCGTCCCACCGTGCGTGGAATCTGCATGCCGCTCACGTTCGCTCAAGTCACGTTCACGTTGTAGTGACGACCGATCTCGCACCAGAGAAGGCTATGGTGCAACTCAAAGCATATGCCTCGCGGGCTCTCAATCAATCGGGTCGGCGGCGGAAACATTGGGGGCATCACGGCAGCACGCGCTACCTTTGGGAGCCAGGACACGTCGATGCCGCGGTTGGCTATGTTGTCGATCAGCAGGGTCCGCCCATGGCGATGTACCTCAACCCGAATCGCTGGGTCGCGGTCAGGGGTAACCGCTGACCCTTGCTTTCGGCTACGCTCAATAGCCGGTTCTTGATGAGCTTTGTCCGCGGTCGCTGTTTCTTGATGAAATTACGTCCGCGGTCGCTGGCCCGGTTCTTGATGAAATTACGTCCGCGGTCGCTGGCCCGTCACTGGCGTTCTGGGCTCTGTCACAGAGAGAGCTGTTCCAGCTTGCCGCTCGAGTCGCCTAGCGTCTCGGTGGGAATATCAACGCGGTCCAGCATCGAAAGAAACAGGTTGTTGAGCGGCGTATTCTCGGGGTAAACCACGTGACGGCCGGCCTTGACCGTTCCGCCGGCCCTGCCTGCCAGCAGCACGGGAAGGTCATGGTGGGTGTGACGGTTGCCATCCCCCAAGCTCGAACCGTAGACGATCATCGAATTGTCGAGCAGCGTTCCATCGCCATCGGAAACCGATTGCATCTTTCCCAACAGGTAGGCGAACTGCTCGGCATGGAAGCGATTGATCTTGCTGATTTTTTCGATCTTTTCCAGCTCGTCTTGGTGATGCGTCAAACCGTGGTGCGGGTCCGGGACGCCAATTTCGCGATAGGTGCGGTTGCTGCCCTCGCGGCCGATCATGAAGGTCACGATCCGTGTCATGTCGGTCTGCAGGGCGACGGTCATCAGGTCGAACAGGATCTTCATGTGATCGGTGAACTCGGCCGGAATTCCCGCCGGCTTCTCCAGATCCGGCGGCAACTGCACGCTCTGGTTTTCATCCGAGGAAATACGGCGCTCGATATCGCGGATGCCGTCGAGATACTCGTCTAACTTGCGCTGATCGGTGGCTCCCAGCGTGAGTTGCAGCTTCTTTGCATCTTCCTGGACGAAATCGAGAATCGACCCATCCTGACGCAGCCGCCGCGCCCTTGCCTTGGGTGTTTCGCCGGACCGGATATCGCCGAACAGCCTTTCAAACACCAGCCGCGGGTTGATTTCCGGCGGATTCGGGGTCGCCGGTGAACGCCAAGAAATGCTGTTCGAATAGGCGCAGCTATAGCCGGAATCACAGTTTCCGGCCAGACGGCCCGGCTCGGTCCCCAGCTCCAGAGAAGCGAAGCGTGTCTTGTGGCCGACTCTCTCGGCCGCCACCTGGTCGACGGAAATGCCGGCCAGGATATCCGCTCCATCCGTCTTCTTGGGATGCACTCCGGTTAAGAAAGTGGCCGCTGCTCGGGCGTGATCTCCCGCTCCATCGCCGAGCGCCTCTCCATTGTGTTGCGCCAGTCCGGATAAGATCGACATATCGTCGCGGAAGGGCTCGAGGGGCTGCAGGATCGGCTTGAAGTCATAGTCGGCGCCGGTTTTCTGCGGCGTCCAATCCTCCATGATGGCGCCATTGGGAATATAGACAAACGCCATGCGGCGAGGCGCTTTTTCGACGAGCCGCCTGGAAGCAGCGAACGCCGGAATCATTGAATCGAGCAAGGGCAGAGCGATTGTCGTTCCCAGCCCGCGCAGTACCGTCCTGCGAGAAAGATGTTTGCCGGTCATGATTCAGCCGCCTCCTTCCGTACGCCGCATTTGAAACGGCATGCTTTCGACGATGCCCAGTAACAGGCTGGAGAAGCGATATCCGTCTTCGGATATGCCGCTACCGATCTTATCGACCACAGGTTTATCATAGCGCTCTAGCCCCCGCCCCAGCGCGTAGGTCAGCATCTTTTGAGCCAGGTTGCGCGTGAACTGGTCGCCCCGGTCAACGAGAACCGACTTCAGCTCAGCCGGGCCGTTGAAACGAACACCGCCGGGCAACTCGCCCGATGCGTCAATGGGGAAATCCCCGTCGCCAGTTCTCCATGCGCCGATGGCGTTGTAGTTCTCAAGCCCAAATCCCAGTGGATCCATGCGGTCGTGGCAGACCGCGCAGCTCGGATCAGCACGATGCTTTTCGAGTTGCTGCCGCAGCGAGGCTGCCTTGCCGGCGGCTTTTTCATCGAGTTCGGGAACACCGCCGGGTGGGTCCGGCGGGCGGTCTCCCAGCAAGTTGTCGAGCACCCACAAGCCGCGCAGCACCGGCGATGTCCTGGTGGGATACGACGAGACCGTCAGCACGCTGGCCTGAGTCAGTACGCCGCCTCGCTGTCCGCCGGCGAGTGCCACCTTGCGGAACTCGGGGCCGCTCACGCCGTCAATTCCGTAGTGCATCGCCAGCCGCTCGTTCACGAAAGTGTAGTCGGCGTTCAGAAACTCGAGGACACTGTGGTCTTCTTCAACGATGTTCGCGAAAAACAGCTCGGTTTCGCGGACCATAGCCTCCCGCAAGTCTTCGTCAAATTCCGGAAAGATCTCGGGGTCCGGTCTTGCCAGAGCGATGTTCCGCAACTCCAGCCATTGCCCGGCGAAGTTTTCGATCAGAGCGCTGAACTTCTCGTCCCCGACCATGCGCGTCACTTGCGCCTCGCGACCCTCGGCCGTGCGCAGCACTCCGGCCGCGGCCGCGACAAGCAACTCCTCGTCGGGCATGCTGCTCCACAGGAAATAGGAAAGCCGCGAGGCCAGCTCGAAATCGCCGATCTGATGGCTCAGGCCGGGCTCGGTTTGCTCCGGGTCATGCTCGATACGGAAAAGAAATTGCGGCGAAACAAGGATTGCCTTCAGAGTAAGCTGGATGCCGCGCTCGAAACTCTCGCCGGATTTCACGGCTCTTCTCGCAAATCGCACGTAGGCGGCGACTTCATCACTGGAAACCGGCCGGCGGAAGGCAAGTCGCAGCAGGCGCGCGACGATTTTTCTCGCGCAATCACCGTCGAAACCGCGCCCCTTGGGTTCACAGACCATGATCCCGCGCTGGCTCTCTGGCAACGGCGCGAGATCGGCCTTGTAGGGGCCTGTTACCTCGACGTAGTCAACGAAGACCATCCGCTTGGCCGGGAGCGTAGTCTCCCCGCGGTACTCGGCCCATTCGAGCGAGTTCGGGTTCCAGCTCTCGCCCTCGGGGCTGAGAATCTCGCCGTGCAATTCCCTTTCGCCGGCCTCGACCCGCATGCGAACCGGCTCGGGGCGCTCGTAGTCTTCATCCTCTTTATCATCGGCGGCGCGATAGGTGATCAGGCGCTCGCCGTCAAGCGTGAAGACGACATCAAGGGGCACGGGCGGAGGCGACGGCTCCGCTGGTTCCGGGTTTTCTTCGAGCCAGGCGTCATACTCGCGCAACTTTTCCACCAAGGTTTCCCTCTCGATAACGTAGGTCTCGCCTTGCTTGAGGGCGTCGAACCTCTGCATGAACCCCTTGGAGTCCTCGTTCGGGATTTCGAATTCCTTCTCCGCCCTTTCGCGATCAATCATCTCCAGATCGAGCGCCGCGGCCGTTTCGATGATTTCCTTGACTCGGTGGGCCCACTCAGGGAGGCGCGGCTGAACGCGGCGGCGGTCGACGAATCTCAATTGCAATTCGTATTCGCCGGACGCGGGAAAGATGTGGCTTGCGGTTAACCTGCCTTCCGGCGAGTAGGGCAGGCGGGCGGCGGAGCCGATTTGGCGGCGCTCCCCCGCCGACCGCGGCGCGCTGTAGCGTGTCATCGTCGGCTTGACGCCGCGGTTGGTCATGATGGCGCGCCGGCTGATCTTGTCGGCCGCCACGAGATACTTCTCCATCAGAACCGGAGAGATGGACAAAACATCGCCGATGTTGTCGAACCCGTAGCCG
>Ga0114996_10003404_pt1 | contig 19782 bp, 17 predicted proteins | sample ArcticOcean_MG_C_4_FD_87039 | JGI IMG/M metagenome (GOLD analysis project Ga0114996, IMG submission 87039) | Marine microbial communities from western Arctic Ocean - ArcticOcean_MG_CB4_134 | ecosystem: Environmental > Aquatic > Marine > Oceanic | place: Arctic Ocean: Canada Basin | collected...
CCTGGTTCCACGAGGCCGATTCCGGGGAGGGCACAACCTGGTTCCGGGGCCTGTGGCTGACGCCCTGGTTCTTCTTTTTCCGCACGGCGCTCTACCTCGCGGCGTGGATATTCCTGGCCCGAAAGATCGTTTCACGATCCCGCCTCCAAGATGACGATGGCGATGTGCGTCACACCTATGCGAACGCTCGATCCTCGGCTGTCTTCCTCGTCGTATTCGGCGTCACCCTCTCGCTGGCGAGCTTCGACTGGATCATGTCACTCGAGCCGCACTGGTACAGCACCATTTTCGGCATCTACCACTTTGCCGGTCTGATTTTGGGTGGCCTGGCGATGGTGACGATTCTGGTGATTTGGCTGGAAAGGCTGGGACCTCTGCGGGGAATCCTCACCTCCGAACACCTGCATGATCTCGGCAAACTTCTTTTCGCATTGAGCACCTTCTGGATGTACATTTGGTTCAGCCAATTCATGCTGATCTGGTACGCCAACATCCCCGAAGAAACGACGTATTTCATTCGGCGGCTGGAGGGCTTTTGGGAGCCCGTGTTCTATCTCAATTTCTTGCTCAACTGGGCCGTGCCCTTCTTTATCCTGCTGTCGGTGCGGGGCAAGCGCAGCCGCAATTTGATGATGAAGGCTGGCTGGACGATTCTCGTCGGCCGGTGGGTGGATCTCTACTGGATGATCCTGCCGCCTTTTTCAATAGGCAGTCCCGCTTTCGGCATTTGGGAGGTCGGCATCATCGCGGGAGCAGCCGGCTGCTTTTTCCTGGCTCTTTTCCGTGGTCTCGCCGCGGCGCCCATGGTCCCGTTGCGAGACCCGCTTCTCGAGGAAAGTCTGCATTACCACAACTGAGATCAGACTTTTTTGTTGAGCGGTAGAGGTCAACCGCTGTTTCCAGCCCCTATGCACCGCCGAGATCCTAGCTCGCATTTCTCACCATGCGGCGAGAAATGCGGGCTAGCCCCGAGGACAATTTTGTAGCTGTTGAGATCACCAGGAATCAACAACCAGGCGGCCACCATAATCTGTAACTTGCTGAAAAATATCGGCCGGCATGTTGCCCTTCTCCTTGACGTAGTCATGTCGGGGACCTAGTCATGTCGGGCGAAGAACGCAAACCCGGCCCAATACGACCACGTCATTCGGATTCAAACCAGCTAGGACGTCCCCCGGGAGCCTGGGTCACACGGAAAGATGGTCGCGCACATGGTCATCGGTCAGCTCCTTGATGGCGCCGCCGGCCACACTACGGCCCTTCTCGATGATGCGAAATTCAGTGGCCACACGCCGGGCGAAAAGCAACTTCTGTTCGACCAGCATCACGGTCACTCCGGCCTCGCGGTTGAGCTTGATAATGATATCGCCGATTTCCTGAACGATGTTGGGCTGCAGACCTTCGGTCGGCTCATCCAGTATGAGCAGCTTCGGTGAGAGCGCCAGGGCGCGTCCGATGGCCAACTGTTGCTGTTGCCCTCCGGAGAGATCGCCGCCTCGCCGGTTCAGCATCTGTTTCAGAACGGGAAACAGCTCGAAGATTTGCGCTGGGATCGTCCGTTGCCGGTCCCGGCGCGCGGCGAGTCCGACCTCGAGGTTTTCCTTTACAGTCAGCCGCGGGAAAATCTCACGCCCCTGAGGCACGTAGCCGATGCCGAGGCGCGCACGGCGTTCCGCTGGCTCCGCGAGCAGATCGACGCCCTCAAAGGCAATCTCACCGGAAACGGCCGGGATCAAGCCCATGACGCATTTGAGCAAAGTCGTCTTGCCCATGCCGTTGCGGCCCATCAGGCACATGCGCGAGCCTGGCTGCACCTCGAGATTGATATCCCAGAGCGTGCGGCTCCCGCCGTAGGCCTGATTGAGACCCTTGATCGCAAGCAGGCTCATTCTCCTAGATATACCTCTTTGACTTGGGGATTGCTCTGCACCTTTTCCATATCACCTTCCGCGATCACGCGCCCTTCGTGCAAGACCACGACGCGGCTAGCTATCGACCGTACGAAATCCATGTCATGCTCGACGACGACCACCGAATGCTTCCCCGCCAGCGAGAGCAACAGCTCTCCGGTACGCTCGATCTCCTGCGGTGTCAGACCGGCGACAGGTTCGTCCACGAGCAGCAGCTCGGGGTCCTGCATGAGGAGCATTCCGATCTCGAGCCACTGTTTCTGCCCGTGCGCCAGATCCCCGGCCGTGACCGTACGCTTGTCTTCCAGAGCAATGATCTGGAGCACTTCGTCGATCCGCTCGCGCTGAGCACGGGTCAGCCGCGCCACCAGCGTGTGCCACAGCGACTTGTCGTCGGCCAGGGCCAGCTCCAGGTTTTCGAAGACACTCAAGAACTCGAACACCGTCGGCTTTTGAAACTTGCGGCCGATGCCTGCCTGCACGATCTCGGGTTCGGTTAGCGTGAGCAGATCGATTAAGTTACCAAACCACGCCTTCCCCTCATCAGGACGGGTCTTGCCGGTGATCACATCCATCATCGTTGTCTTGCCCGCGCCGTTGGGACCAATCACGCAGAGAAGTTCGCCGGGGTCGACATGCAGCGTGAGCCCATTGAGCGCCTTGAAACCATCGAAGCTGACCGTCAGATTCTGCAGGTAGAGGATCTTTCCAAGCGTTACCGATACCTTGCGGCGAACGGCCGCTTCACGCAGTTGCCGCCACCGGTCGTCGGTGTCGGCGGCGAGATTGGTTGAAGGAGAGGGCGAGTTCATTTGTCTCGATTCAGAGTAGGCCACAGACCTGCCAGGCCCCGCGGAAGCAAGACCGTGACGCCGATGAAGATCGCACCGAGCACATAGAGCCAGACCTCAGGCATGGCGGCGGTGAGAAACGTCTTGAGGTAATTGACGAGGACAGCCCCGACCGCCGCGCCGTAGAGCGTGCCGCGCCCTCCCACCAACACCCAGATGACCACTTCGATGGAATTAATGGGGGCGAACTCGCTCGGGTTGATGATGCCGACCTGCGGCACATACAGCGCACCGGCCAGCCCCGCCAGTATCGCCGAAAACACGAAGAGCCAGAGCTTGTAGGATTCCACCGGAAACCCAAGGAATCGGGTTCGACTCTCGGCATCGCGGATGGAACGGATGACGCGTCCGGCCCGCGATCCGGCGATCATCCGGCAAGCGCTGTAGCTCGCCGCCAGCACGATGATGGTCGCCACCAGCAGCGCCGCGCGGGTACTGTCGAGCTGCAGGTCGAATCCGAGCAGTTCCTTGAAGTCGGTGAAGCCGTTGTTGCCGCCGAAACCCATGTCGTTCCGGAAGAAGGCGAGCAGCAAGGCATAGCTGAGCGCCTGCGTCATGATCGAAAAGTAGACGCCGGTCACGCGCGAGCGGAACGCCAGCCAGCCGAACAATCCGGCCAGGGCAGCCGGCACGACGACCACCATGATCAAGGCAAACCAGAAGCGATCGAAACCGTACCAGAACCACGGCAATACGTCCCAGTTGAGAAACACCATGAAGTCTGGAAGCACCGCGTGGCCATAGACGCCCCGGCTGCCGATCTGACGCATGAGATACATCCCCATCGCGTAGCCGCCGAGCGCGAAGAACACCGCATGGCCGAGGCTGAGGATTCCGCAAAACCCCCAGATGAGATCCACGGCGATCGCCAGGATCGCGTAGCAGAGATACTTCCCAATCAAGCCGACGACGTAGCTCGACAGATGCACGGGCGAGGACTCAGGAACGGCCAGGTTCAGGATGGGCGCCAGGATTGCGACGCTAGCGAGAAGTGCCAGGAAGCCCAGGTTGGCGCGATGGGAGAAAAACGCGGCGATGGCGGATCTTTCGTTCATCACATGCCCTCCGCCGATCGCCCGGCTTGCGGGAACAATCCGCGCGGGCGGCGCTGGATGAATAGAATCACCGCGACGAGCACGAAGATCTTGCCGAGCACGGCCCCGGCGAAGGGCTCGAGAATCTTGTTGAGGATGCCCAGCAACATCCCGCCAATGAACGTGCCCCAGATATTGCCGACCCCACCGAAGACCACCACCATAAAGGAGTCGATGATGTAAGACTGACCGAGATTGGGCCCGACATTACCGATCTGGCTCAGGGCCACCCCGGCCACCCCGGCAATACCCGACCCCAGACCGAACGTCAGGGCATCGACCCACTGGCTGCGCACTCCCATGGCGCGAGCCATCAACCGGTTCTGCGACACGGCACGAATTTCCAGCCCGACCCGAGTGCGCCCCAGGACCGCCAGCAGGGCCCCGAATACCATCAACGTGAGCAATATGATGTAGAGACGATTGTAGGTCAGCGAGAAGACTTCGTTGATCTGCAAGGTGCCGCTCATCCAGGTTGGGGTGACCACGGGGCGGTTGTTCGCCGTGAACACGGACCGCACGAGCTGTTGCAGCACCATGCTCACGCCGAAGGTCGCGAGCAGCGTATCGAGCGGCCGGCCATAGAGAAATCGAACGATCTTGCGCTCGATGAGCACCCCGGCCGAGCCGGCAACGAGGAACGCCGCGGGGATCGCCACCAAAACGGAGATATTGATATGCTCCGGCATGGCGAGCTGTACGGCGTACGTAGTGTAAGCCCCAAGCATGATGAGCTCGCCATGGGCCATGTTGATCACGCCCATGACACCGAAGGTGACCGTCAGGCCGATCGCCGCCAGGGCCAAGACCGACCCCAAGCTGAGACCGAAGAACACCGTCTCGATGACCGAATAGAAAGTGCGCTCCCGCTCGATATCGTGCAGAGCCTCGCCGGCGGCACTCCGCACATCGGCACTAGGTTCCACGAAGCTTCCATCCTCCGCTCGATCGAGCAACCCCGACAAGCGATTGAAGACTTCCGGATTCAAGCGATCGGCCAGCGTGGCCACCGCGGAAAGGCGCCGGCGCGGGTCGGTCTCGTCGAGTGCGGCAAGCGCCAAAGCTGTATCGATCTCGTAGGAGACCCGTTCGTCGGTTTCCTCGTCTGCCCGGTCGCGGAGCAGCTGGATCGTCACCGCGTCGAGCGAGCGGAGCATCTGCCGCACCGCATCGAGGCGGATATCGGCATCCGGACTGGACAGGGAAAACCGTGGAATGGCGTTGCGCAGGAACCGTCGCAGCTGATTATTGGTGATGACTCGGCTCAACTGGCCTGTCTGAGCGGACCCCGCTACCGCCAGGGAGGCCGGATCGAGCAGTGTGAATTCGGACAAGCCTTTGTCCGCCGATTCCACGATGAACGGCTGCTGATCCCGGTCTCGGACAAAAAGGCGGCTATCGAGCAGGGCCGTAAATACGTCCCTGACGCCGAGGTGCCCCGTGTCGAGCAGACGCTCGGCGATCACTTGCTTTTGAGCGAAGTTCGCGGCGCTGAACTCCGCCACCAAGACCCGAAATGCGTCGTCTGTCTGGGCTCGGCTCGAACCGGAAAACCCGAGAAAAAAAACGGCGAGCAGCAGCCAGATTGGCCGCCACTCGCTCAAGCTTACTGCTTTGCTCATTAGTTAGTTCCGAAGATAGTTCCGAAGTTAGTCCCGACGATGTGATGCGGGCTACTCGTAGTTCTGGCCTGAACAGACTTCGGTCTTCGTGTTGTAATTTCCGCACTTCAGATCCACCCAGTCCGCTTTGGTGTCTTCGCTGACCGGCAGAAAGTCGGACCAGGCGTCTCCCGGCACCGCATCGTCGGTCTGCCAAACGACGTCAAACTGCCCGTCAGCCCGCACCTCGGCGATATACACCGGCTTGGTGATGTGGTGATTCGGCAGCAGACGCGCGATGCCACCGGTCAGGTTCGGCGTCTCGGTGCCTGGAAGTGCCTCCAACACCGCGTCGACATCGGTCGTTCCAGCCTTCTCCACCGCCTTGGCCCAGAGGTTGAAGCCGATGAAGTGCGCTTCCATCGGATCGTTCGTCGTCCGGTCGGGATTGCCGGCAAACTTCTTCCATTTCGTGATGAATTCCGTATTCGCCGGCGACTCGATGCTCTGGAAATAGTTCCACGCAGCCAGGTGACCGACGAGCGGCTTGGCGTCGAGACCCGACAGTTCCTCTTCACCAACCGAAAACGCAACGACCGGAATGTCCTCGGCGGACACCTCCTGGTTGGCGAGTTCCAGATAAAACGGAACGTTGGCGTCACCGTTGATCGTGGAGACCACCGCCGTCGGTTTGCCGGTGGACCCAAAGTCCCGGATGGCGGACACCCGCGTCTGCCAGTCCGCGTGGCCGAACGGCGTGTAGTTGATGGAAATATCTTCAGCCGCCACGCCCTTCTGCTTCAGATACGCCTCGAGGATCTTATTCGTGGTCCGGGGATATACGTAGTCGGTGCCTTCGAGGACCCAACGCTTGATACCCACTTCGTTCATCAGGTAGTCGATGGCCGGAATCGCCTGCTGATTTGGCGAGGCGCCGGTGTAGATGACGTTCTTCGACGACTCCTCGCCCTCGTACTGCACCGGGTAAAAGAGCAGACCATTGTTCTGTTCAAACACAGGGAGCACCGACTTTCTCGACACCGACGTCCAGCAACCGAAGACGACGTCGACCTGCTCGGACTCGAGCAACTCGCGTGCCCGTTCGGCAAACAGTGGCCAGTCGGATGCCGGATCGACAACCACGGCCTCCAGTTGTCTTCCGAGCAGACCACCCTTCGCGTTCTGCTCCTTGACCATCATGAGAATCGTGTCTTTCAGTGTGGTCTCGCTAATGGCCATCGTGCCCGAGAGCGAGTGCAGAACACCAACTTTGATCGGATCCCCAGCTTCTTCCGTTTTTGATTCGCCGCAGCCGCCTCCCCATAGAACCGTCAACAACAGTAGCGTTGCAATACCGCTCGCGCCTGTTCGCCCCGGGGCCTGAAAGAGTTTCGTTAGAAATTGAATACGCATATTAATCTGTCTTAACCTCCTGAACTGGTTTTGGGCCCCGCCAACGCTTGGAGCGTGGTTCGGGGTAAACATCTTGCCTCTGAGAAACAGCCTGACTGCCCGCCGGAGCATCGTGGTTAACGCCGGCCTCAACCGCGAAGATACGGTCGCTCAGCACCATTAGCCTAGGTGATTGCAAAGCTCCAAGTCCAAGAGAAACTTTCCATCAGGCCCATAAAGATTTCTTATCTGCTTGCCGCAAAATTCCGCGGACGCAATAAAATTGGGCCAAAACGCTCAGTGTCGCTCGGCGCGGAGGCTGTTCAGGCAGCGCATAGATTCGTTCTATTCGCCGCATCAAATCTTTTGATTCGATTTATCCGCATCTCCGTTCTAAGCTTAGAAATCAGCACGGCGTCTCAGCGATTTCTCGGATGGCCGGGAGGTTTGCGGCAATTGATTTTACCGCGAGTCAGGGTCGGCGGGTCGTTGGAAAACGATGAAGCTGGAAAACGATGAAACCGGAAAACGATGAAAAGGAGCTACACATGATCAGTTGTTCTACGCGCGGGAGAGTATCCATACCTGAGTATGGAGCCTCCCGTTCACTCGCTGGGTCCTTCCCACTTCGCACTCATATCCCTGCGCCGAGCACGGCGCGCCCGCTTTGGCGTGTTCTTTTGCTTGCGCTGTCGTTGTTGGGGGCTCCGCATCTGCGGGCTCAGACAGCGGCTCCCGGAACGCAAGATGGAGCCGGACAAAACGATCAACAGCAACAGATCGAGCTCCTCAAGCAGCACATCCAACTGCTAGAGGGAAGACTGCACCGGCTCGAGACACGTGAACCAGAGACGGCCGCGAAGCCCGTGCTAAGCCAGGCCCTCTTTGAACCTGAAGTCAAACGTTCAAACGGCCACGCCCCGACACCGGAGCTGGCCGTGGCAGCCCCGATGCCGGCTCCGGCGCCCCGGCCCGCTCCCGCCCCCCGGCCCGCCGCGGCCCCCGCGAGCCCGCAATCAGCGCCACCCCAGGAGAGCACGTATAACGGTGGTTTTGTCGTGGCGAAAGGTGAAGATTTTTCGTTGAAGATCAACGGCTTCACGCAAGCTCGCTTTACGAACTCCGTTCCCGAGGTCGGCGCGACCAATAATAACTTCGATCTCGCTCTCGGCCGGCTGGCCTTCTCCGGTAACGTCTTCGACCCGAACATCAGCTACTACATGCAGTACGAAGCGACCACGTTCGGCAATGGCAACGGCGTGAACATGCTCGACTGGTGGATCGGTTATCAGATGGGCGACTCAGGAAAGTTTCAGATGGGCCGTTTCATCCTGCCCTACAGCCGGCAGTTCTACACCCACCCCGGCGAGTTGGCGTTCGGCGATCTCTCCGCCGCCGACTACGCCTTCAATTTACAGCGAGCCGTCGGAGCGAGCTTCGGAGGCAAAACCGGCCGCGTAGGCTATCACCTCGTCGCAACCAACAGCATCCGGGCCCTCGATGCCGGCGGCCAACAGAACTTTGGCGGCGCCATGGCCGTGCAAGGCCGGCTTGAGTTCGACATTCTGCAGCCTTACGGCTACCTCGAATCGTCCCCCGATATCATCGATGACGCGCAATTCTCACTCGGGATTGCGGCGGCATTCAACCCCATCGACCAGTCCTCTGGTTTTCAGAATGTCATGCCAGGTGATGAGACCGTGAACGCGACGATCGACACCGGCTATCGCGTCGGGCGCTTCGGCTTTCAGGCCGCCGGTTACTACCGCAAGAACGACCTCAGAATCTCCCTGGTCGACGCCCATGATTGGGGTTATTACGGTCAGTTCGGTTACTTCGTCGTTCCTGGGAAATGGGAGTTTGCGGCTCGTGTCTCCGGCGTCTCATTTGACCAACCCAACAACCCCGTCGTTGGCGGTGGGGTAACCGAGTACACGCTCGGGCTCAACCGCTACCTGCACGGCCACCACGTGAAGATTAACACGGACTACAGCTACCTTCGGCTGCATCCATTTTTTGACGTGGACCGCGGGGACCACCGGGTGCGCTTGCAGTTTCAGATCTTGATGTAAACGGCTAGCAAGAAAACGGACGAAGCGGTGGGTCGGCGAGTCCCCAGGCGCGGCACATGCGCTGGATCACCCGGCCCACCGCCCGGTCCATTTCCACGCCATCGCCGAAAAGCCCGCGGTAGTATTGCTGGCCTGGCTCTACCTCTCCAAATGCCTGCAGGGAATCGAGCGAAGTCTCGGGAAGCGGCTCGACCGCGTTGACACACTCGCCGTACCAGAAACCCGACGCGCTATAGCGCCCTGCTTCCAGTACACCCCAGTCGCCGGAAAAGCCGGATGCCGGGGTCAACTCCAAGGCGTCCCGGTACAGAGGCTTGCCGCCAAGATCGACGGCCGTCCGGGAGGACAGTGTTCGAAACAACAGGTGCTCACCTCTCGCCACGCGACCCATAGCCCATGTTTCGACGAGTGCAAGCCGAGCTTTGGGCGAGAGATTAATTTGAAGCGACTGCCGGATGTCCGCCTCCGGGAAAGGAATATTCAGCGCCGGATAGTACTCCAACTGAGCCCCATCGTGAACCACAACATTGCATCGCTGCCTCGCGAAACCGCCTCCCGTCATGCGATGAAGCTTCATCGCCGACGGGTTCATCACTACCACGCGCGCGCCTGAGTCAACAACAATCTCAATTTGATAGTCGTCCTCTTCAAACATCCCTGGAGTGGTCTGAAGAATTTGAACCACGGCCCGCCCGTCGGAAAGCTGGAACGGTCTCAATATTTTCAGTGGCGACTGGGCATAGGATTCAGCTAGATGGGTTTCGCTGCCACGCGCCCTGAAAACCAATCGAAGCCGGCCATCCATACTCTGTCTTCAGTCGCCTTCGCCGCCAGACTGCTCGTGCGCCTCGAACAGAACGTCATGCCGAATCCAGCGGACAACCTCTTCGGCGCCCTCACCGCTCCGCAGGTTGGTAAACACGATCGGCTTGTCACCACGCAGCTCGCGGGCGTCGCGTTCCATGATGCCAAGATCCGCTCCCACGTGCGGCGCCAAGTCGGTCTTGTTAATGATCAATAGATCGCTGCGCGTCACACCCGGTCCCCCTTTACGGGGAACCTTGTCTCCGCCCGACACATCCACCACATAGATGCTCACGTCGACAAGTTCCGGACTGAACGAGGCGGCCAGGTTGTCTCCGCCGGATTCGAGAAACAAAATGTCAAGCTCTGGAAAGCGCCCCAGCATCTCATCGACAGCCTCCTGATTCACCGACGTGTCCTCGCGAATCGCCGTGTGCGGACAGCCCCCCGTTCGGACTCCTCGAATCCGTTCGGCGGGCAGGGCTCCGCTGCGAACCAGAAACTCCGCGTCTTCATCGGTATAGATGTCGTTCGTGATCACAGCCAGGTCATAGCGATCTTCCAGCAGCTTGCACAGTGAGTGCAGCAATGCTGTCTTGCCGGAACCAACCGGCCCTCCGACCCCGATCTTGACGATTTTCATGAGATCACGCTACCCCCTGATTGCATCCGGCAACACCGCTGCTAGCCCGCATCCGCGACTCGGTGAGACCCTCGACGACGCAATAATTCACGCCTTCGGACCGGGAAGCGGCCAGCCTGGCGCACCGGAAAATTCTGTTCGCTTGACCCGGAGTCCACACTTCACCCATATCTCTCAGGACTGAAACAGCCGGGTCCTCAAATAGGCTTGCTGGTGAGATCGGATATCCAGCGCGGGCGTCGAGCTGAACAGAGACGCCTCCGGGTCCAGGCGCACCTGATCCACCTGCCGGGCTAAACTCGGTTGCAGCTCGGTCAAGATTTCCTGCGCCTGTCCGGGGCTCAGCTCCATCGAACGTGTCGCGGCCGCCAGCGACGCGGTAGCCATCGACTGCGCGAACGCCAGCGCGCAGTAGCCTTCCCTAATCCCCATGCGACCGCAGAATACGCCCGCAACGACCGCTTGGTGCGGCTTGGGCAACAGCAGGCCGCTGACCCATTCGGGATAGAGCCTCTCCAAAAGAGTCAGCATGCGCCGGCCAAGTCGCAGACTACTGCTCCGCTGCGCCGGAATGATTTTGTAGGCATGCACCTGCTCGCACACACCCTCCAAGACCTCGGGCTCATCACAAGAGCGCCAAGCCAAACAAACCGCCGCGAGGTCTAATCTTCCCCATCCAAGGGCTACCTGATTCGCCATCAGCCTGCTGAGACCGGCGGCATCAAGCGGCAAGTGGGCGTACGTCTCAAGCCCGCCGGAATGAACGAACGCGCCCACCGGAAATTGCGAATCGAAAACCTGCAGCAAGCGTAAGAAAGAGATCGACTCCATTAGTGGCCGTGTCCGCTCGTGGGATTTCCATGGAAGGGGCGGCGATCCCTTTCAAAAACAAAGCCCCCCCGGTGCAGCCGATCATGCAACGGCTGGTCCCACAAAACAACGATAGCTTCTTCGGCGCAATCGATATCCCGATGCAAGTTGCCGATCAGGTGGCCAACTTTTGCGGCTTCCGTCTTGTCTCGCGGATGGACCACGATTACGTCTTCCGGAGCCGCCGCAACGACATACAGCCGTCCTGTATCGCGATGCAGCACCTGCCCTGGCATGAGCTTCGTTCCCGTGGACAGACTCAATGCAAATTCCATCCCGTCCGGCGCTCGAATACGTCGCCGAACACGCCGCCGGTCCTCAGCCGACATCGCCAGCGCGATGACTTCCTCGCCCTCGCTCGGCGGGGCCAGCTCGTCAAGCGATTCGATTGTGATCAGACTCATCATTGCTCCTATCCGCCGCTCCGATCCGCCGCCCCGATCCGCCCGTGACCCCCAGCCGCTACTCCCTAGAACAAGAAATAACGCTGGGCCAAAGGCAACTCCCGAGCCGGTTCGCTCTTGATCAGCTCGCCGTCGACCCGCACCTCATAGTTCTCGGGATTGACGTCCACTTGCGGCTGGGCATTGTTCAAAATCATGTCGGCTTTGCGAATCGATCGTGTCTTCCTCACTGCTAGCGCGGTTCTCCCGAGCCGTTCCGGCAGCGTCTTTTCGTCGAGGGCGGCTTGGGAGACGAAGCTGAAGCAAAGCTCATCCATCGCCTTGCCCATGCCGCCAAACATCGGCCGATAACGAACCGGCTCGGGAGTCGGAATCGACGCATTCGGGTCACCCATCAGCGAAGCCGCAATCATGCCGCCTTTGAGAATGGCATGCGGTTTGACACCAAAGAAAGCCGGCTCCCACAGCACGAGATCGGCATACTTCCCCACTTCCACCGACCCGACATAATCCGCTATCCCATGGGTGATCGCCGGGTTGATCGTGTACTTGGCCATGTAGCGGCGAATCCGCCCATTGTCGTTACGCTCGGAGTCGCCCGCCAGCGGCCCGCGTTGCGCTTTCATCGAATGCGCGGTCTGCCAAGTGCGCGAAATCACTTCACCGACCCGTCCCATGGCCTGCGAGTCGGAAGCCATCATGCTGATGGCGCCGAGGTCGTGCAACACATCTTCGGCTGCCATGGTTTCGGGCCGAATCCGGGATTCCGCGAACGCTACATCCTCAGGCACCTGAGGGTTGAGATGGTGGCACACCATCAACATGTCGAGGTGCTCTTCCAGTGTGTTCACGGTGTAGGGCATCGTGGGGTTCGTACTGGAAGGCAGGACGTTACCCGATGAGAGCACTCTTAGTATGTCGGGCGCATGGCCTCCGCCGGCCCCTTCGCTGTGATAGGTATGGATCGCACGGTCCTTGAACGCTGCGATTGTGTTTTCGACAAACCCCGATTCGTTCAGCGTGTCGGTGTGGATCGCGACCTGAACATCAAACTCCCCGGCAACCGACAAAGCGTTGTCGATCACCGAAGGGGTCGTGCCCCAGTCTTCATGCAGCTTGAGTCCCATCGCGCCGGCTCGCAGTTGCTCCTCCAGCGGTTCTTTCCGGGAGGCGTTTCCCTTGGCCAGGAACCCGAAGTTGAGAGGCAGCTCCTCGATCGCTTCCAGCATGCGATGCAGGTTCCACGCGCCCGGCGTGCAGGTGGTCGCCTTGGTTCCCTCGGCAGGGCCCGTTCCCCCTCCCAGCATCGTTGTGATACCGCTGTAGATCGCCTCCCACGCCTGCTGGGGACTAACGAAATGAATGTGAGCGTCGATGCCGCCCGCCGTGAGAATCTTTCCTTCTCCCGCAATGATCTCGGTTCCCGGGCCGATGGCCAAGCCGCCGGTGACGCCATCCTGAATGTCCGGATTGCCTGCCTTACCGATAGCGCTGATCTTTCCGTCACGAACACCGACATCCGCCTTGACAATGCCCCAATGGTCAATGATGACCGCGTTGGTGATAACGACGTCGGGAGTTCCCTGCGCTCGGGTACGCTGCGACTGACCTTGACCGTCCCGAATCACCTTGCCTCCGCCGAACACCACTTCTTCCCCGTAACAGGTGTGGTCTTTCTCGACCTCGGCAATCAAATTCGTATCGCCGAGGCGCAGGCGGTCGCCCTTGGTAGGGCCGTAAAGAGCGGCATAGCGGCGGCGATCGATTTTCATTGGGATGTCTCCAGGTAACCGGCGTCTTTGGCTCGCGCCATCGCCGAGTCACGTTCCTCGTCCAGGCCGCCCTGGACCAGAGCGTTCATGCCCCACACCTGACGGCCGCCGGCAAATGCCACCAGCTCGACTTCACGACCCTCCCCGGGCTCGAACCTGAGGGCCGTCCCGGCGGGAATGTCGAGCCGGAACCCGTAGGCCTGTTCGCGCGGGAACCGCAGCAAGCGGTTGACTTCGAAAAAATGCGTGTGGGAACCGACCTGCACGGGTCGGTCGCCGAGATTGTCGACACGGATACGTATCGTTTCGCGGCCGGCATTGAGTTCCAGCACGCCGTCTTCAACAAAGCATTCTCCGGGTATCACTGCGCTCTCCTCAACGAATCGGATCGTGAATGGTTACCAGCTTGGTGCCGTCCGGGAAGGTACCCTCAACTTGGATCTCCCTGATCATCTCGGGCACGCCTTCCATGACGTCGTCTCTGCCGAGGATACGGGCTCCGGCGGACATCAAGTCCGCGACGCTCTTGCCATCCCGAATGCCCTCCAGGACTTCCGCCGTGATCAAGGCCACGGCCTCGGGATGATTGAGTTTCAGCCCGCGCGCCTTACGTTTCCCCGCCAATTCCGCGGCGGTGAAGAGAAGTAGTTTCTCGGTTTCCCGTTCTGTGAATCGCATAGGACTTGACGACTGCCGTTCTTCAGCCCACCAGACTCGGAGGTAACGGCGCGGTATGGCTGCATGATAACTAACCAAGCGTACAACTATGACCGGTCGGTCAAGCATACACGTTCCATCGCCCGAATTGCAACGGCGGCACGCGAGCATTGTCACGAGGCGATAGAAATGTCTGTCACGAGGCACAAGAAATGCCCCCCTCGGTAGCCCAGCAGAAATGTCCCCGTGGTTTTGTTGTTTGTAAGTTTGTATGAGAGTATCGTCGTCGAGGCGGTGGGAATGTGGAAATCGCTTTAGCGATTTCCAAGGGACACGGGGAAGTGTGGAAACCTCTCGTTGCAATGCGAACCCTGTTCGCACTTCACCAAGGTTTCCCCCGCCGTGTAGATTGAAGAGCGCGCGATCAGCTTCATCGTCCTGAAGCGGAAACTCCCAAAAGAGCGTTCCCCTTCGGCGTGCCTGAAAGTTGCGCTGCATCGATTTCGAAAGGGTCCGCTCGGCGAAAACTCATGCTGTCGCCCAGCAAGCCCTCCCCAGCCCGCATTTCTCATCGGGTGGCGAGGTAAAGTGCATGAGAGACCTGTCAGTGCGAGGCGCGCGCCGCTTGCGGTGACAAACGAAGAAACGACGAGCGCAGGCGTACTCTCACTGTCCGTTGAGCACGGCGAGCAAGCGCAACGAAGTAATGGCGGGCCTCTCATGTGCTTGGCCCGGCGGCCGGTGAGAAATGCGGGCTCGCACGCCAGCGTCCAATTCCGACTCCCCGACAACTGCGTCGCGTGAGATACAACTCCCAACAAGAGAACAGGTTAGAGTGCGATCAAGTTTTTTGGACACGATGGGGTTCGCATCGCAGCGACAGGTTTTCCACCCTTCCCACCGTCCCTTGGGAATTACTAAAGCGATTCCCGCATTCCCACCGCCTCGACGACGATACCCTCATACAAACTTACAAACAACAAGACCAAGTGGACACTTCTATCGCCCTAACGCCGGGGACATTTCTAGCGTCTCTTGACATCCGACTTTGATGTTCTTGACAGCGTGGATTGATCGGCGTAGGCTGTTCTGCGTAGGGTTCACGCGTCGACCCTCACGATATAAGTGCTGCTTGGGCGTACGTCTCCTGTAGCGCTTGAGCGGAGTTGATTAGCGGGAAGCGTTTCGGCTCAACTTCTCCACTCCGCTTCTCCGCTCAAAAGGAGGATGGATTCCATGGCAAAGTACGGCAAGGTGGACCGCCGGACGCTCCTCAAAATGATGGGTGCGGCCGGTGCTTCGGCGACGGTGATCTCCACTTGCGGAACGTCGGACGAAATCAGCGGCCAGGGGCTTTCTGGAGCTAAGTTCGACAAAAACGTCCGGCCCGCTACGGCGGGTCCCGGAGGGGACAAAAACTGGCAGCCGGGACACGCGCTCAAGTTCCTCCCTCCGGAAGACATGCCCACCAGCGGAAAGGCGTCGAACACGCTCGCCGGCCTGCCCAAGGAGAAACTGCTGAACTTCTATCGGCTCATGAGTACGAGCCGCCGGTGGGAAACCACAATGAAGGACCTGTTTCTCGCGGGCGACGACCGGCTCTACGGCGCATTTCACACCTACGTCGGTGAAGAAGCGATCGCCGTCGGTGTGATGGGCGCGCTCAATGACGACGACTACATCGCCAGCACTCACCGCGGCCACGGACACCTGATCGCCAAGGGCGGTGATCTGAACAAGCTGTCCGCTGAGATCTTCTTTAAGGAGACCGGCTACAACAAAGGCTACGGCGGCTCGACGCGGGTCATCACCGACCAATCGGGAGGCGTGGTCTCGCGCCATGACTATTTCCCGTTCGGCGAGGAGATCCCCGGTAACTCCAGTCACGGCAACCGCCATTTAGTCACAGACGGCCAGCCAACGACCACCTACAACCAGCCCAAGGGAATTTCGCAAAAGTTCACCGGCCAGGAACGCGACGACGAGTCAGGACTCGATTACTTCCGCGCGCGATACTATCCTAGTGCTCTCGGGCGTTTTACGAGCCCAGATCCCGTGGGCGGGCGTTTGGGAGATCCGCAAACTCTCAACAGATACGTCTACGTGAGAAATAATCCCCTCCTGTTCGTTGATCCTTCCGGGCTAACTTTCTACCTGAAGTGCAAGCAGAAGTCGAAAACAACTTGCCGCAGAGGTTATGCAGGTAAATATGTCACAAACAAAAAGGGCAAGCGTCGTTTCGTCAGGACGGAGGTTGACAATGACGGAAAGGGCGGTTTGATTGACCAATATGGCAACCGCTTCACCGCGTCGTTCGGCACAGGTGGTCCTGTGTTTACCGATAGCGATGGCACCACTTTCGGCGGTCGATTCAAGTCTGGGAGCAAACCCACGTTGTTGGCTGGATCGGGTCCATCTGAGGGGCTAAGCGGCCTCTACTATCACAACGGGCTGAATACAAATCCGGGTGGCGGCGTGATAATCGGAAAGGAGAAGAAATTGCAAGCCCTCGTGGATTCTGGCGCTCTAGTGAAGAACCCAGGGTTGGATAGGATTAACCCCGCTCATCCGGGCGCCGTGAATTTCCGAGAAGACAACGTAGGCCACAGCGCGCATCTCCCTTATACGAAAGGGGTACCCTTGACGTTATACGACAAACAGTATGCACAAGTATTCCATTTCGATCGCGAATACCCGTACGGAGATGTTCGGGGGTTTGTTTTTCACACAGGGGCAGTCCTAAAAGGGTTCTTTAACAAAAGCATCCGTGGACAACGAAAACCTGAGCCTCCGGCGTCTTTGCCTCCGGGAGTAACGCTTCCCAAATAGAGCCTGCTTCGCATGAAGAACATCATATTAATCATATGTTGTTTGGCATTGCTAAACCCTGTCTGCGCCGCGACACTGCGACCGAAGTTTCGCATCAAATTGAAACAATGGCGGCAGATGGGTGCCATACAAATGACCTTCGACGGTTCCGGCGCATTGTATTTGGCGTACCGACAAGCAGCAACGGAGACGGCGGAGTTTTCATCAACGCTAACGGTGCAAGTCTACGACGGCCATACCGGAAGGAAGAAGGCTGATGCTGCTATTGAGACGCCAGTTGTCGAGTTCCCTCGCTACCCCAAGGCAATGGCTGTATCGCCAGACGGACGACGCTTACTGATCGCTGACGGGCCACCCGGGAGTGTATTCAAAGCCCTATATCTAAGTGTGCTACGCGTCGATTCCCTTTCCCAGGCAGATAGCATGCTGGTCCCAGAGGAGAAGCGCTATATAGTAGCTGGGTTCACGGATGACAGTCAAGCCGTGCGGGTAGCCTCCTCGAACGGGAGGGTTGCTGAACGAGTTCAGCTTAGGGAGTTGGAGGCCGGTAGCCTGGCGAATGTTGCCAGTGAGGTGATTGTGGAGAATCCGTCTTCATCGCGCGGATTTGAACTCGACCCCTGGGGCGGCATTTGGTTTGATGGATCGCGCACCTTTGCACCTCAAACTTTGCCAATCAATACTGTGAGTGTGCCGCGAATAATCCGGAATGGATCGGTCGTGTTTCTGCCTGATGCTGTGTTTGGATTCGTCATCGACGGTAGTATCCTGAGAATACATACCGACAGCGATGATCCAGTTGCTGTGCGGCCCAAAGGGAGATGCGCGTTCGCAATCCCCTTCAGTATTTCGGCGGACAGAAGAGTAGTGGCAAATGAGTGTAGGGAAAACGAGTGGTCTGTGTGGGCGCATCGAACGAAGGCTAAGAAGCGCAGAGCGGTGGTCTTCGACACAAAAACACTCAGCGTCATCGCTGAGATTCCGGTCTCAAGAAAAGCTAGGCCAGACATGGCGGTGCGTCATCGAGACGGGCGTGTTTTAGTCGCGACCCTCGACTTCCCCGGTCGCCTTTCCGTCTACGAATTTAGCATTCCAAAGTGATACCAAGTGATACCAAATGAAGCAGAAAAGTCGGGAAAGGAAAAGTGGGGCAAGTGGGGCAAGCTACTACTTTGGAAAGTGGGGACAGGCTACTAGTTTTGAGGTATGTTGTTACAGATAGGAATATCGAAGAAAGTCCGGACGGGCCACGACTCATTGAGCGAACCGGGCAGCCCAGAGCCCAGCACGGATAGAGAGATTACAGGAGAATTAACCACTTAACATCAATAGCATGCAATTGATCCCTTAAAGCGGCCTTTTTTTTCGCACGTTACAATGCGGCTAGACAGAGAAAAATACCCATGAAGAGCAACCTGAACAGGAGTCGGCTTGTCCATCCCGAAGCCCAAGTCTTGCGCCAACTCCTGAAGGGCTTCGCTCCGACACCCGCGATGCGACAAAACCCGCGCGCCGCCCGGCCCGGCGTCCCGCACACAGCCAAACTTGCCCCACCGACCCCTCGGCCAGCCTTCGTGCAGGTCCCCAGCCGTTCCCCGCTGGGACTCCAGCCCGCTATCGGACATGCCCCCAGCCGCGTCCGGCTGGGCCTCCAGCCCGCTGTGAAACATCGGTGCAATCCCGGTCATCCCGAGCGGCCACAGGCAAGTCAGCCGTGCCAAAAATCATCCCTGTATCCGGTGCCGCGGCAGGGGACGCTTTGCTGCCAACTTTCGAGTTCGCATAATCTTTCGAGTCTGCACGGTGAGGAACGCGCGCGCGAGGCAAACTCGCTGATTTCCGCTGGATTGCCAAGTTCGTTGACACCGTCCAGCGTGCCGCACTTTCAGAAACCCGCTCAAACCTGCCCACCCCGAAGCAAGCAACAGAGCCGTGGACGGAAGTCCGCGGTCACCCGTGCGAACAGCCACGCCAAGCGAGCTGAACCGCCGCGCTGGGAAACGGTTAGCAGCCGCCCAGGGACATGGACCGGCCACGACTCTTGCGGCGACAGGGCGACAAAGACAAGACCGGCAAGGAAAGGCGACACCGGGCGACAAGGAAAGGCCGCGACTTTTGCCGCAACCACCGCGGCGTAGTTCAAGCACTCAGGACGATCGGAACACAATATCGCGCCGCGGGTCGCCGCCGCGGCCTACCAGAACGCCAAGGAGAACACGCCGCATACCGCTCGGATGGCCCACGACCAGGCGCTAAGCGGTAATGCAGCACTTGCTGAAGGGCGACACGCAGGTCTACAAACAGTTCGCAAAAAACGACTCGTTCAAGCGCTTTGTCGGCGACATGGTGTACGCGCGCACGAGCCGGTGATGAAGAGGGCCGGACTAGCGCTTAGATTACTATCTTCTGGAAAGGGTCTGGCGGACCGATGAATTACGGACACTACGCGGACACAACTCAGAATCCGATTCGCGATCTTCCCATAAGTTACTGAAACCAATGGTCGGGGCGAGAGGATTTGAACCTCCGACTTCCTGCTCCCAAAGCAGGCGCGCTACCGGGCTGCGCCACGCCCCGACGGGTGGTCTCGGTCCTGATTCAAAGGCCCGTGTCCTTATTCTACAAGGTCAAAATTCTACAAGGTCAAAGCTTACCGTCCTCCCGAACTCGGTTCGTCTGCCGCTCGCCCAAGGATGATCGCATGACATTCCCCGTCTAGCCTGCTTTTCTCACCGCAAGGTGAGGCGCGATGTGGCGCGATGTGGCGCGATGATCGGGTCGGGTGCCGGGGATTGCGCCCCGGCACCCTCCCACACCACCGGACATACGGTTTTCCGTATCCGGCGGTTGGACCCGGCGGCTTACCTGCTTGCCGCAAGATCC
>Ga0114996_10003407_pt1 | contig 19774 bp, 20 predicted proteins | sample ArcticOcean_MG_C_4_FD_87039 | JGI IMG/M metagenome (GOLD analysis project Ga0114996, IMG submission 87039) | Marine microbial communities from western Arctic Ocean - ArcticOcean_MG_CB4_134 | ecosystem: Environmental > Aquatic > Marine > Oceanic | place: Arctic Ocean: Canada Basin | collected...
ATGGCCCGAGCCATGAAATATGGAGTTGAGGCGGGCTACCTCGCCTACCGCGCGGGTAGGATTACGAGAAAAATCTATGCGACTCCCAGTAGTCCCAATCAGGGTCTTCTCAATTGAGAGAATTCTGGATGAAACCCTTTTGAGCTCATGAAGTGAATAGTGTCTCTGTAAAACTCGGCCCGAGAAGTTACGATATTCTGATCGGACCCGACCTGCTCGAACAGTTCGGGAAATTTCTGAACCGGTACAAGCTGGGCAAGCGAGTGTTCCTGATTTCCAACCAGCATGTTTTCTCTCTATATGGAAATACCGTCCAGGAAAGTCTCGTCTCAGAAGGCGCTCATGTCACTGAAATCCTGATCCCTGACGGCGAGTCGTTCAAAAACCTTGAGACGGTAGAGAAGATATATACCTGCCTGATGGCCCAAAGAGCCGATCGGAACTCTACTATAATTGCGCTGGGTGGTGGAGTTACTGGAGACATCGCAGGTTTTGCAGCAGCGACATTTCTTAGAGGGATTTCCTATGTTCAGGTGCCCACTACACTTCTATCTCAGGTTGATAGTTCTGTAGGCGGCAAGACCGGAGTCAACCATCAAAAAGGTAAAAACCTTATCGGCGCCTTTTACCAACCTAAACTAGTTTTGGCCGACACCGACACTCTTTCCACTCTTTCGAATCGTGAATTCCGGTCCGGTATCTATGAGATTGTTAAGTACGGCCTGATTTATGATGAAACATTTTTCGAGTTCCTGGAGAGTAATTTTGAAAATCTCTTAATCCGAGACTTTCAAACCTTAGAAAAAATTGTCGCACGATGCTGCCAAATCAAGTCCGCCGTGATCTCGCAGGACGAACACGAATCGGATCTTCGTCGCATTCTAAACTTTGGCCACACCTTTGGCCACGCCCTAGAGGCGATCATGGGTTATTCGGGTATAACACATGGCGAGGCGATAGGATGGGGGATGTTGATAGCTACTGAGATCTCTTTGCAGAAAAAATTTCTGGATGCAGCAAGTGCTAGGCGTGTAGTGGCCCTAATCAGTCGGCTGGGAGCTTTACCTAAAGTTGACTGGGTTGAGTTCGACGATCTCCTCGAACTCCTAGAACACGACAAGAAAAGACAAGATTCCCAACTCCACTTTGTCCTCCTCAATGAGATCGGCAAGACTCTTATCAGAACGGATGTGCCTCCAGCCCTTTTGAGGGAAGCCTGGCAATCGGTGACATCGAGTCGTGTCCCACTCCCTCATGGTTGAACGGAATAGTCAGAAAATCCGAGAGATGTTCTCGTCCATCGCTCCGACATATGATTTCCTTAATCGGTTATTGTCACTTTCTATAGACCGCTGTTGGAGAACAAAGACCCGCAAGTGTCTTGAGCCATACGTAACGGCAGAGTCCAAGGTCCTCGATTTATGTTCCGGAACTGCTGATTTGGCAATTGAGCTGTCACTTATTTCTCCGGTTGTTGCGTGTGACTTTTCCCATCCAATGCTTGCAAAAGGATCGCGAAAGTCGCGTAATCGAAATTTGAAATACCCCATTCAATTCGTGGAAGGAGATGCTTTAAGACTGCCCTTTCTTGACAACACCTTCCAGGCCATCACTATCGCCTTCGGACTACGAAATCTGGAAGATTACACCACTGGACTTCGTGAAATGGCTAGAGTACTCAAGCCAGGAGGGAGATTGTTCGTGTTGGACTTTTCAGAACCTCAAATCCCGTTCTTGAGAGTCCTCTACCGATTTTACTTCCAAAAAATCCTGCCTAAAATCGGGGGTTGGATCTCAGGTAATCACGAGGCCTATTCCTACCTGCCTGCTTCCGTCTGTGGCTATCCGAAAAGCAAAGATCTAGTCAGAATTTTTGTTGACGCAGGTTTCTGTTCAATATCTAGGATCAAGTTGACGGGTGGAATTTCTGACATCCATTGCGCCGTCAAATCTCCTTGATCAGAGAACGGCCTTCAATGACCAATCAGGTCTCCAAAGGTCTTAATCTCGACCATCCAGAACACCATTCCAGGGAGGCACCAGAATAGTCACACTCCCTCTGCAGGCAGCCTGACAGGCCAAACGGATAGGGGGATGTGTGCCAGAATCTTCCCCCGACAGGTATCCGAAGTACTGAAGCCGCTTTTTCTCATATTCTGAAATCGGAGCGAGACGTTCTTTCCCTCCAACGACACCAATCCAACATGACCCACAGGAACCACTGCGACACTGAAACGGGATAGGCCCTTCGGTACACCTTGCATCACCGGCGGTATGATCCCTCGTGTCCATTGCCGCTGCCATCGACAGGTCCTGCTCATGATAGGCCGTAAACTTATCCCCTGAACCTTCATCGAAACAAACGGTATACTGCTGATCAGCATCTCTCAAAAACGAAAAAATCCCAGAGCCTGTTTCTCGCTGTCTTTTCTTTAGAATCTGAGCCGGTTTCGAAGGCTTAGAAGACTTAATGACCTCACTGCTACTGAGAGGTTCAGACCCTATTTGACAAAGCGCCATAAAGGCAGCTGCCTGCAGAGGGAGGATGAAAGCAACGTCAATGGTAGACTCTAGTGCAACCTCTTGGCCGGTGGCCAAGATCAAGTTGAGTAAGTCTGTCTCAAGATCTTCCTGGCCTCCTTCCGCCCAGTTCAAAACAGAGCGCACCACCTCAGGCCAGCAAGATGTTGCATAAAAGATCCCTAAGGTTTTAGAGAGTTGGTGCTCAAGCGAGAAATCTCCTCTTAGCTCCCAGTCACGCTCCAGGTCATCAATATCGGTTGCACTGGACAACCCCCTTGTTAATTTTATAGGCCACCAAGCAAACCATATCCTTAGGGGCAACCTGTCGACTTCGTGCACCTTAGGCAACAGTTCCTCGACAGTTTGATCCCAGACTGCCTGGTCAAGCCTTCCCAACCACTCGATACGGCTTTCACCTTTCACACTCACAGCTCCTCCAAAATCAAGAAACAATAGATTCCTAGTTTACTTTTCAGCTCAGTCCGCCTAGTAGCCTGAACCCCCTCCATTGATTCAAAAAAATCCAGGAATCAAGACCCCCACCGAACAAGGATACTCCCCCATGTAAACCCTGCCCCGAAACTCGCTAGCAAAACCAGATCTCCCGACTTAAGACGGCCCGCGGCCTCAGCTTCCGCAAGACCCATTGGGATCGTGGCAGCCGTAGTGTTGGCGTAGCGGTCGATGTTAATCAATACTTGCTCGGGGGACAGTCCCAATCGAGCAACGGATGAATCAATTATTCGCGCATTGGCTTGGTGCGGGACGAAAAGTTGAACATCCTCGGGCCTGAGTCCGTTCCGCTCCAGTATCTCTCGACAAACACTCGTCATGAGTTTCACGGCATACCTGAAAACAGCTCGGCCGTCTTGATGAACGTAATGCAACTCCTCATTAACTGTTTCGTGCGTTGCAGGCCTTTGACTGCCTCCAGCAGGCATACATAAGTGTTTTCCTCCCGACCCGTCGCTATGCAATAAGCAATCCAGTATTCCGATATCATCAGTGCTAGGCTCCAAGAGGACAGTTCCCGACCCATCTCCGAACAAGACACATGTGGACCGCTCTTTGAAATTGATAATACTACTCATCACATCAGTGCCCACCACTAGGACACGTTTGTACGCCCCCGTCTCAATAAACTGTGCACCTGTACTCAAAGCGTACAAAAACCCCGAACAGGCCGCGGAAAGATCAAATCCCCAGGCATTACTGGCACCGATTTTCTCCTGGATCACGCAGGCAGTCGAAGGGAAGGCCATGTCAGGAGTCACAGTGGCCACTATAATCAAGTCAATATCTTCCGGCCCGTATCCAGTCTTACTCAGAACTTTCCTAATGGAGGCTACTGACAGATCACTATTGGATTCCCCCTCGGAAACAAACCGTCGCTCAGAGATGCCTGTTCTCTCTCGAATCCATTGATCTGAAGTATCCACAAGGGCCGAAAGGTCTCTATTTGTAAGGACCTTGTTAGGGACATACATCCCGACTCCGCTGATCTTTGCCTTAATGCCACTCAAGAACTCTCCTCCTACTCATCTGACTCCGCCTAACACCAGTTTCTAACGTAGACTAGGACTGCTTGGAATTTACTGGTCCTGTTGAATAACCTCTACGCCTTTTGGAATCCGAAATTGGAACCGGCGATCTGAAATACTGACATTCTCTTCCACGTTGTTCAAGACATAGTCATTCCGCTGACCCAGAGTTTCAACTGAAATTAATCGGCGTATCTTGAATGTCTTCCTCTCAATCTCAAGCAGAAGATGCGAAATGAACCCGTCGACTTGCAGAGGGCTCAACCTCAAAAGATGATTTCCACTCACAAGCGGAGCCAACTCGGTTTCGAATTCAATCTGGAAGTCTACCGCCGGATCTCGTCCACCAAAGAACAACAAGAACAATCGATCTTCCGATCCTGCAATATTATAGACGAGAACCTGTTTGTCTCGTGGAATATAGAAGTGAGCCTTGTCACCATTAGCGATGAGATGCTTCTCGGTAGGTTCTCTATATTCCCAATACATCTGAGCAGGCTTCTTGTAGAACACTAATCCTTTCTCTTCATCTCGTGCGAACCCAGCTGTATAAGTTTGTGTAAACTCAGCCTTCAAAGACTCTACTTCAGCATAGTGAGCCCTTACCCGTTCAATCAGAGCTAATGCCTCAGCGTTCCCTCCGCCAGTGGCGGCTGTTTCGGCTAGGATAGAGGCCACCACCATGATTGGCAGAACCATTATCATGTGCAAATTCATAAATTACGCCTCTCGCCTACAGCTGACTTAGACTTGAACGCTTCCAATATATTAAGCACAAAAAATAAAATAACACCGCTGGTGATAGCAGAATCAGCCACATTAAAGGTCGGCCACGCCATCAGTTCTCTCCAGTGGATCCGAATGAAATCGATCACAAAAGTGTGCAACAGCCGATCGATGAAATTACCCATAACCCCACCGAGGATCAACCCTAATGCAACCAGGCTACTACGTTCTCGCTGAGGCGTGATCCAAATGTAGTAAATCACCATCACAGCAGCAAGAACTGCAAGCGACCCTAACATTGGTGCCTTCCACTCCGACTCGAGAGAATCCAGGAAACCGAACGCAATCCCAGTGTTCTCAACATATTGGATTTCAAAAAAACCATCCAGGATCGGGTAAGACACACTGAGATAGTAGGTCTTAACAAACCACTTCGTTGCCAGGTCAATCACAAGGATTGCGGCACCAATACCTAAAGAAACTTGTCGCATTTTTCCACCTAGCTCGACGTATCTCGGACAAACATTTCTAACACCACTATTTAGGACTGGCTAGTATAAGGGGAAAGTCCTGTTCGAGGTTAGAGACGTTCTGCAAAATTGGCACCGGTGTCAGCGTAAATTAAACGTAACTTCGATCGTTGCCCAAACATCTACAGGTGCGCCGTTTCTGGTGCCCGGATGGAATTTCCAATTAGTAGCTATCTCTCGGATAGCATTCTGTTCCAGCCCAAAGCCTAGTCCTCTGACAACGCTGAGAGTGTCTACCCTGCCATTTCGGCGAACGATCCCCCTTAAGAGCACTACGCCCTGAACCTTGGCCTTAATTGCTTCGTCGGTGTAGGCCGGTGTTGTTTTTACGATTAACCGGGGCATACTAACATCTCCGCCGACTCGGAACGCACCACCTCCATCCCCGGCACCTTCCCCAATTCCTCGACGACCAGAGCCAGGACCTCCTCTATTCCCTAGTCCTCTCCCGAGCCTAGCTGGAGGGCCTGGAGGCGCATCGATCTCTCCAATACTCAAGTCGGCCAAAAGTTCCTCCAGAACTCGAGGAATATCAACTGCGGCTTGTAATACCGGTTCTGGATCATCTGGTGAGGGATCAGGAATCGGAACAAACTTCGGCTTAGGCTTGGGAACCACTGGTTTAGGCTTAGGCGGCGCAGATACTGGACTCCCCTGAGCACCCGACGGCTTGGCTGGTCGCGCTAGCCGCTTAATCACAAATGTTTCACTATCCAGCGGGAGTTCTGTCCCGCCAAGCTGAGGCCAAACTAAGAGAAGTATCAGAATGTGAAAGAGAATGCCCAACACTGTGGCCACACGCATTGGTCGGCGGAGCGAGACGTTACTGCCGAAAATATTATAGGCATCGTCACTATAATAGAAACGCTCATCGTCAGTAATCCGAAGGGCCAACAAACGGCCCAGAAATTCTTTAACTCCACTCATCTCGACTCTGATCTCATCGCCAGAACAAACATCCCTATCATCAGTTTCAAGGGTGCTTGAATCGATCCTTTAACGTTTACCCTGCCCTTTTCGATGGCAAAAAAGGAGAAAAGTTTCACCCCGGCCTTTGCATCTCTCTCTTACCACATACAGATGACTGTTAAATACCTCATAAAACCTAGAGACTCACTTCTTCTCAACACTCTCATGTCCATGGCGACTCTCTTGCTCGAAGATTATACTTTGATCCGAAAGCGACCAGCCTCGGAGAACCTTCGCTGTTCTAAAAGGGGGGTCTTCAGATTGACCAATTTCCTTCCATAACCTTTGAAGGTCATCCTTGCGATCTATATCGTACCAGAGAGGCAGCTCCTGAAACTCATCCGGATCAAGTCTTGCGAGGGTTTGGCCCAGAACACGCTCGGTCCCCCAGTCTATTCCCTTAAAGAGATCGCAGCGAGGCTCCCAAAGACCTAATAAGTAATAACCACCATCCTCCACTGGACCGACTACTGTCGAGCCAGTTCCCAAGATCTGAAAGGCCTGCAGCACAATTCCCATAGGTAAAGTGGGGGTATCGCTTCCGATGAACACAACCCCGGGGAAACCTTGGCTCTGGAGATGCCTATATCCGTTCCACATCCTTTCTCCCAGATCTCTTCCTCTTTGCCTTGAAATATGCAATCTTTCAGGCAGTCCGTGTTGGGATTTGAAGTCTTCAGCTTCTGACTCAGAGGAATCTGCAAGGAAAAGAAAAACCTCAACCTCTAGGCACAGGAACTTTTCCAACGTATCCAGTAGAAAAGCAGAATAGATTTGGAGTGCCCTATCAGCTCCGATCTCCTTTTCGAGGCGGGTCTTTACCTTCCCTCTGTGGGGGTATCTCCCAAAAATGGCCAGTGCTCGATCCAAGAAGATCCTCCGATTTTAGGACGGTTCTGGAGCTGCGGTAAACTTTCCGCGCGAGTCGGTTTTAACTCGCCATTACAGTTTCAAGAACATAACATAGGTAGGAATACTATCCCTCACAAGATCCGAGTACTGGAATCTTCTGGAAATGGGAAGGGTTTCTATCGGAGACAGATCAAGCAATAATGCATATGGGAAAAAGACGGTAACTTACGTCTGAACCTAGGCACTAATTTCAGATGAAAAGTCTAAAGCAGCTGATACCATCTATTCTAAGGCAGCTACCGGACGACCCTGAGACTAGACTAGTCTTCTTGCAAAACCTCTGGCCTAGAATTGTGGGCCCCGAAGTATCCGGTAAATGCCGGCCAGAGGACCTCCAAGGGTCTAGACTAATTATCCATACCTCTTCGGACCAGTGGCGTCTCTCCCTACAAGAGATGAGAGGGCTTCTCGTAGCATCCATCAATCGTTTTTGGCCTAATAGTGGCATCAATCACATCTCCGTACAGAATCATCCGAAGGGACATCCCAAAGAATGAAAACACCACTACCAAAAAGAGCTTCAGTTGTCTGGTTCCGAGGCCAGACCTATACTCTGAAGGGTATATTGGGGGATTGTGACATAACGAATCAACAGGGTCGTCCCTCTGATATGTGGACACCGGTTACCACATAAGGAAGTACTGATCTTAACCAACAGGACGAGATGAGTTCACTTATATTGACAATTCTGTTGAGTATGCCTGGAACGGCTGTATTGAAGGAGGGCAGCACTGAAACTTCCGACCGGGCCAAAGCCTATTACCACTTTAGTCTCTCACGCTTCCATCGAGAGGGTGCAGCCCATGAGAGAGCAGTTGAGGAGCTGAAAAAAGCTCTTAATCATGACCCTGAAAGCTCCGAATTGCACTCCTGGCTGGCTCTTTCATTAGCCGAAACAAATCAGCTCCGGGCCGCCATCGATTCTTGCAGGAAATCGATTAAATTGGACGCCGAAAACCCAGAACCTCGCTTATTGTTGGGCAAGATTTATCTAACATTGGTGCAACAGGGTCGGGCGGAAGTTTTAGAGAATGCGATCTCCAACTTTTCAAATTACCTTAATTTGGTGCCAAATGATCCAGATGCCCTCTTCCCGCTGGCCGGCCTTTACTTCTCCTCCCAACAGTGGTCAAAAGCCTCTGAAGCCTATGCCCTGCTTCGCGGCATACGGGACAACATACCCGGTGTTGACCTACGACATGCACAAGCTCTAGCTAACCTCTCTAGAACCGAGGAAGCTATTGAGGTACTCCAGGGATCTCTCACAGAGAACAGAGAACTGGGCCGAAAGCTAAGTCTACTCGGGCATCTCCACAACTCGTTGGACCATATAGACAAGGCGATCGAGATGTATCAACGCGCCCGTGAAGTGATCCGAGACGATGCGCACAGATCCGATGTTGGGTTCTCTCTGGGCACATTATTAAACCGCAGAGGCCGTTTTGACAAGGCCATCGCAGTCCTCTCTGAAGTAGTCGAATATTCATACGATCTGCAGACTCGTGTCGAATTGGGTAAAGCCTACGAGGGGCGGCGACAGTACTTGACAGCTGTAGAGAAATTCCAGATTGTCTTGGATGAAAACCCGAATCACCTGGAGGCCAACTATTACATTGCTTCCTCGCTTCGGAAGCTTGGCCGCAGAAACAAGGCTATTAGACATCTCGAGGCACTCATAGCACTAACAGCCGATGAACCCGTACAAGGCCATTCCAGGACTCGTTTCCGCCAATTTCTCGCAGTTCTCTACCAAGAATCACATCAGCACGAAAAAGCCATAGACCTATTCCGAGCCTTGTCTAAAGAACATCCAGATAATCAGAAAATTAAATTGGGATTAGTGTATACCCTCAAAGAGGCTCAACTGCTGAGCCCAGCCCTTCACTTAAGTGGATCTCTCTACCAAGAGGCCCCAGATAACACCAATGTCGCCATTACCCACGCACGCATGCTATCGGCATCGGATCAGTTAAGGGCCGGGGTAAAAATTCTTAAAAAACAGCTCAGGAAGGAAAAAAAAGGCGCTGGAGATTTGGAGAAAATCGAAGAATACTACATCTCGACTAGTCAATTGTATAGCGAACATAGCAAACATCGGAAGGCTCTGCACGTTATCCAGGACGGCCTAGCCGAAAATCCCGATAGTGAGCGGTTGACTTTCCACCTGGGGGCCACATTGGAACAGCTTGGAAAAATCAGATCAGCTGAGAAGCAATTTAAAAAGATCCTCAACAAGATTCCAAATCATGCTGTCGTACTAAATTATCTCGGCTACATGCTGGCAGAAAGAGGCACCCGTTTAAATGAAGCCTTGAAATACATTGAGCGCGCGCTAGCTCAAGACCCTCACAATGGAGCTTACCGAGATAGTCTTGGGTGGGTGTACTTCAAGCTTAACAAGTTAGACTTAGCCGAAAAGAATTTAATGCAGGCTTTCAAGGTAAACGATTCAGATCCAACCATCCTAGAACATCTCGGGGATCTTTATGTGCGACTGGGTGATGAATCGAAGGCATTAACCTACTACAAAAAATCTGTGTCTTGGGCTAAAGACCATGAAAAGTCTGAAAAGGTCCGTGCTAAGTTAATTGCTCTAGAAAAAAGGAGTCCTATGAAACCTCCTCTGCACAAATGAAATCCGATGATACTGGAAGCTGTTAGTTCAAAACTCTACTCACAACGTGGACAAACTCCAACTCCCTTCCTTCTGCAAAATCAACTGGCTCCTCAATGTACTGGGGAAACGTGAAGACGGTTATCATGAAGTCAACACAATCCTGCAGACTATCGACCTTCACGACGAAGTAAGTATTCGTGTAGACAACTCCAGTGCAAAGTTGAAGGTTACCAGCTCAGGGAGATCTGTTCCTGCCGGAAGGGATAACATCGCTTGGCTTGCGGCCAATCGGCTTAGGGAAAATTGTTCAGTCAAGTGTGGCGCTCATATTCACCTAGTCAAGAGAGTCCCAGTGGGAGGCGGATTAGGTGGAGGCTCCTCAAATGCGGCCACCACCTTGATGGCGCTTAATCAACTGTGGAATTGCGGACTAGATTACGAGGAGCTCTCCAAAATTGCCGCCGGCATAGGTTCTGATGTCCCCTTTTTTCTAACAGGTGGCACTGCTGCTGCCCTAGGCAGAGGAGAGAGAATAGAGCCTCTTCAAGATGCGCCCCCTGAAAGATTAATTCTTTATGCCCCAAACTCGGAAATCTCTACCGAAAAGGCCTATACTCTAGGCCGGTGGCCTTCTCTGATCAGCAAGTCAACTCTGTTGACAAAGGTCAGAGTCAATACTAAAATCCAACGTTTCCGCGCACTTGTTGATCGAGGGCAGAATATTCGTGACCTGATCGAAAACGATTTTGAGACTCCGATCTCCAGGCACTATCATGATGTCGCGGAGGCTCGCTCTTTGCTGCTCGAGGCTGGATGTGACCGGGTCCTCCTTTGTGGGAGTGGTTCGACCGTTATGGGTATCGTATCTGAGCAACGTACCCGGCCAGTGGTACAGTTCCTCGTGGAATCGTGCCGAGGGGAAGTGTTTGAAAGTGGAACTCTCTCTCGAAACCGGTATAGAGAGATCCTTAACAATTCAGGACTGATTTTAGAGAACTTTTAACCAACCAAAGTTGCAGCGAAAATGTTGAAGATTTTTAGCGGTAGTTCGAACCCCGAATTGACTCGCGAGATCTGTGAGTATCTCCAGGTTGAGCAGGGAAAGCTGACATTAAAACGCTTCAGCGACGGCGAAATTCGATTTCAGATATTAGAGAACGTTCGCGGTGCCGATGTATTTGTAGTTCAGCCCAGTTGCCCCCCAGTCAATGAGAGCATAATGGAGCTCCTAATAATGATCGATGCCTTCAAGAGGGCTTCTGCGCGCAGAATCACCGCGGTTATGCCCTACTATGGATACGCCCGGCAAGACCGTAAAGACAGGCCTAGAGTACCGATCTCAGCCAAAGTCCTAGGGGATCTCCTAACGGCAGTAGGGGTTAACCGATTGCTGACCATGGATTTACACGCCGGACAGATCCAGGGTTTCTTCAATATTCCTGTGGATCATCTATTCGCGGCTCCAGTCATCCTAGATTATTTTGAGTCAGTTAACTTGCCAAACGTGACAATAGTCTCACCAGATGCAGGCGGGGTTGAACGAGCACGATTTTTTGCTAAACAATTAAAAACTGACTTAGCGATAATCGACAAGCGCCGAGTTGATGCAAATGAAGCAGAAATCATGAACATTATAGGAGATATCCAAGGAAAAGATGTGGTGATCTTGGACGACATGGTCGACACTGCCGGCACATTGGTAAAAGCGGCTCAAGCCTTGCGAGATCAGGGAGCCAAGAAAATCTTTGCCGCGATCACGCATCCGATCCTGTCCGGCCCCGCAATCTCCCGTCTTGAATCGTCAGTCCTAGAAAAGCTCATCGTCACAAATTCCATCAAAATCGGCCCGGAAAAACGGATCGAACGACTCGAGATCCTTAGTGTGGCTTCCCTGATGGGCGAGGCGATCTGTTCGATCCACGAAGAAACTTCAGTCAGTAGACTTTTTATTTCCTGACCCAATTCACCCAAACTTTACAGCGGAAAATACTGCAAATGGAGCTAGCCAATGTCAGATCTTATTGTTGAAGCAGAACCCCGGACGGAGCTCGGTAAAAATGCCAATCGCCGCCTACGAGCAAGTGGTCGGATACCAGGAGTCGTTTACGGTCAGTCCACTGAATCGGTATCCGTCTCGGTAAATCCAAAGAAAATTTCTTCCATTATCCACTCCGATACAGGTCACAACACGATCTTCAAGCTGGAGTTAAACTCGGAAAAATTAAATGTTCTCATCCGCGATCTCCAGGTAGACCCAGTACGCGGCCATCTACTTCATGCAGATTTCCAGACCATCGCCATGGACGAGGCAAGGGTCTTCGCGGTGCCTCTGGAACCGCAAGGTGAATCGGAAGGAGTCAAGGAGGGAGGTATCCTGGATATAGTGGTAAGGGAAATCGAGGTGGAATGTCTTCCAACCGATGTACCCGATCAAATACAGGTGGATGTATCTGCCCTGGAAATCGGAGACGCCCTTCGAGTATCAGATCTCACTTTCGAATCAGATAAGGTCTCAATCCTATCGAGCCCAGAGTTGGTACTTCTGACTGTGACTCCACCCAAAGTTGAAATTGAAGAAGAAGTCGAGGGAGAAGAAACTCCTGCCGAGGAAGGAACTGATCAACAAGAGGTGGGGCAGGAGGCATCTAAACCTGAATAAAACGGTTTTTACCACATGCACCTAATCATAGGATTGGGAAACCCGGGGGCCCGCTACCTCTCAACTCGTCATAACGTCGGCTTCATGCTGGCCGACCGACTAGTATCTAAACGAAGGGGCGGGCGGTTCAAAACCAGCTCGTCTTCCCTTGTATCCCAGATCCAAAGTAGTGACGCTCCAGTTCTGGTCGTTAAGCCTCTTACGTACATGAATCGAAGTGGTTTTGCAGTTAAAGAACTCATGAAGAAATACAATGTTGAACAACACCAAATCTTAGTAGCCTATGATGATGTGGCCCTTCCCTTCGGACGGATCCGTATGCGATCTAAGGGAAGCTCTGGAGGGCACAAAGGAATGGAGTCTATAATTCAAACCCTTGGATCTGTCGAATTGATCCGACTTCGAATAGGGATTGATCGCCAGAAGAAGGGAACGGATCTGTCAGACTTTGTGCTGACCGACTTTGAGGAAAAAGAAACGGCAGATCTAATTCCGATTTTGGATCGATCAATCGAAGCAATCGACACCTTCCTGATACACGGTATCGAGAAGGCTATGTCGTCCTGTAACAGCAGCTAAAATCTAATCCTATACTTCCGAGGAGTGTCAGATGATTGACTTTATTTTGTTTTTGCCACTAGTAGGCCTAGTCGGCCTTCTTTTCGCAGGACTCACTTACCGCTCTATCAAGAAAGTGGCAGTCTCCAATCCAAAGATGGTTGAGATCTCAGATTCTATCCACGATGGGGCTATGGTTTTTCTCCGACGCGAGTACCGGATTCTGGCCATATTTATATTGATAGTTGGAGCTCTGCTGGCTTGGGGCATCTCCTCCTGGACGGCCCTAGCCTTCCTAACAGGTGCAACGAGCTCGATGCTTGCAGGGTTCTTTGGTATGAAGGCCGCCACTAGGGCCAACGTCCGTACCACACAGGCTGCTAACGATTCTGGTGTGGCCGCGGCTTTGAACATGGCCTTTTCAGGTGGATCCGTCATGGGCCTCTCGGTTGCAAGTCTCGGTCTGGCAGGACTAGCCGTAGCTTTCTTATTGGCTGAAGGTGGCTCGATAGGATTCGATGATATAAGCGGATTCGCAATGGGAGCCAGTTCGATCGCTCTGTTCGCCCGTGTCGGTGGAGGAATCTTCACCAAAACTGCCGATGTGGGAGCAGATCTGGTGGGAAAAGTAGAAGCAGGTATCCCGGAAGACGACCCGCGTAACCCAGCTACAATAGCTGACAACGTGGGCGACTGCGTGGGAGATACCGCAGGGATGGGAGCCGACATCTTTGAGAGCTACGTAGGATCGGTGATAGCCACAATAGCGCTTGCAGCAACCGGCGTCTCCGGAACACTAAGCATTAGCCCGGAGACCCGAATCCTGTACATGGCCTTACCCCTCTTCGTTATTGGAATTGGGCTGATTGCATCCCTGATAGGAATAGCCTCAATTCGTATGATGCAGCGGCTGGGCCCAGCGGAAGCCTTGCGATACGCTCCCATTGTGAGTGCCGTTTTATTCCTGGCTGGAACCTATTGGACGATAAACTGCATGGATTTGGAAATTGGAATTTTCATCGCAGTGGTTGTGGGGACTCTAAGCGGAATTCTTATAGGATTAATCACCGAATTCTACACTTCTGCATCTCCAATAAGAAGGATCGCCGAAGCTTCCAAGACCGGTTCCGCAACCAACATTATCGCTGGATTAGCAGTCGGGATGCAATCTACAGCTCTTCCAGTTCTCACTATCTGTGGAACTATCCTTATTGCCTACCACTACGCAGATCTCTATGGGATCGGAATCGCTGCGGTCGGTATGCTGGCAACGGTCGGAATTACTATGTCGGTCGATGCCTATGGCCCTATAGCAGACAATGCTGGAGGCATCTCAGAAATGGCAGGGTTGGGAGAAGGCACGCGAGCTATCACGGATAATCTAGATTCTATAGGGAATACTACGGCTGCTATGGGCAAGGGGTTTGCAATAGGGTCAGCAGCTCTAACAGCTTTGGCACTTTTTTCAGCCTATAGTAGAACAGTCGGACTTGAGATCCTCGATCTGTTGGACCCCTACGTGGTAGTAGGACTATTCATAGGAGGTACTTTACCGTTCTTGATCGCCGACATGACCATGTCTGCAGTTGGGAGGGCCGCTTTCAAAATGGTAGAGGAAGTACGCCGTCAGTTCCGGGAAATCAAAGGGCTAATGGAAGGTACTGCCAAACCAGACACGGCTGCTTGTGTCGATATATCTACACAGGCAGCCCTGGGAGAGATGATCTTTCCTGGACTGGTAGCAATCGGCTCCCCAGTCATCGTAGGGGTGCTTCTAGGACCCCATGCGCTTGGAGGGATGCTGGCCGGTGCCACCCTTACCGGCGTCCTCATGGCCCTCTTTATGTCCAATGCTGGCGGGGCCTGGGACAATGCTAAGAAACTGATCGAGGGAGGTCTCCTAGGCGGCAAAGGTTCTCCGGCGCACAAAGCTAGTGTTGTAGGCGACACAATAGGAGATCCATTTAAAGACACCAGCGGCCCTGCTATGAACATCTTGATCAAACTGATGTCGATTGTCTCTCTTGTAATTGCACCACTTATCAGGTAAAAAGCGTCGTTGTCATGATAAAATAAATATTTTAGGATTTAGGAGAATTTGTCCATGAGACGATACGAAGTTGTTTTCGTGCTCGCTCCCGATTTAGCTAACGACATTTTGGAGGAGACAATCAAGACCTTCCAGGGTGTCGCTGAAGAAATGGGAGCCAAAGTTCTCGGCATCGAAAAGTGGGACAAAAGACCGCTGGCCTTTCCGGTGAAAAAGTATAAGGAAGGGACATACGTCTTTATGAACCTCGAAGAAGACGCCGCAGAGGCAGCTAATGAACTGGAACGGAGGTTCAAGGTCAGCGAGTCTGTGATTCGCTACCTAACAATCCGTTCGGACCAGCAAAACATGCGTATCAAGAAAAACCTTGCGAAGCGCGCGCTTCGCAGCGCAGATTCTGGCCCGAAAACTCCACAACCCAAGGCGGTCGGGGAAAATTCACCGACCACCTCAAAGGATGCTGAGGCGCCAGCTACGGATTAAATCTTTCAAGAAGATGGGCTTGGGAACCTTTTCAATCCCACCTTCTTGGCAGTCAGGAGATATCTGTTTCTCTCCTGGGTTCTCCAACAAGGAGAGAAATTTATGCAGCTTGTACTTGTAGACGATGTCATTCATTTGGGCCGCCGAGGAGACATAGTGCGAGTAGCCAATGGCTACGGTCGTAATTATTTAATTCCTGAGGGGCTAGCTATTCCTGCAACCAAGGCAAACCTGAAAATAATGGAGATGCAGAAAAAGATTTTGGCTCGTAAAGCATCCCAAGAGAAAGAATCTGCAGAGATCTTGGGTGGCGAGCTAGCAAAGCTTCATCTGGTATTCAGCCGAAAGGCTGGGGAGACGGGAGTATTGTTTGGATCCGTTACCTCAAAGGACTTAACAGATCTTCTCGAGAAAAAAGGCCTCATTCTTGATCGTCGAAAAATAGAATTAGAACAGCCCCTGAAAAGTATCGGTAATTTTACTGTTAAAGCCTATCCTCATCCCGAGGTTCCCATCGAGATACTGATCTCAGTCACCGTCGAAGGCGAGGAGCCCCTGACCGAGGTCCTCCAACGAGAAAGTGAACAAAGCACCGAAATAATGGATGAGGTAGCCGCAAGCCTCCAGAAAGCTAAAGATAAGCTTGCTTCCCAACAAGAGGCCCTACCATCTCCAGAAAAGGAAGGCCGCACTGAGGAGGCTCCCAACGAGGAAAACGAAGACACCGTGAGAGACGCTTCCAGCGAAAAGAACACGCCCACCTAATACCTGATGAAGCAGTAACCGAAGCCTTTGTGAAAAATTGTTGAGCTAGGGGTGTATGCCCCAGCTGTGAACTATCGTACAATGCCACCCACGATGGCAACGAGTGACATCACACTCGAAAAGATTCTTCCCCACAGTGCCGAGGCCGAGCGGGCCGTATTAGGTGCGATAATCCTGGATAACGTTCTTTTCGATCAGGCCGCTAGTCTTCTCCGTATGGATGACTTTCACCTACCCGCCCACCGCGAGATTTTCTCCAGGATGTTCAGTCTCTCAGCAACCAGTCAATCCATTGACACACTCACCCTGCGAGAGGCCTTGGAACGAAATGAGAAACTGGCGCACATCGGTGGGGCGACCTATCTTTCCTCTCTGATTGAAGGAGTTCCTCGCCTTTCTAATCTTGAACAGTACGCTCGAATCGTCAAGGAAAAGTCGATTCGTAGAAAGCTCATCCACTCGGCTCACTCGATTTTGGAGCGAGGATACTCTGAACAGGAAGCCTCCGCAGAACTTCTTGACGAAGCCGAGAGATCTATTTTCGAGATTAGTCAGGAGAGAGTTGATAAAAGTTTCGTCAAACTAGAAACCCTTCTCCCCGATGCCTACCAACAAATCCAAGCTGCTTATGAACGTAAAGAGCTACTCACGGGTATAGCTACAGGTTTTATTGAACTGGACAATCTAACCAGTGGCCTTCAGCCGACAGAACTGACTATTATCGCGGCCCGGCCCGGTCTAGGGAAAACAAGTCTGGCTCTAAATATTGGACAGCATGCGACGATGGTCGCAGGGAAAACAGTAGGCCTTTTTAGTCTCGAAATGGGGGCTGCGCAGTTGGTAACACGCCTACTTTGCTCGCAAGCTCGAGTCGACAGTCACAGAGTCCGTTCTGGCCGCCTGTCCAAGGAAGATTGGGGTGAACTCGCGAAAACTATGGGGCATATTGATCAGGCTCCCTTTTTCATAGACGACACTCCGGGGATTTCCATCCTCGAGATGCGTTCTAAGGCTCGACGCCTTAAGGCCGAACACGGCCTGGATCTTCTCATGGTCGATTACATGCAGTTAATGTCCGGAAAGAGCGGTGAGCAGACTCGCTATGAAAGTCGTGAGAAGGAGATCTCCGCTATCAGTCGGTCTTTAAAGAATCTGGCTAAAGAATTGGATATTCCCATTATAGCTCTATCTCAACTTTCACGCGCACCTGAACAACGGAAGGGAGCACAGATGGGGCGCCCTCAGCTTTCGGATCTCCGTGAATCAGGTTCGATCGAGCAAGATGCCGATGTCGTTATCTTCATCTACAGGGAGGACATGTATAAGAAGGAGGAGGATTTAGAAGATGAATCCGGTGTTGCTCAAATAATCGTCGCCAAGCAACGCAATGGGCCCGTTGGGACTGTCAAGCTAGCTTTCATCGACCAGTGGACGAAGTTTGAGAACCTAGCCTACGACTAAAAATGTCAAAATCTTGGACAGAACTTTCCGTTTCGAATCTCCGTCACAATCTTTCCCTTATTCGTTCCAAAGTAGGCCCAAAGGTGGCGATCATGCCTGTGGTCAAAGCAAACGCTTACGGACACGGGATCGAGCATTTAGCTCAGCTCCTCCTGGACGAGGGGATAAATCGTTTCGCAGTAGCCCATTTGGAAGAAGCCTTGCAGCTTCGAGCATTAAGCTCTCGACCTCAGATCCTTGTGCTTGAGGGCTGTCCGTCAAAGACTGAAAAAATATTCCAAGAAAACAACCTAACTGCTTCTTGGTTCGAACCAAGACCTGTTCCAAACAATCTCAAATTCGAAGTGCAGACAGACACAGGAATGGGGCGACTGGGCTTACCCTGGGATAGTCTGCAGAACTTCCTGCAAACTATTACTAATACGCCGCAGGGGATATTTTCTCACCTTGCAAGGGCAGACTCAGATAGTGAATTCACAAGACTACAACTCAAACGCTTCCTCAAATCAACTCAGGGGATCACTTGCCGACGTCATCTTTGCAACAGTGCAGGTTTGCTTTTCAGGGAAGCTTACTTCGACCAGGTTCGTCCTGGCATTGCCCTTTATGGGATCCCACCCTGTCGAGGCTTTGATGACTTCAAGCCTGTCTTAACTTGGAAAACACAACTGCTTTCAGTTCGGCAACTGAAGGCCGGGGAGTGGCTGGGTTACGGTTCTAGCTACCAATCGAGCAGGGACTCCACTATCGGAATTATGAGTGTCGGGTATGCTGACGGCTATCGCCGACATTTTTCAAACAGGGGGAAAGTTCTCATCAAAGGTCAACTGTCACCTGTTGTTGGACTTGTTACAATGGACATGACTTGTGTGGATCTGACTGGCCTAAAAGATGTAGCTCCTGGAGACAACGTTACCGTTATGAGTAATGACCTGGAAAGCCCCCTGTCTTGCCCAGAGCTGGCAGTTCTAGCAGACACTAACCCTCATGAAATATTGACAGGAATCGGCCCTAGGGTGCACAGAATACTGGTCGATTGAGATATGATGATTGGAGAGGTATCAATGCCAGCAGATATTTTTTCCCGTTTTGCTGAGACGGATCGACTTTGGGTCTATGGCTTTTCAAGGCCACTGACCGATACCAGTATAGCTCGGATAGAAAATACGCTTCGAGCATTTATCCCTACCTGGACCTCGCATGGATTGTCCGTGGACGGGGCTTTTTTCATTCTAGAGAACCGCTTCGCACTGCTAACCGGAGGATTAAGGGAAGGCATCTCAGGCTGTTCGATCGACAGCAGTGTCCGCTGTTTCAAAGAGCTAAAAGACAGTCATCATCTGGACGGATTGGACCGGAGTCTAGTTTTTTATCGGGACGCCGCATCGTCAATTCAATCTGTATCCTTTTTTGATTTCCAACACCTGGTAGAAAACGGAATAATCACGTCTAAAACTAGGGTCTTCGACAACACGATCGAAAGCATCGGACACTTACGACGAGGAAAATTCGAAGTCAATTTTGAAAACTCTTGGCATGTCCGGCGTTTTCGATCAACTGCCAGAACCAATACCTAAGGCGAAGATCATGCCAGGCCTCCTATAGGGGGCTACAAGGCTAGCACCATGGAGCCCTCAGACGATCCTTGGAGTTACTAGATCTGTAAAATACATCGCTGCAAGGTATCGCCCATGATTGCAAGATCCACCGCCAAGGTTGTTATTGCCAACAGTATGCCCCAAAGACTATAAGAGGGAGGCAGAGCTCAAGAAGAGGAACGATCAGTGAAACGCAGCGAAATTAATGACATTCTTCGAACAGGAAAATCCTTCTTCAAATACCATTCATTTTATCTCCCCGACTTTGCAAAATGGGATCTCAAGCAGTGGATCGACCTTGGTGATGCGGCCAATGGAATAATCAAGAGAAAACTTGGCTGGGATGTAACAGATTTCGGACTGGGGGACTTCCAACAGACGG
>Ga0114996_10003410_pt1 | contig 19759 bp, 28 predicted proteins | sample ArcticOcean_MG_C_4_FD_87039 | JGI IMG/M metagenome (GOLD analysis project Ga0114996, IMG submission 87039) | Marine microbial communities from western Arctic Ocean - ArcticOcean_MG_CB4_134 | ecosystem: Environmental > Aquatic > Marine > Oceanic | place: Arctic Ocean: Canada Basin | collected...
AACAGTGGAGAAGGCTTTACAATACGGTCCGACCACACGGCGCCTACGGCGGCCTACCCCCGGCTCCGGAGACGATAAAACCATCACCTTGGTTCCTTAGAATGCCCCAACTTCTTGGACCGCAGATGCCTCAAAGCCTAACATAGGAAGTGGTACCACATCTGGGGGCACGTCATGCGGAGGTGCGCACACGACGTGTCGACACGACTCCCGAAGCGGTTTTTCGTAGCTTCGTCAGCTTGGGCGGCGAGCGCGGGTAGCGGGCCTGGAACTGGGCCTGGTCGATCAGGGGCTTCATCGATTGGATGTTGGGAGGGCCGGGCTTGCGCCGTGGTCGCCGTCACCCGATCGAGCTCCTTCCCGGCGAATCGATCGATTGCTGGCGGGTCGAAGCCATCCAGCCGCCGTCGCTGCTTAGGCTGAGGGCCGAGATGAAAGTCCCAGGGCGGGCTTGGCTCCAGTTCGAAGCGATCCCCGAAGATGATCGGACACGCTTCGTGCAAACTGCGTACTTCGTACCGCACGGATTCCTGGGGTGGCTTTACTGGTATGGAATCTACGTCGTGCACACCCTGATCTTCAGTGGTCTCATATCCCCGGTCGCCCGGGACGCGGAGCAGGGTCTACCCTGATCGTAGGGCCGGCCGGCCAACCCGGCTCCGCCCATCAGCCGGCTGATCGATAGGCCTTCACCCAATCGATCTCCAGCGTAAATGGCCCTTGCTTCTCGTCACCGATGAGGATCCCTATTTGGCGTATGCGGGCCGGGTCTAGTGGCCCGCTACCCCGAGGCTCGTAGCCCCGGAAGGTCGCCTGGAATGTCTCGAAGGGTAGGTAGAGTTCGGTCCACTCTCGGGGAACCGCTTCGTACTCCACCCCGTAAGCCACGCCGTCGAAAGCTCCCTCCTGGCGGAAGCGAAGCTGATAGCGGCGGCCGTCTCCCTTCACCCTGAGGGCGACGCCCTCGTAGGCGGACAGGTCCAATGACTGAAACGCCGCTCGCGTGGAAGCGAATCCTCCATTGTTCTCCATCGACACAAAACCCTCGAAAAGCGCCGTCGCCTCGTTGGTCCGTGAGATCCGGCTGGTGGACCGGCCGCCCATGACGCCGTCGTTGACGATCGACCATGGGATGGAGTCGTGTTGGGTAAAGTCGACTACGACCATCATTTCGCGCTCCTGTGCAGTCAAGGCGACAGGGATCGAACAAGCGCGACACAAGACAGCGAGCGAATCATGGGGCGGGCCTCCTTGGTCCGAGGGGACGGGCATCCATGGGATACCCGTCCCCTCGAAAAAACGTTATCTCAGCCTTCGGATACGACGTCGTGGTGTGATCCTTTAGGGGGATGGCACCTCTTTCGACCGATTCCGCAGGCCGTCCAAATGGGCACCCCATATGAAGAGTCCCATCGCGGCGGAGCATATGATCGTAACGAGCGTGCCGAAAGCGAAAATCGCGAAATCACTCATTGCTCGACCCTCCCCCGGCGAGGAGCAAGGCTCCGCTAGACAGAATGGATGGGACCCACAGTCCGACGAAGATTCCTTCGTCTCTCTGGCCGTTGAACCACAGATAGATCGAAAGCAGGAATGAAATGCCTGCCCCGAGGAATATGAGTGCCTTTGCGAGATTCTCTCTGTTCATGGTTATGTCCTCCGTTCTCTTGTCGTTTGAACTCAAGGAAGCATTCATACGGCGGTTTTAGGGCGTGACGCGGAAGCCGATGCCAAGTGGCCACACCCAGGAGTTGTCGGTGCCTACGAAATCGGCGTCCGAGAAGGCGATGTCGCCCTGGGGGCTGACCAGGAGCTGGATAGTCGGAGAGAGCTTGATCCCGAGCTTCGCGCCTGCGTTGATAGCGAAGTACGTCTCCGAGGAGGGAAGATCGCCACCGAACGTTACCGCGCCGGCGCCCAAGTTCAGCGTGAGAATCACCGAATCGGTTTCGTAGACATCGAAACCGGCTTTCGCCATGTAGTGGTACGTGTTGATATCCACGCCTTGTTGGCCCCCTGGTTGTGATGTAAAAGTAATGTACAGTAAATATGCCGAAAATATACACAATGTCAAGTTGTTGTAGAGTACATGTACAACTACTGCACAGATGGCGGCCTTATTGCTCAGATGGAGACGGCGCTCGGAACTGGAGGGGGTGGATGCGGCAGAACTGAAGGTATCCGGGGGGGAGGGGGGGGGCGCTCCAGATACGCTACGCGAGCGTTCGAGTGGAGTCTCGTCCAAGGACCGCTCGATTAGGTCCTTCTCTGGGCGGCTGCCCTAGAGTGGATCAGCCGAAAACATCGAGGTCGGTCAGGCGGGAGCGGCCTGTTGGACACGGGATCGTAACGTCCCAGTCACGCCTTCGATCCGTGAACGGTGCTTCAAGCTCGCTCGGGCCGGCGCAAGAAGAGGACAGGCGTCCGATTCCGGTACGCTCGATATTCCGGCTCGTGGCCCCACTTTTCGTCGGCCCGCTTTTCGAGCAGTGGAATCCCGCTCACGCGCGTAAGTAATAAATAGACGAACACGGGGGACACCAGCGTGATGTAGTGCCAGCCGGAGAGTTCGGGCAGTGCGAGAATCGCGACTCCGGACCAAAGCACGATTTCGCCGAAATAGTTGGGGTGTCGCGACCAGGCCTATAGCCCGTCCTGAATGAAGCGCCCAGCATTCCCCGGGTCCTCGCGAAAGCGTCTCTTCTGCCGATCGGCGATCACTTCGATCGAGAATCCCACCGCCCAAGTCACCGCACCGGCGAGTGCGACGCCCACTACAGGCACGTTGCGCACACTGGTGATGGCAGCCAACGCACATGCGAGGGTCAAGAACACCCATAATCCCTGAAGCGTCCAGGCCGCCAGGAAGCGAGGGAAGCTGGGCTTCAACTCGTCGAAGCGCGCGTCACCACCTTCGCGCGTGATACGGCCAAAAAGGAAGCTGCCCAGGCGAACGGCCCAAACGAGCACCAGAATACCCAGCAGGAGGGCGCGAGGTTGTGTGGCATTGGAAAGGGCGAGGGCTGTACCGATGACGCTCACATAAGTGAAGCTGCCGGTGAGGTCGAAGAAGCGCTCCGTTTGAGCGATGTAGGCGTGCACGAAAACGACCCAGTTGATGGAGAACGCCAATACTCCGCAGAGCGCGAACACGGGAAGAGCACCAACGCGTGCGCCACCCTGGCTTCCAGCCCAAGCGACGGCACCGCCGATCGCAAGGATCACCGGAAGACGAATCCACGCCTGGCGTTCGGGTATGGTGCTTGGCATTTCCATCTCAGAATGGGCAGTGGAAGGGAGGATCTGTAGAATGTAGGGCACATCTGCAAGATGCGTTTTACAATCTGTATGACTAAGCGACCCATTTGGCGGCGAGTCCGATTACGTATGCCTCACCCATCCATCTTCACATTCTGTCCACACTGCACCGAAGTACTGGAGGCGTTCGCCGGCGACGGCGTTACCCGCCGCAAATGCTCCGGATGTGGTTGGATTCAGTTCCGGAATCCGACGGTCGGAGTCGCTGTCGTTCTCATCGAGGACAGTAGGATTCTCATCGGCCGTCGCCGCGCAGGGGGCTGGTGTATCCCATGTGGGCATGCCGAATACGATGAAACCGTTGAAGAAGCCGCCGTCAGAGAGATGGCTGAAGAAACCGGCTTGAACGTCTCACTTCATGGCGTCCTCGCCGTGAAGTCCAACTTCCATGACCCGCAGCGACAAACCGTGGGCGTATGGTATCGTGGCCGACGCTTTTCCGGTTCACTCGGCTCGGGCGGCGATCTCGTCGAGGTAGCCTTTGTAGAACTCGCAAACGTCCCGGCACTTGTGTTCCCGACGGACCGAGAGGTCGTAGAAGACTTGTTGGTGAATCTGGACCCTTCTTGATGGCGACCGTATCGCCACATTTGCGGATGTTGCTCTTGCCGATCGATTCATCGAAACAGGTGACCAAGCGCGTTCGATCGCTTCGAACCAGCCGGTGTCTCCCATGAGCGTGAAGCCCGAGGCGCCCGGGCCGGGACAGGAGTCGGTGTGGGACTATCCCGGACCCCCGCGTCTCGAGGCCGTGCCCGAGCGTCTTCGAATCGTGTTCCAGGGCGTGGAGATCGCTAATACCACACGGGCATGGCGAGTCTTGGAGACCAGCCATCCGCCCGTCTACTACATTCCGCCCGACGCGGTTTGGTACTACGGCGACCCGACGCCCCGGTTCGACCTTATGGTAGGGTGACTCTATCGGCCCACCGAGATCTAACCGGGAACCTCTACTCGGCCGAGATCGTCGTGAGAAAGTCGGACGCCCTCGGCCGAGTGACCTCAGAGAATCATTGAAGAGTTACGATGTAAGCGGCGAGTGCCGACACATCTCCGCTCGAGACCAGCCCCTCGTAGGACGGCATCATCGCGGCGTAACCCGGGACGACGTGGGCCATCGGATTCATGATCGACTCGCGGATGTAGGCTTCGTCGACCACCCTAAATGATCCATCCGCACCCAAACGCTCAGAACCCAAGATCCCCGACAGAGTCGGTCCGATTCTCTCGCTTCCGTCGATCGAGTGGCATGACCCGCATCCGTTGGCCTCAAACAGTGCCTCACCCTGTGTTGCAGCACGGTCCGGAAGCGTGTTCAACTCGTTCCAGCTCGCAGCCGGCATTTCGGGTTCGGGTGTAGTGATCTGCACCGGTAGCGTCGGTTCCGCGCTGCCGCGTCGAAGCGATCGAGGCACTCGACGACGAGGGGCTTCATCGGCAGTTGGAAGCGGCGGCGGTGGAATTCAGCCGCGTGGATCTTCTGGACCGAATACTGGTCCCGGTCATGCAGCAGGTCGGAGTGGCCTATGATGAGGGGCGCATGCGGATTGCCCACGAACACCTCGCCTACGCCGTAGTGCGGGCCTTCACCGACTCACTTCGAGGTGCGTACGCTGCGTCAGAGGAGAGTAGGGGAATCATCGTGGCTACACCCGTTTTTCAGCACCACGAGTTGGGTGCATTGCTGGTCGCGGCGGTGGCCCGCAGCGAAGGCTGGCGGACCACTTACCTCGGACCGAATCTCCCTTCGGAGGAAATGGTGGCGGCAGTGAAGCTTCGCAACTGCGCCGTCCTCGCCTTGAGTATCACCTTTCCTTCGGAAGCTTCGGAGCTAAACCCTGAGCTCCGTAAGCTCGGAAGGCTCCTGCAGCCGGGCGTAAGGTTGGTGGTCGGCGGCCAGGCCGCGAGTCTCTACGAAGACGCCCTCGATGCGTCGGGAGCGAGTCGCTTCGATGATCTTGCGGACTTTAGAGCCTTCCTAGCAGTAGCAAGGCTGCCTGCCGGCGACCGTGTTCGTCGGGGCGAACCCGCGTGAGGATCTTCGTTGGGCTCGTATCGGGAGTTGGTTGATCACGAGGGGCTGTCGACCGACCGTCGGTATCTCGCCGTGGATGGATCCCAAGGTCTGGGGCGGAGCCGACCTGCCAACGCATTCTGTCCCCTCGTAACGCGTCCGAAATATTAGGCGTTTTGGATAGTCGGAAGCGTTGAATAAGAGCGTTAGGCAGGGCGATTTGAGGGGAGGACTGAAGTGCCATTGGACCGCGCGTCTATTTCGATCGATCAGCGAGATTTCATCCTCGTGCTCAACGAGGGGCATTTTGGCGACCTTAAGGCTATCGAGGTCACGCCAGCAAAGCTCACGAAAACAGTCTCTGCGTTCGCAAATGCGGATGGCGGTGAACTCTATATCGGGATTGATGAAGACAAGCAATCAGGCCAACGCGCGTGGCGTGGGTTTGGAGATCCGGAGGCAGCGAACGGACACGTCCAGGCGTTTGAAGAGCTCTTCCCACTCGGCAACGACTTCGACTACACGTTCCTTGAGGTAGCTGGGGAGGGGGGGTCGGGCCTAGTCCTCAAGATCGACGTAAAGAAGACGCCCGATATCAAGGAGGCTTCGGACGGACTGCCCTATGTTCGTCGAGGTGCACAAAACCAAGCGGTCAACACACCTGAGAAGCATAAGCGCCTCGAATACGTCAAGGGTCTGGCGTCCTTCGAGGCGGACACGCTTGTCGGCGTGGCCAGAGTGATCATGCCCAATACCACCGCCAACCGGGTCAATGAGCACGCACCTCTCGTGCGGCCCGACCTGACCGAAGCACGCTCGGCAAAACGGCGAGTCCAACCACCGTCATAACCCACGCCGTGCGACTGATGACGGGTACGTCGGCGAACCGGAGGGCGATCCCCACCAGGGCCCACGTCACGACGAGTGGCGCGATCCATATGCGCCACTTCCAGACGACCATTGCAGCCAGGCCGGTCGCCACGACCACCATGGAGGCTGACCAGAGAGGTCCGTTGATCGCCAGAAAGCTCCACTCTCGGTACGTCACGAACTGGAACGTGTTGGAAATAGTGGCGATCGAGATCCAGGAAACATAGAGAGCGAACGGATACGACACGGCGACCCGCTCAGTCCAGGTCAGAGCGCTGTCGGGGCCGATACGGTTCTGGATGATGATCAGCGTCGCCAGCAGACCCAGCATGACAAGGAGCGCCGAACCGAAGACGCCGAAGGAGAACGTGACGATCCATGCCATGTTGAGCAGGCCACTCAGGACCCACCACCAGCCCACGCGATGCAGAACGGCACTCCCCCGACCCCCGGGCAACGCTTGATAGACCGTAAAAACCAACAACATCAAGTAGATCAAGCTCCAGATACCGAATACGTAGTTCGCCGGCAGGAAGTAGGATGGGTAACGGTTGGCGATCACCCCTATGGACTCACCACTGAGAGCGCCGGAGCCCGCCAATCCATTGAGCCACAAGACGGTCCCGTACGTAACGACGCCTGCGATTTGACGAATCCGGTCAGCCATCATCAGGCGTCCAGAAACCGAGCGATACCGAACCCGGCAGCCGCGACAGACCCTGTCAGAGCGGTCCCCCACACCAAGTCCACGAAGACAACGACGGGCGGGAACTCATCGAACAATGCCATACACGTGAGATCGAACGTGGCGTACGCGAGAAATCCAAGGAACGCGCCCAATGCCACCGTCCGTTTCAGAGAGTCGGCCTCCAGGCCTGGGAGGACCGAAAAAACCAAAACGCCGGCGATGTAGACCGCGTAGAACAACAGAGCCGGCAGCAGGAGTGCCTGCTCCCGGAGTAGATGCCCCAGATGCTGCTGATAGAAGCCCTTGGCCACGAGTCCGAGCCACACCACGTCGATCGCCAAGAAGACGACAGCCGTGAGCGAATAGAGCTTGATCAAGTAAGAGAGTGCCATCGGATCCGATCAGGAGAGGGGTATGCCCTGTTCGGCATCGCGAGCGATCGCCGACACCAGTCTGCTGAAAATCAGAGCATGCACAACGTAGATGCCGTACCAGTAGAGCCACCCGAAGAACCCCGTGGGCGTGAAGTAGGCGGTCTGCACCAGGCGGGTCCGGCTGCCCTCCGGGATAGCCTCGAACTGGAGCCAAGCTCGTCCGGGGACCTTCATTTCGGCCCTCAACCGTAGTAGCGATGGGCGATGGACCTCTTCGACACGCCAGCAGTCGACCGACTCTCCTGGGAGCAGGTCGATCGGATGTCGACGACCGCGGCGCATACCCGGTCCACCCAACATTCGATCGATGAACCCACGCACCGACCAGGCCCAGTTCCAGGCCCGCCAGCCACGCCTACCGCCCAGGCTGCTGAAGCTTCGGAAGACGGCTTGCGGACTCGCGTTCACATGCCGCGTGCGCACCTCGCTGATCATCCCCTCTCGGTCGGTAAGTCGAAACGCGGGCGATTCTCCCGCGGCCCCACTCCACCGGGTCAGGATGTCATCCGCCTCCGTCCGCTGGAGCGCGAGGGTGACGGCTTGCCGGTAGGAGATGGGACGGATCCCCGGAAACAGCGCCTGGGCACGGCTCGTGTCCCCAACCACCGGGTGAACCACCCCTTCTACGAGTGGCACGGCCAGCGAGTTCGGAATCGGAGTCACCAAGCCTACCCATAACGCGGCAAGCCCGGGGGCCAGCACGGGCAGCGGAATGATGATCCGCGGGAAACCGCGCACCTCCGCGTAGACCTCCATCATCTGCTTGAACGTCAGAGGGTCGGCGCCGACCTCGATCACGCCTTCCACATCGTCACGACCCGCAGCCTGCACGAGATACGAAAGAATGTCCCCTATCCCGATCGCCTGGACGTCGTTGAGGATCCAGCGGGGCGCAACCATGACAGGAAGCCGCTCGGTGAGATACCGTACCATCTCGAAAGAAGCCGACCCGCTGCCGATGATGGGACCCGCTCGAAACTCGGTCGTGGGCAGGCCCTCCCGGAGAATACGACCGACCTCGGCCCGACTGGCGAGGTGGTCGGATAGCGCTCGACCCCCCTTCGATTTGGGCAGGATTCCACCGAGGTAAACGACCTGAGAGACTCCGCCTGCGGCCTTCACGAAGTTGCCGGCCGCAGTCCGGTCTCGCTCGACGAAGCTGCCCTTTCCACCCATCGAGTGGACGAGATAGTACGCGATCTCGACCCCGTCGAAGGCACCCACCAGGGTCTCGGCCCGTAGCAGGTCTCCCTCCACAACCTCCACGCGGTCATGCCAGGCTCGGTCCGCTACCCCGTCCGCTTGCCTGACCAGTACGCGGACCGAGTACCCGCGGGCCAGAAGCCGCTCGACAAGGCGCCCGCCCACATAACCGGTGGCGCCCGTCACCAAGGCGAGCGAGGACTCTCTCGCACTCATCCTCGCGACCCGCCGGCCCGCGACTCAAGTCGGTCGCTCACGCGGTCCGAGGTCACGCTCGTGCCCGAGCCCTCGGCCTCCCAGTGGATCTAGCTCCGAGCTTCGATCGCCGAGCCCTTCTCCGTCTCATACACGATCCTCCGTCCCGGCTCCAACTCGGCGACCACATATGTGTTCCGGACCCCACGGCCCACGAACCGACTCACGTAGCGCTTCCGCGTTCCCAACCTGGTCGGGCCCGGCGGGTCCTGCGCAGCGGAGCGCAGGTGCGGCTGCCACTCTACCTCGCGCGACACGTCATCCATGTATGCGAACACCTCGTCGGGTGGACGGGCGATTACAATGGTGGCCGACTGACGGCTCATGACGGGACTCCCGGCCGCTCGACAGAACCGAAGATTCTGGCGATGGCTTCGCGGCGGTGCTCGAAAATCGCCTCGAGCTGGGTTCGCACCGCGATTCGGTGGACCAGTCGGCCCAGCGGTCCGAACGGCAACTCATACACCACGATGTCCGTAACCTCGACCCCATCTGGGACACTATTGAAGAGATGGCGATGGTACCACCGCTTGTAGGGCCCCTTCAGCATCTCGTCGGCAAACAGGCGCCCGTCTTCATACTCGGAAATCCGCGATCTCCAGGTCATCGGGAAGATCTGCCAGCGCAAGCGATAGGCGATCTCCGTGCCGACGCGCACCCGCTCGTCCGTCGAGGACTGGATCTCGAAATGCAGCCACGGAGGCGTGATGGTTTCGAGGTTGGTCGGATCCTGGAAGAACCCGAAAACGGTCTCCAAATCGCCGGGCACCACCTGGCGGCGTTCGAGCACGTAGTGGCTCACCCCTGCCTCCTCGGCGCGAAGCGATAGTGGCCCACCATCCACTCGGTTCCATTCCGATAGCCGAACAGCTCTTCACAGGCCAGGAAGAACAGTCGCCAGCGATGATACCAGCGCCCGGCCTCGGCACCGTAGGTGTCCGCGAAGACCCGGATGACCTCGGCTCGACGACCCTCCAGGTTCTCTCGCCAAGCTCGCGCGGTCTGGCTGTAGTGGCGCCCGTTGACCTCCCACTGCTCCTCGATCCCCATGTCCCGATTGAAGCGCGGCAAGAGATCGAGCGACGGCATGATTCCGCCGGTGAAGAAGTGACGGCCCATCCAGTTGTCGGCGCCGCTCGTCTCGAACGGGTAGGCGTACTTGCGGTGGCAGAACACATGCACGAAGAGGCGTCCGTCCACGCGCAGCCAACCACGAATACGACGAAGCAGCTCGTCGTAGTTCCTCATGTGCTCGAACATCTCGACACTTACCACGCGGTCGAAGAGTCCACCCGGATCGAACGCGTTCATGTCGGCTGTAATGACCTGTACGTTGCTCGGAGCCCGAGACTCGATGAAGCGCCGCTGAGGCACCGAGTTGGACACCGCCGTGATCCGGCTGTTCGGGTACGAACGAGCCATGTGCAGGGTCAGTGAGCCCCAACCACATCCGAGTTCCAGAACGTCCTGACCATCTTCCAGTGCGGCCCGTCCGCAGGTCAGGTCGAGCATTCGGCGCTCAGCCTCTCCCAAATCGCGGGTCCCCTCCGACCAGAGCGCGCTGCTGTACTTGAGGTATGGCCCGAGCACTAGCTCGAAGAACTCGGGCGGCACCTCGTAGTGCTGTTCGTTTGCCTTGGCCGTCTCAAGGGCGACCCGGCTCGCGGCCAGCGTCTTCGCGAAATCGACCGTGGTCATTCCCGACTCTGCCTGACGAAGCCGCTCGGAAAGAAGTCGACGTACTCGAAGGCGCAGTCCCGAAAGAGGAACGAGGCCTCTCTCCGCCAGCTCGACGGCCACGGACGTGCTCATGATCTCTCTGCTTTGGGCGGCCACGGTACGAAGACATTGGTAGTTCTCTGATAGGCTCGATATGCGTCCCCTCGGCTACGGAGAGCCTGCATTTCCGTATAGGGGATCCCGGTCAGCCGGAACAGGAAGACCAGCATCGCGAGGGGACCGATCCAGGTCAGTGCAGCACCGCCACCAATAAGCACGTACGCCCACCAGTGGACCCACTCGAAGAAGTAGTTGGGGTGCCTGGAGTACCGCCAAAGGCCGGTCTGGCATACGCGACCCCCGTTCGATGGGTCGGCCCTGAACCTGGCGAGCTGACGATCCGCGACGGTCTCACCTCCGACAGCCAGCACCCAAATGGCCACACCAGCCCACGCCATCGGCCCCAAGGGTCCGCCTTCCATGGCCGCCAACATCGGAAGTGAAAACAATACCGCTACGGCGGCCTGTCCCTGATAGAACAGGAAGAAGAGAGGAGCGGCGCGGTCTCCCCAGTGCTCACGGAGGGCCTTGTAGCGCCCGTCCTCTTCTCGGTGTCGTAGAACGCGGTCGGTCAGCAGATACCACGCGAGCCGGATAGCCCACAGACAACCGAGCGACCCGACCAGAACCCGCCGCCCGAGGTCTCCATCGACGAACCACGGATAGAACGCGGCCAGGAACGCTAGGCCGACTGACCACGCCACATCCACGCTAGTGGCGTTGCGGGTAAACAGCTGACGCCCCCACAACGCGACCAGAAATAGGGCCAGGACCGACCAACCACTGAGAACCAGCTCTATCATGCGACGGCCCTACTCGCGCGATCCGCCTCACCCACGTTCCAACCGGTCGCCTGCGGCTTCGCGAACACGAGCTGGACGTTGCCGAGAACGGCGGCGTCGAAACCCGCTTCACAGTAGCAGAAGTAGAAATTCCACAACCTCTTGAACCGTTCGTCGTATCCGAGAGCGTTGATCGACGACCAGTTATCGAAGAACCGTTCCCTCCAGCGACGCAGTGTCTCGGCGTAGTGTGGAGTGATGTCCTCGAGGTGGACGAGGCGTAGGTCGGTCGGGGCGGCGGCGGCGGCCAACACGGACACAGCCGGGATGCAGCTCCCCGGGAAGATGTACCGCTTTATGAAATCGACACTCCGCCGAGCGGAGTCGTAGTATCGGTCCTGGATCGTTATGGCCTGGATGGCGGCCCTACCATCGGGCTTGAGCAGCTTGGCGCACTGTGCGAAGTAGGTACCGAAGTACTGATGGCCCACGGCCTCGATCATCTCGATCGAGACGAGCTTGTCATACGTCCCCTCCAGGTCTCGATAGTCCTGCCGCAGGACCGTGATTCGCTCTCTGAGTCCCGCGGCTGCGATGCGCTCGGTCGCCAACTCGTACTGCTCTGGGGAGATCGTGGTCGTCGTCACGCGGCACCCGTACGTCGAGGCCGCATGTATCGCGAACCCGCCCCATCCGGTGCCAATCTCGAGCACGTGATCGTCAGCAGTCAGTTCGAGTTTCCGGCACAGACGGTCGTACTTCTCCACCGATGCGTCGCGCATCGAGCTCCCGTGGAGCGGGAAGATGCCGCAGGAGTACGTCATCGTTTCGTCGAGGAACTGCGAGAACAGTCCGTTCCCGAGGTCGTAGTGCGCGAGAATGTTGCGCTTGCTGCCCATGCGTGTGTTTCGATGCAGGGCATGCGCGGCCGCCCGCACCGGTTGGACCAAACGCGCCAAGCCGGACTCGAGACCGTCCAGAACCTCCCGATTGCGGAGAAAGACGTGCATGAGGGCAGTAAGATCGTCCACGACCCATCCACCCTCCGTGAATGACTCGGCCGCCCCCAAGTGTCCACCCAACAGCACCGAGACGAAAAAATCCGCATCGTAAACCGTCACCGTGGCGGACGGTCCGTCACCGGATCCGAATACCGCGATGTGGTCGTGGTGTACGAGGGTCAGACGTCCCTCGGTCAGCTGTTCGAGCCGAGAGTACACCGCCCGGCGAGCCATCCTCGATAGCATGTTCATGCGACTCTCTTGCTGGGGTGGGTATAGAACGGCGTGCGCTTCACCCAAAGGCGCGCGGCCTGCCAGTAGATCGCGGTGGCCACACGAGCGGTCATGCACGGGTGGCGGATCAGGGCTGTCGCCAGGCTAGCCCCCGTGATTTCCTGTCGCTCGAGCTCCAGCGTCGCCTCGAACGCCTTCGCGCCCCCGGCGACGTTCTCCATGCGCACGGTCAGGCGCTCGTCGGGATCACTGAAGTGCCACTCGTAAGCGTGGTCCATGTCCATGAAAGGCGACACATGGAACGCCTTGCCGAACCGATGCGTGCGATCCGTTGCGGAGTCGCCTTCATTGGCCGGACCAAGTGCATATGTATGCCGCTCGTTCCACGGCGTGTTCGTGATCTCGGCCAGGATCGTTTCGACGCGCTCTCCGTCCGGGGCGAAACAGTAGTAGAACGTCACCGGGTTTATGACGTAGCCGAAGTAGCGCAGGTGGGTGAGCACCCGAATCGGGCCCTCCGGGCGGCGGCCCGTCTGGCGCTCGGCTTCGGCTCGAACAGCGTCGGCAAGCGGCACACTGGGATCTCCCAAGTAGTCGGCTCTGCGAAACCAAGCCGGAGCAGGCCGCCGGACCGACCAAAGCCAACGGCCGTCGAAAACCTCGGGAAGCTCGTCGATGTCCAAGTACACCATGAACATCCGGTACCGGAAAACGTGGGGCGACGGCGAGAGACGCTGATGCCCTACCGTCCCCGAATAGAGACAGCTCTTCACAGTTCCACCCCGAGCGAACTCGCAACGGCGGCGCCGCTGCGCACACCGTCTTCGTGAAACCCGAAGCCCCAATAGGCACCGCAGTAGTGGGTGCGGTTGACCCCGCTGATCTCAGCACGACGCGACTGCGCCTGAATACCGTCCAACGTGTAGAGCGGGTGGCTGTAGCTGGTTTCGTAGATCACGGACGCCGGATCGATCCAATCGGGCGGATTCAGCGTTACGCAGAACGTCCGCTCGGCGGCGAGCGTTTGGAGCATGTTCATGTTGTACGTCACGGTTACCGGCTCGTCCGGCTGGCCCTGGATGTGGTAGTTCCACGAGCCCCAGGCACCCCTCCGACTAGGGAGCACCGTCGTATCCGTGTGCAGCACGACATGATTCTGTTGGTACGGAAGAGCGCCGAGAATCTCTCGCTCAGCGTCCCTCGGATCCACCACCATACCGAGGGCCTGGTCCGAGTGGCAGGCCATCACCACCTGGTCGAAACGCTCGTCGTTTACAAAGACGCCATCCACCTCGCGCCGAACGGTGTGGACCGGGCATCCGATCCGGATCCGATCGCTGAATGGAGCTACCAGGGCACGCACATAGCTCTGAGATCCACCTTGCACGACGCGCCACTCCGGCCGGTCGTTCACGGCCAGCATCCCGTGGTTTTCGAAGAAGCGGACAAAGAACTCTGCCGGCATCTCGAGAACACGCCGGGCCGGGATCGACCACAAGGCCGAGCCCATCGGAACCAGGTAGTGCTCGCTCAGACGTGACGAGTACCGGCCCCGTTCCAGATACTCGCCCATCGAAAGCCCACGTGCACCGTTTGCGATCGCTGCGGGAGCCTCTCTGTTGAAGCGGAGGATGTCCCGGATCATGCCGTAGTAGCGGGGACTGAACAGGTTGCTCTTTTGAATGAACAGTTGGCGTATCGTCGACCCGTTGTACTCGACCCCCGTCCGGTCGCAGCGGACGCTGAAGCTCATTTCCGAAGGCTGCGTGGCGACGCCCAACTTTCCGAGGAGCTTGTTGAAGAGCGGGTAGTTGCGCTCGTTGTAGACGATGAAACCGGTGTCGACACTCCACTGACCCGAGTCGTCCTCATGGTGAATGGTGTTGACGTGTCCACCGATCCGGTCGCGAGCTTCGAAAACGGTGACGACGTACCGAGAGTGGAGCAGATGCGCGACGACCAGCCCCGAGACACCGCCTCCGACGATCGCGATACGCATGTTCAGGCCGACTCGAGAAGCCGCTTGGGCGGCTGACGCAGTTCACGGATCACGCCGAGCGCCTCGAGCACCTTAAGCCCGTAGTACGTCAGGTCGATCTCCCACCAGAAAAATCCCTGGCGAGTGGATCCCGGGTACTTGTGATGATTGTTGTGCCAGCCCTCGCCGAAGGTGATCAGAGCGAGCAGCCAGCTGTTCCGACTGTGATCCCCGGTGTCGTAGCGCTGGCTGCCGAACTGGTGCGCGAGCGAGTTGATGAAGCATGTGCAGTGGAAAACAACGACAGTACTGATGAAGAAGCCCCAGATCAGCATCTGCCATCCACCCAGCACAAACAGGCTTCCTGCCAGGACGGCGGGAACGACGATATCGTATCGGTCCAAGAACCGAAGCTCCGGGTAGCGGGCCAAATCCCTCACCTCTTCCAAATCCGTGGGGAAATTGGCGGGGGCGGTGATCCATCCCATGTGACTCCACCAGAACCCTTGTGCGTGAGGAGAATGCACGTCGTGGTCCGTGTCGGAATGCCGGTGGTGCTTTCGGTGGTGCGCAGCCCACCAAAGGGGCCCCCTCTGCGCCGAGCTGGCACCCAGGACCGCAAAGACGAGCTGGGCGGCACGCGAAGTCTTGAAGGTACGGTGTGAGAAGTACCGGTGGTAAAAACCGGTGATGGCGAACATTCGGACCACGTAGAGGCCCGCAGCGACACCGACCGCCGCCCAACTCCATCCCACCCAGATCACTGCCAGGCACGCGCCGTGCATCGCTAGGAACGGGAGCACCCGCACCCAGTCGACCACGTCGGTCGCAGTCATGGCCGACGTATCCTGAGCGGAGGAGTCGAACCAGAGCAGCAGCTTTTGGATGGGTTTCTTCATGAGTCCACGGGTCTTGGGTTCTTCCCTGAGGCGGCGGCCAGACTCGCTGACCGCCGCCGACCTAAGCCACAACCGGAACGTCGTTCTAGTTGGCGGCCGGGAGCATCACAGTGTCAATCACATGGATCACACCGTTCGAAGCGATGATGTCTGCCGTGACCACCTTGGCCCCGCCAACGTAGACACTATCCATCTTGACCTCGACCGGAACCTTGATTCCAGACACCGTTTCAGCCTCCTCAACATTGTTCAATCTCCGTTTCGTGCCCGAAAAGCGTTTGTCGAATCTGTGTCGCAGCAAACTACTACGAACTTTCGCCATGTCAATGATATATTCAACTACTTGAATCATTTTTGCTTGACAGCACTTCGACATCACCATAATTTAATAGTCATGTCAGATTCCAATTCCACACCGCGCCACCCCATTCGGGTGGTAGCCCAAAGCACGGGATTGACTCCCGCCTCTCTCAGGGCTTGGGAACGTCGATACGACGCCGTACGACCCGGCCGGTCCGACTCCGGCCAGCGCCTCTACTCCGACCTGGACATTGAACGCCTCAGGCGGTTGCGCGAACTCACCGAGCACGGTCGGCAGATCAGCATGGTCGCGAAGCTCTCGTTGGAGGAGGCGGATTCCCTTCTCGATGAAGACCGGGCCAACTTCGCTTCCGGTTCCAAAGAGGGTGTCATCGAAGAAGAGCGCGCTGGCGAGTTGGTCGATGAGGCGTTCGACCGGCTGCGGGCGTTCGACGGTACCGGGCTGGAGCGCCTGCTCTGGAATGCCGCCATGACCGTCGGGGCACAATCGATGATCGACGACCTGGTTGGGCCACTCTTGCGGCGGATCGGCGATGACTGGGCGGCGGGCACGGTCACTCCCGCACAGGAGCACATGGGCAGCGCAGTCCTGGAGCGCATCCTTGAGCGGATAGCCGGCCTGTCGCGTTCCATTGATGGGCCCATCATGGTCGTGGCCACCCTACCGGACGAGCAACATGGGCTGGGCGCGCGGTTGGCCTCGACATCGGCGATTCTGGAGGGATGGCGCGTGACGTATTTGGGTACCGACCTCCCTGCAGCCGACATTGCCGCCGCCGCCGAATCGGTGGCCGCGAGGGCGGCAGCTATCAGCGTCGTCAGGCGAGATGACCTCTCGCGGACGGTAAGATCCCTCTCCGAACTCCGCGAGCTGTTGAGTCCGGATGTGGATGTACTGATAGGTGGAGCGGGAGCCTCTCTCATCGGGCCTGGTCTGCTGCCCGAGGGTATCACGATCCTACAGGGGGTCCGTGGCCTCCGCGCCCACCTTCGCAAATAGGGTCCTAGCGGGCTGCTGAACACTCAGGCAGTCGTCATCCACTCCCTCCGGCCCTGAAGGGACCTAGACCATGCGCCTGTGGAGTCTCCACCCATCTTTCCTCGATACCCGGGGCCTCGTCGCGACCTGGCGTGAGGCATTGCTTGCTCGTGCGGTTCTGCGCGGGGCGACCCTCGGCTACCTCCACCACCCACAATTGAGCCGATTCCGCTCACATCCGGCTCCCGTTTCAGCCATCAACAACTATCTGCGAGGGATCGCCGACGAGGCGGACACCAGAGGATATCGTTTCGATCGATCTCGTTCCGGGCCCGTGCGGAACAAGGCTTTTATCGACGTGACCGATGGCCAGCTGAAGTTCGAGCTGGAACACCTCCGGACCAAAGTTGAACTCCGAGCTCCAGATCAAGTCCGCCGACTTCCGGCGGGCGGCCAGATCGAACCTCACCCGCTATTCCGCGTGCGGGAGGGGCCCGTCGAACATTGGGAGAAGGACCGAGGCAGAACGTGAACTGGCTCCACGTAGACGGCTACGGTCCGGGTATGGTCCGGTAACCCGAAGTCAGCCAGGACACTCGTCCACCACCTCCTTCCTCCACCGCTTCGGCTCATCCCTCAACGCTCACTTTCACTTCCACGTCTGTGTCGTCGACGGTGTGTTCTGTGAGGATGGCTGTTTCGCAACTCCACGGTGCCTACTGGAGGCGTGCTTTCAAGTTCTGTTGTGAAGCGCCTCCTGGCACGAAGACTGGAAGACATGGATGAGGGAAAGGGTGGAGCTTCTCGACGTCGGTGTCAGTCGGGACTCAGACCTCGTGACCATGTGCAGTTGGTGCCGGCGAGTACTCGCGGCCGAGGACCGATGGAAAGAAGTAGAAATTGCGATCCAGCTCTTGGGCCTATTCGAAGGTGACTCGCTTCCCGGGATTTCTCACGGAGTGTGTCCGGAGTGCTATGCGCGAGTGATGGCCGTGGGAAGCTAGGTGCCACTCATGATCAACCTTGAAGTGCAACACGGGCTATGCGATCGAGCCAGCTGAAGAAACGCATTTCAATACGTTCTCCACTACGTAACCCCCCTGGATCCCTGGTTTCCGGGATTCCGACTCCAGGAAATGTTCTCCAAAAACCGAATAAACCCGGGCAGAATTGGTCCAATGGGATTGGCCGGTCGCGATTCCGGGCACGCAAGGGGTGAAGCCGCTGGGCGAACTCGTTCCAGAGGAACTGGCTCTTGTAGTGGATCTTGTGTACGACAAGACCCGGCTTTTAGGCAGTCGAGTCAAGGCAGTGAGAGAGGCGGTAAGAAAGCTCCAAAACGGATTACCAAGTAAATGCCTGAAGGAATCCACGCTGCCGCTCGAAGATTTGCAGCGGATATGCGTGCTCCGAATGCAAATGCTGCCAGACGAGGACATCCGTGCGTTGACCGAGGAAGAAGCGCAAGCACTCAATGACGAGCTGGGCAAGGATTCACCTCAAACGGACATCATACCACTTATGGTGGACTACCTGATATCAGAGGAAGGGCGGACGTTGAGAGAGGATCTGTTGGACCGCATCCTCGAGCGCGCCCAAGAAGCGAAAAAGGAGTGAGGAAGATGTCTAAGAAGAGGAAAGTCCAATGGTCCCGCGTGATCGACGTCGACGGAATCAGCATCCGGCTGTACGAGAGGACCCAGGGGACGACCATCTACATGTCGTTCCCGTGGGACGGGAAGAAGGTCCAACGCTCCACCAAGCGCCGAGACCGACGCGAGGCCGAGGAATATGCCCGTAGGTTCGTGCATGGGCTCGTGGAGGATCGCTTTCTCGGGCGATCGGGTCCGGTCACGTTGGGTGAGGTCTTCAGAGTCTACCGAGTCCACCGTGTAGCGCTGCTCTCCGGGTCATGGCGCCAGGCAGCGGAGATGCGCATTGCACTGTTCGAGGAAGCCTGGGGAACGAGGCTCCGTGTCGATGACATTGGGCAGACCCAGGTAGACCAATTCGCTCACAAGAGGAGCACTGGAGAACTAGCGCCGAAACACGATCGATCCCGGAAAGCCGTCCGCGCCGGAACGATCAACAGCGATTTCCAATGGCTGAGCTCCGTCTTCAACTGGGCGAGGAAGCACAAGGTTGATGGCCGCCGACTTTTGCAGGACAATCCACTTCGGGACGTGGACTGGGCCACAGAACAGAACGTCCGACGCCCCATCGCTTCACACGAGCGATACACGAAGACACTGGAGCGTGTGGACACCGTGGACCCAGAAGGCAGGCTTCGGTGCATCCTGACACTGGCCCGCCACACGGGGCGTCGCGAGAACGCGATCTGTCAACTACTCGCCAGTGACGTTCTCCGCACACAGGACGACGTTGAGGTCGTGTTAAGCGCTCTCGGGCTCGATGAACGTCAGGCGCAATACTTCCCCCACGGCGGCATCCGGTGGAGAGCTGAAACGGACAAGACGGGACGTTACACCGTGACCCCAATCAGGCAGGGTGTCCGCGAGGCGATCGACACCTATCTACGGAAGAGCCCCCGCGTGGGAGATGTGCCCCTGTTCCCCTCCCCGAAGGACAACAGCAAGCCCATCCGCCGAGACCTCACCGCCCGGTGGCTTTTGAAGGCTGAGAAGTTTGCAGGGCTGCCGAAGCTGGCCGGCGGCCAGTTCCATCCCTACCGGAGGCTGTGGGCGACGGAGCGCAAGGATTTACCCGTCCAGGACGTGGCAGCGGCGGGTGGATGGAAGACAGTTGAAACGCTACAGCGGCTCTACCAACAGGCGGATGGAGCGACCACGCTGGCGGCGGTACAAGCCGGACAATGACGCGGGGTCGCTTTTTCTTGTGCCCTGGCCGGATGCAATAGGGATGCAATCCGAAAAAGAGGCGTGTACGGGAATAGCTCGAAAGCGCTAGAACAGGCTTCATTACTGGGTTTTCTCTAGTGGGCGGTACAGGATTCGAACCTGTGACCTCCTGGGTGTAAACCAGG
>Ga0114996_10003411_pt1 | contig 19755 bp, 17 predicted proteins | sample ArcticOcean_MG_C_4_FD_87039 | JGI IMG/M metagenome (GOLD analysis project Ga0114996, IMG submission 87039) | Marine microbial communities from western Arctic Ocean - ArcticOcean_MG_CB4_134 | ecosystem: Environmental > Aquatic > Marine > Oceanic | place: Arctic Ocean: Canada Basin | collected...
CAGCCCGTTGCTGCCGTCACAACTCCGCAGTCAGGGAACAAAATCCCAATCTTCGGCGGCTCGCCGTCTGTCCGGCCACCACCAATTCAAGACACAAACCAGTTTCCCGACGGGCACTCGCTAAGGACTTAAAATGATGTTGCAGACCCACCGATCTCTGACGCTCGGGGTTATTGCCCTGAGTTTCGCGCTTGTGACTGCGTCCGTCGCCGAAGCCCAGGAAGAGGGCCAGGGACGCGGTGACGGTCAACGTCGCCAGAGCCAGGGCCAACGTGGTGGTGGCTTTCCAAGTGGCGGATTTGGCGGGCCAGGAGGAGGAGCCGACAAGATCAACCTTGTTGGTATCCAGCAGATTCGCGCTGAACTGAAAATCTCTGAGGAACAGCAGTTCTTCATCGATGAACTCCGAGCCGAGCACCGCGAAAAATCACGCGAAGTGTTCAGCGGCATCGACTTCACTGGTTTTCGCGACAAGCCGGAGGATGAACGGCGTAAAGTCATGGAAGAGATCAATGCCAAACGGCAGAAGATTGTGAAGCAGAACGAAGAAGTACTCGCCGAGTTTCTCACCGATACGCAAAACAAGCGGCTGAGTGAGATCACTCTGCAGATTCGAGGAACCCGCGCCCTGGCTGATGCAGGCGTGGCAAAGCAACTCGATCTGAGTGCGGAACAGACGCAGAAAATCCAGGCTGCTCTGAAGGCAGCAGACGATGAACGCCGCAAGATAATCGAGGGACTCAGAGGCGGGGCAGGGAGAGGGCGCCGCCCTGAGGGTGGTGGGGAACGTCCCGAGGGTGGCGAACGACGTCCGCCGGGTGGCGGATTCGACTTCAATGCGATGCGCGAAAAAATGGAAGCCGCCCGTAAGAAGACCGACGAGAGCGTTCTTGCCGTCCTGTCGTCGGAACAGAAGAAGAAGTACGAAGGCATGAAGGGCGCCGCGTTTACGCTGAATCGCGGAGCGTTCGGACGTGGACGAGGCGGCGAGGGCGGAGGACGTCGTCGCGAAGGAGAAGGTGGTGATGGCGGCGGTCGCCGGGAGGGTGAAGGCGATCGTCCGCGTCGGCCAGCCGCCGAGTAGTATCGCGGATTCCAGTGCGAGCGATGACTCGATCAATCGAAACAGCCCGGCATGCCGTTGGCGTGCCGGGCTGTTTTTTCGGCGACCGCTGCCCGGAAAGAGACAGCGATGGCGGGTCATCGCAGCGGCGGTGCAGGAACTCCCAATGTGGTCACGGAGTCGGTCACCAACCCAGAGACATGTTGGTCTCAATCGCCTTCTGAGCTTCGTGCAGGTCAGCTCCGGTGTCGAGCATGTACAACCGGATGGCGTGAACCTTGTCGCCCTTGGCCTTGGCCAGACATTCGCGTGCCACGTCGCAGGGGTCGGTGTGGCCGTCGATACCAAGCAGTCGTTTCGAGATTACCCAGATATCTCGCGGTCTCTTTGTCAGACGAACAATTTCTTCATCCGGGTAGTGTGTCTTTGCAATTTTTTCCGCCTGCTCCTGATTGTCGGCCCAAGTGACCATGATGTGTGCGTTCGTTTCGATCTCGAACAGCGGCATCGGCAGTTTCTCCTTGAATTAGGCTCCATCACCCGGCCATCGGGGAATCCAGTCCGCGCGAAGTATAGCTGCCGCAGACTGCCCCCTCCACGAGATCGGTCGCGTGGGACCGTCTGATTTTCAGAGAATCACGCATCTGTGTTGGGCGCTCGCCTTACGAGCCGGAAACCTGAATACGCCGGGCTTCCGCTTCCGGGGCGTGCGGAAGAAAAACTTCAAGCACGCCGTTGGTCAGCTTCGCGGTAATGCTTTCGTGATCAACATTGTCGCTGAGGATGAACGACCGCAGGTAATCGCCTTCGTGGTATTCCTGGTGCAGCAGACGAGATCCGTCGGGGGCCGCCGGGGCGACTCGTCCGAACAGGGTCAGTCGGTTGTTCTGGACCTGCAGCTCAAGCGTATCGAGGGACACTCCCGGAAGATCAGCTCGCAGGACCAGACCGGTGGGCGTTTCAAAAATGTCGATGGGCGGAGTGAAGACGTGACGCTCAACCGGCGAAGGTCCCGACGGAGTCGCATAAATGGACGTATGTTCAGACTGGTCCGGTGGCTGGTCCGATTGCGGGCGTGTGAGTTCGTTTGTCATGGCTCAAGCTACCCACTGGTCACGGGGATCTGACGCGGCTTTTCTTCCACGGCTTTCGGCAGGCGGATGCGAAGGATGCCATCAGTCAGCTCCGCACTCAGGTTGTCGTCGCGTACTCGATCCGGCAGTGACAGCGACCTCTGCCAGCTACCGTGTGCACGTTCCTGACGCCGGAAATTGTGCTCGCTTCCGTGATCATCGTCCTGTCGCGATCCGCTGACGGTCAGGACTCCGCCCGCGATTTTCACTTCCAGGTCCTCGGGGCTCATGCCGGGAAGCTCAGCGGTCAACAGATATTCGTCGTCCAGCTCGTAAAGGTTGATGGCCGGATACTGTCGACCAAATCGCAGCCCCTGAAAACTGGCAGTGACGCCGCGTAAGAGTCGGTCGACTTCACGTTCCAGGTCACCGATCGAGTGACCCCAACTGTGTCCCCAGCGGAATACTGCCATCAGACTGCTCCTGACATCGAACCGACCAGCGAGGCTGGAGCAAACAGTGTACCGCGACCGCCGGCCAATCGTCTGCAGTTATAAGGCGTTTGAAAGCAGCACGTTCCGTCGACAGGGTGACTGTCGTGGTATGCTTTGCTCTGCCAATCCGGCAGAATCTGATGGAAGTCGTGACGTCGGGAGGGACTACGAAATGGGCCGCGGAGGACGCTGATCTTGCGGATGAAAGCGGATCAGCGAATATCCGCTGAATCTGCGTCATCCGCGGTCCTTTGTCTGATTTTCCATTTTGGCTCCGGCTTCGCCACGTAGGGTACGAGCCGCGTCCGATTCAGTTCTTTTCGCTCAGGAATCAAGGTCACCGGAATATGGCCGAAGCCAGCAATCGCAACGCCGTCTACGTGGGCAGCTTCGATCCCCCGACGCTCGGGCACCTGGACATCATTCGCCGGGGGGCACGACTGTTTGAACGGGTGATTGTCGGTATTGGTATCAACCCGGAGAAGCGGGCGTTGTTCTCTGCGGAGGAACGAGTCGGGCTGGTCGAAGAGATGACCGCCGATCTTCCCAATGTCGATGTGCTCTGCTTCGAGGATTTGAGCGTCAGCTTTGCCGATCAATGCGGCGCGTCAGTCCTGTTGCGGGGCGTGCGAACGGTCAGCGATATCGAGTTGGAATTCACAATGGCGCTGACGAACCACGCGCTGGCTCCGTCGCTGGAAACCGTCTTTCTGATGGCGAATGAACGCTACTCGCACATCTCCAGCACGTTGATCAAACAGATCGCCCGAATGGGTCAGGACGGGGCGGCCAACAGCCTTAAGGGATTTGTGCCGCCGTGCGTGATCACGCCACTGCTCGACAAGGTGCGCCAACCGGGCCGGAAGGCCACGGACTAATTGGCGGCGGCCGTCGAATTCTCGATCCGGTAAAGGTGTGTCTTCGTCCGGATTAACAGAGCGTCGTCGATCACACCGGGAGACGACATGCAGCCGCCCGCAAGCTGGTTCTCTGCCAGGAGCCGGAATTCCTTCGGGTCGGCGGCCACAACGGCCATTTTTCCGTCCTCGCCGAACACGTAGATGCGACCGTTGGCGTAGATCGGCGAAGCACTGTGTCGACCCTCCAGACGGTGCGTCCAGACGGGGACTCCGTCCGCCATGTCGAGACATGACACAACGCCCTTGTCATTCACCATGAAGAGGTGATCTCCGACAACCAGTTGCGAGGGACGTGTCGGAGTTGACTTCCCGCAGGTCCATTCGACGTGCGTCTTCGTCACATCGCCCGAGCCGTCCGGTCGCACGGCGAGCAGCCGCTTGCCGCCTTCCAGATTGATGATGACCAGCCCGTGACTGTACAGAGGCCGCGCTGCCGCGTTGTAACCGCCGTGGTAGACCTTCCAGAGTTCCTTGCCCGTCAGCGGATCGTATGCCTCCGTACCAACGGCCGCCGGGCAGATAAGCTGCAGTCGACCTTCGTGCTCGATGACCGTCGGTGTGCAGTACGCCTTCTTGGCGTCCCCGTTGTCGGTTCCGTAGTTGATTGTGCGGTTCGTCTTCCACACGGTATCGCCCGTGCCTTTATCGAGTGCCACGGCGTACTGATGGTCCGCACCATCAAACAGCATGATGAGCAGGTTCCGGAACGTGATCGGAGACGATCCCGGACCACGCAGGTGGTCGCAGGGCAAATCCTGTCGAGTCCATAGGATCTTGCCGCTGCCGGTGTCGAGACAGGCGGTCCCGGCACTGCCAAAGTGAACCCACACGCGTCCGTCCTCTACGACCGGCGTCGGACTTCCGTAGCTGTTGTAGCCGATACAGAACATCGGCTTTTCGATCTGAAAAACACGGACGTTGTGGACGATGTCACCGGATGTTGCGTCAACACAGACAGCAAACAGCTCCTTACCATCGGGCGTCGCGTTGGTCAGCCAGATCTGATTTCCCCAGACCACCGGCGAGGACCATGCTTTGCCGTCGATCGCTGTCTTCCACGTCACGTTCTCAGATTCGCTCCACTTCAGTGGCAGAGCCTTCGATGCCGCGTGTCCGTTCGTCTGTGACCCGCGGAACTGGTTCCAATAGTCGGCGGCGGTCAGCGAGTCGCTCGAACCAACTAGAAGAGCGAATATGACAACGGACAGACAGACGGGCGCATTGCGGGACGTTTTCATGGGCGGGATTCCGAGTATGATCGAGTTGCCGTCGACGACGGTCCGAAGTGTAGTGAAGTCTGAAGAGACGCAAGAGCGTCGACAGTCGGCCGTTTCGAGCATTTGGATTGCGGCATGCCTCGGCGTCAACTTACTGATTTCGAACTCGGCGATCAGATCGGCGCGGGAACCGTCGGTACGATCTTTCATGCCAGAGACCGCAAAGGCGGACCTGGTGTTGCTCTCAAACTGCTGAACCCGGGCGTCACGAACGATCCGCTGGTACGTCAGCGATTCGAACGCGAAATCCTGATCCTCAAGCGTCTCAGACACCCGAACATTGTCACGTACTTCGATAGCGGCGAAACCGACGGACAGCTCTTCTATACCATGGAGTTCGTTGAAGGACGCACGCTGAAGGATGTTCTGACAGGTCGAGGGCATCTGACGTGGCAGGAAGCAACCGAATGCGGCTGGCAGATTTGCTCTGCATTGCAGCACGCTCATAACCACGGAGTCATTCACCGGGATCTGAAGCCGGCCAACCTGTATCTGTCGAAAGACGGCTCGGTCAAGCTGGGCGACTTTGGCATCGCACTGGATCTGGGAGCGAGTCAGATCACCGATCATGGCATGACCGTCGGCTCCTACATGTATATGTCGCCGGAGCAAATCCGCGGCGAGCCTGTATCCGAGCTGACGGACCTGTACGCCCTGGGGTGCCTGCTTTACGAGATGCTCACCGGAGCACCGCCGTTTATCGGGTCCAGCTTTGCTCAGATTTTTGACCAGCATTTGAATGCGCCAATCCCCAGCGTCCGGGAAATGGCGGCCAGTTGCCCCGAGCCCATCGATACGCTGATCCGGCTACTGTTGGACAAGGATCCTGGCGGACGTCCTATCAATGCGCGCGAGGCACAGGGAACACTCGCCCAGACCTGTTTCGACGAGCGCGGCATCAATCTGCGTGCAATGTTCGAAGAACGGCTGGGCACGGCGGGAGTACAGGAACTGGTCGTCGGTGGTGGATATGAACGCGAAGTGTCTTGGAGCCGCCTCGCCATGATCGCCGGACTGCTCGCTGTGGGCATCGCTGCAGCCGCCCTGCTGGGCCGATAGCATTCGTCTTTCAGAAACCGCGACAGATCAGCCTCATAAGGAATCGCCATGTCATCCCGAATCGGCCTGTGCAGTTTTGCCGGTGGAGTTGCTCTGTTTCTGTGGGGAGCACTGTCGTGGGCGGTCCTTCCCATGCGAGTTGACAATCTGCAGGAGTTTAATGAAGAGGACAAAGTCGCCGCTGTTCTCGATGCGAGCACGAACGGGCACGGTGTTTACGTTTATCCGAAGGGGGACGGGAAGCTGGCCAACGGCCCATTCGCCTTCGTCATCTTTCGCCCGGGAGCCACAATGCCAAGGTCGCGTCTGATGGTGCGAGGGTTTCTGGTGTGCGTGCTGGCAGCGGGACTGATGAGCAACCTCTTGCTGCAGTCGTCGGTTACGACTTACGGAGGACGAATTCTCTTCTGCGTGGTTGTGTGCCTCACCGCGGGCGTACTCGTGCGACTGTCTGACTGGAACTGGTGGCATTACCCGACGTCGTACATTCTGCTTGAGTTTCTGCATCTGTTGGTCAGCGGAGCCGTCCTGGGGCTCGCCATCGGCAAGCTCATCGTGCCAAGCGACAGCATCAGCGAGTCAAAGCCCAGCCTCGCGAAGTCCTGAGCAACTGGTGGTCAACACTCTCCGGCGGACAACTGCATGCTCCCCGTGGCCGAACAGGTTGATGACTGGCACGCGCAACCACTGCAGCCAGTTCCGTCGCTGGCCGAGGCCCAGCAATACTGTCGCAAGCTCGCGAGGTCACATCACGAAAACTTTCCGCTCGTCTCGTTTCTGCTGCCCAGAGGACTGCATCAGCATTTCTTCAACGTGTACGCCTACTGTCGCTGGGCCGACGATCTGGGCGACGAGATGGGCGATTCTCAGCGGTCACTCGAGCTGCTCGCATGGTGGCGAGAGGAACTGCAGGCCTGTTATGCGGGCCAGTGCCGTCACCCAGTGTTCGTTGCACTGCAGCCGACCGTCCAGCAGTTCAACATCCCGTTGCAGCCGTTTGACGACCTGATCTCTGCATTCGAGCAGGACCAGTCGGTGCGCGAGTATCATTCGTACGCGCAGCTTCTCGACTACTGCACGCGCAGCGCGAATCCGGTCGGCCGGATCGTGCTTCATCTTTGCGAGCGGTTTGATGAACAGAACGCCGAATGGTCCGATGCCATTTGCAGCGGACTGCAGCTCGCTAATTTCTGGCAGGATGTCGTACGCGATCTCGACATCGGACGCATCTACCTGCCCGCCGAGGACCGTGATCGATTCGACGTCGCTCGCGAAGACCTGCTGGCGAAACGCACAACGGACCAGTTCGTCGAGCTGATGGAGTTCGAGGTCAGTCGGGCGCGCGAGCTGCTGGTCGCCGGTCTGCCTCTTGTCGCGCGACTGCCGGGGCGTTTGCAGGTCGACATTGAACTGTTCGCCCGCGGCGGGCTGAGGATTCTGGATCGGGTTCAGGGCATCGGGTACCGTGTCCTGGAGCAGCGACCGGTCGTCACAAAACTGGATGCGTTTCGGCTGCTCGTTCCATGCATTGGCAGAGCGTTCCTCAGAAAGCTCATTTGATGCCCGACCCGCTCGCCGATTCTTACGAATTCTGCCGGAAGCTGACCCGGCGTACGGCGACGAATTTCTATTACTCGTTCACGGGTCTGCCACGCGACCGCTTCAAAGCGATGTGCGCTCTGTACGCGTATATGCGAGTCTGCGACGACATCGGTGATGACGATTCGTTGCCGCTGGAGCAGCGGGCGCCGGCCCTTCAGTGGTGGCGGGATATCGTGTCCATGCGTCTCACGTCAGACGCGTCTCCATCCACACAACTTCCGGCCGCTCCATTCGTGCACGAGACGCTGCAGAATGGCGTTTCAGTATTGCCGGCCATGCAGGATTCCATGGCGAGGTTCAGCATTCCTGTCGATTGCCTGCTGGACGTGATTACCGGAGTCGGCATGGATCTCGACGCGCACGATGGGACCGGGTCGGCGGGTACCGCTGACGCCGGCGACATGTGTCGGTTTCAGACCTTCGAAGAACTTGCCGACTACTGCTATCACGTGGCCGGTGTCGTGGGCCGCTGTTGCATCCATGTGTGGGGCTTCACGAATCCACGGGCGCTAACTCTGGCGATTGACTGTGGACTGGCATTTCAGCTCACCAACATTCTGCGGGACATCGCCGAGGACGCCGACAACGGACGGGTGTATCTGCCGGCCGAGGATCTCCGTCGTTTTGATTATCCCGTCGAGGCAATTCAGAGCCGTGTTGTTGACGATCGGTTTCACGACTTAATGGAATTTGAAGCCGACCGTGCGGCTGAGTACTACAGCCGATCACGGGAGCTGTTCCAGTATCTGGAACCAACCGGCCAGCCGATTCTGCAGGCGATGATGCGCATCTATGAAGGCCTGCTGACCGAGATTCGCCGATCCAATTACGACGTGTATTCTCGCCGCATCTCTTTGCCCACGTGGCGAAAGCTCCTGATTGCAACTGGGGCGGCAGTTCGGCACCGCTTGAATCCCCGGGCGAAGGAGGCAACGCCAACGACTCCCAGTGGCCCGTAGGGCGGAGGACTCATTCAGCGGCGCCTGATCGAACAGGCGGCTCAGACCTGACGTTCGAGACGCGGTGCGTCGGCCCAGAGGCTTTCCAGGTCGTAGAGTTCACGGCCTTCGGGCGAGAAGACATGCAGCACGGCATCGCCGTAGTCGTGGAGCAGCCAGACACTCTCGGCATCAGCGCCTTCTGAACCCAGTCGCGGCTGGCCGCGCTTCTTCATGATGCGGTCAACTTCTTCGCCGAGTGCTCGACCCTGACGGTTGCTGGTGGCCGTGGTCACAACGAAGTAGTCACAAATCGACGTGATACTCCGCATGTCCAGGATGGCGGTATCAGCCCCGCGGTAGTCGTCGGCAATCTGCGCAATCAGGCGAGCGATTTCGAGAGTCTCATCAGTCCTGGTATCTTCGGTCACGCTCGCACTCATAATCAGGAACCCTGGAAAGCAACTGGTCCAGCCTTCAGGGCCGCGGAAAAGCCAGTCTTAGAAAAAGTTGAACATGTAATACTTGACGACCAGCCCGGCGAAGACGACCGAAACCATACTCATGAGTTTGATGAGGATATTCAGGGCCGGGCCACTGGTGTCCTTGAACGGGTCGCCAACGGTATCACCGACGACGGTCGCCTTGTGAGCCTCGGTGCCTTTGCCACCGTGAGCACCCGACTCAACGTACTTCTTGGCGTTGTCCCAGGCTCCACCCGCATTGGCCATCATGATGGCTACAGCGAATCCCGTGGTGAGACCACCCGCCAGCATGCCCATGACTCCGGCCACACCCAACGTCAAACCCACTGCGATGGGCACCAGCAGGCCAAGGAGTGACGGGATGACCATCTCACGCTGAGCAGCCGACGTACTGATGGCGACACAGGATGCATACTCCGGTTCACCGGTGCCTTCCATGATTCCGGGTATTTCACGGAACTGACGTCGAACTTCCTCCACCATCGCACCGGCCGCTCGGCCGACGGCTTTCATGGTCATGGCACAGAACACAAAGCACAGCATCACTCCCATGAACATGCCGACCAGCACGCGCGGGTTCATGATGGTGACATTGTAGAAGTTAACGAAGTCAGGAATCGTGGCTTTGCGATTGCTGACAACGGCCCCCTGATGCGACAGTTGGTCAAGGTCAACACCAGCAATCTTGTCTCCCGGACGCGCCGCGTGCATTTTCGCGAGTGCTGTACCCGCCTCAATGCTGCGCTGCGGCATCAGCAGCCAGGGTTCAGGAGCCGCACCTTCGTGTTCGACGACTGCAATAACTCCTCTACCGACTTTGACGATCTCGGTATCCGCAGGCTCCGCCGAGTATGCCACCTGGCCTTCGAACTCCGCCGCCCAACGATCGAAACCAACGCGGACTTCTTCCACATAAGCCGCCAGCAACGCCAGCGCGGTCAGGGCCGCAGAGCCGATCGCAAACCCCTTGCCTGTCGCAGCGGTTGTATTTCCAAGACTGTCGAGCGCATCAGTCCGTTCACGAACTGTCGGGTCCTGGCCACTCATTTGCGCGTTGCCGCCCGCGTTATCGGCGATCGGACCGTACGCGTCTGTTGCCAGTGTGATGCCAAGCGTACTAAGCATGCCGACGGCAGCGATGGCCACGCCGTACAGGCCGATGGCAAACAGCTGTGGCTCGTCGTAGTCGAATCCGGTGCAGGCACCAAACGCCGTCAGAATCGAAATTCCGATGACCACAATGGGAACCCAGACGCTGTAAAAGCCTTCCGCAATACCCGCAATGATGACGGTCGCCGGACCCGTGACGCCCTGGTCAGCGATCCGTTTCGTGGGAGCATACTCCTCACTCGTTGAGTACTCCGTCCAGCGGCCGATGATCACACCAGCAGCCAGACCGGTACAAATCGCCCAGAAGACGCCGAAGAGACTGTTTCCTGTTGGCAGCAGAGAATCCGAGGGGATACCAGAGTTCTGAGACGGACCAACCAGCATCAGATAGACAAGTCCCGCAGCGACGACCGCAACCGCGACACTGCTCGCATTGATGCCCTTGGCCAGCGCACTCAGCAGGTTCCGCTGTGTGGCGCCCTCTTCGGCCCGAACGAGGTAGATCCCCATAATCGACAACGCGATACCGGCGGCAGCCAGAACCATCGGCAACAGCAGCATCATGTACTGCATCTGTGGATAGCCGGAGTACGCTGCCACGCCCAGAGCGGCACTGGCCAGAATCGAACCGCAATAGGATTCGTACAGGTCAGCCCCCATACCTGCCACGTCGCCAACGTTGTCTCCGACATTATCAGCGATGGTCGCCGGGTTACGAGGATCGTCTTCGGGAATGCCAGCTTCGACTTTCCCGACCAGGTCGGCACCGACGTCGGCCGCCTTGGTAAAGATGCCACCGCCGACGCGGGCGAACAGTGCCTGACTGCTGGCCCCCATACCGAAGCACAGCATCGTCACAGTGATCTCTTCCAGCGGCATGTCCGGCACGATCCAGTTGAGGACGGCGAACCAGACGCAGATATCCAGCAGCCCGAGCCCGACCACAACCAGTCCCATGACCGCGCCGCTGCGAAATGCGACCTGCAGGCCCTGATTGAGTGATTGCTTGCAGGCCTGGGTCGTGCGTGAACTGGCGAGGGTCGCGGTCTTCATGCCGAACCAACCGGCCAGACCTGAGAAGAAACCGCCCGTCACGAAGGCGAAGGGCACCCAGTGAGATTGCGCGTTGAATACAAATGCGACGATGGCCAGCAGGATGCTGACGACAACGAAGAAAACGGCAACAATTCGGTACTGCTGCTTGAGATACGCGTCGGCTCCCTCGCGAACATAGTCCGCGATTTTCACCATGGTTTCGTCGCCCTCATCCTGAGCGACCACCCACTTGAAGAACTTGCGGGCAAAGAACAGTGCCAGCAACGAGCCGAGCAGACAGACCACCCAGGCAAACACGATCGGCGTCTGATTCAACTGGAGTGCTTCACCCTCCTGGGCGAGCGCTTCCAGCGGCACGGCGAGCACGCTGAAGCAGATCGTGGCGAGAATTGTGAGAAAACGATTGACCTGGCGGGCACCTGAAAAGCGGCTCATCCTGACGGTTCCAGTCCTGCTCAACGGGTTGTCTTGAGTTGACCTGATGCGGATTGCGAGGGCTCAGTCAGTGTTGAGCAGCAGGTTTCCGCAGAAACGTGCTGAAACAGGCCCGAGCCCCGGCGCGGGGCGGCGAGTGTAATTGGCCATTTGCCATTGTCAACGACCGCAAAGCCACCTACGCCGACTGCTGCTACGCCCGGTTTTCATCAAGCATCGGCACGATTCCGTGGAACGTGCTGACTGTCGCTGCCGCGTCGTGTCGCGGGCTGGGAAGTTAAGATGCCTCGACGGCCGGGCGCGGTGCGTCCTTGAAGCGGAAGTCCATTTCAATGGCCTTTTCCGCCATCATCAGCAGCATGTTCCTGTCGACGTTCGGACACGCCAGATGTGGTGCCGCGGCTGCGGTGTTTCGGCTGTCGAATTTCGGATCGTCTCGCCAGTAGGACTCGTATACGCGGAGATGCTCGTAGAAAAGTTGTTCGACCTCTGTCGGGTTCTCAACTTCCGCCCCATAGCCGTGAAACACAGATCCCTTGAAGCCATACGCGTCTTCCAGCACGTCGCGGACAACACTGACTCCGGTCGGTTGCGAAGGCGTCAGGTGATAGGTCTCACCATGAAACTGGCGGTTCGTGAAAATGTGGGAAATCACAGCCGACACCCAGTCCACCGGCACAAGATTCTTGTTCTCGGTGCCGTCCAGAGTCACCCGGGTCAATTCATCGGTCGGTCGCCCAAGTTCAGCGTCCTGCGCTTTGACCAGTGTGTAGGCCAGGTGCAAAGTCGCATAGAACCCATGAAATGTCGTGGTAAACCCATTCGTCGAATCACCGACAATGATTGCCGGGCGGTACACCGTTGGCGGACTCAGGAAGTCGGCATCACGCACCATCTCTTCAGCCGTGACCTTGCTTCGTTCGTAGTCGTTGCCCAATTCCTGCCCGACGTTGAGTTCGGTTTCAAGAACAGTGCCCGTGCGACGTCCGCACACGTATGAGGTCGACACCTGGTGAAAATCCCGAATGCCGGTTTCACGGCAGACATCCAGCACGTGGCCGGTGCCTTTGACGTTTGACCGCCAGGGTTCGCCTTCAGGGTCGGTGCTGATAAATGCCAGACTCGCGGCGTTGTGCAGCATGCTGTCGCAGTTTTCGCCAACCCAGGCGAGGTCGTCATCGCTCAGCCCCAGTCGGTCTTCGCTCAGGTCACCTTCCATCACGTGCGGACGCGGCAACTCCTCGCCCAGGACGCGATCCCAGGTCCCCATCAGCTCGGCGACCCGTTCCTCGGCGCTCTTGCGTCGGGATCGACGGACAACGACAGCGACCTGAACACCGGCATGGGCCAGATCGCGGAGCAGGTAACGTCCCAGCAGACCGGTAGCGCCGGTCAACAACACCTGGTAGTTCATGGAATGGCTCTAAGCGTGACGGAAGTCCACTGCCGTGAAGTCCAAAAGCGGCGGCAGCAGGCAGGATGGTGGGTAAACAAAGTGACCCGGGATGGCTCCGTCCGAGCGGAGGTTTCCAGTGTACGAATCCGGAACGCATTATCAATCAACCGCGTAACACGTGACGTCAAGTTCCCGACGCCGCGCTCTCCTGATCGCATATACCGGCAGATTCGGACAATTTCACAGGAGACACCTGGCCCACGAACTCGCTGCCCATCGGTTCCAGGAATTGTCAGGACGCCGATCAATCAGGGTCTGATCCGCGAACTTCTGGCGGGGGGCCATCAGCCGTGGCGGAACATTGTCGTCGAGTTGAAAGACGTCGATTGATGCCTGCGACTGCCGGTGAATTACGCCGACCGGTCAAAACTCTCCCGGCGGCACGCCGTCTGCGCGGCGCATCAGATTAACGAGGACCCGGCGGTCGATGGACTCGCTGACGAACTTGACCGAACCGTCGGCCAGCAGGATGTGACATCCCTGGGGGTGACGACTGCTGAATCCTGGACTGACCCGTTGAGACTCACCCAGCGGCTCGCCATCGGCCGTCACGTTGATGCCGAAGACAGCCAGCGCACCAGGTTGCTCGGCCGTTCCCAACCCAGTCGGCACACCCACGCGGTTGAGCAGCGACATATCGGCGACGTCGCCGCTGGTGACCGTCGCGACAAGCGAAAGCGGACTGACCGTCCCAACTTTCGGAATGCCCGACCAGTAGGAATTGAAGCTGCCCTCGACACCATGCTCCGGCCAGTCACGTCCCTTGGCCGGCAGTCGCCGTTCGCCCACAAGCACGGTGTTCGATATGCCGTCCGTGATATATTTCATTGAGACATTCGTATTGCAGCCGAAGATACCGTGTACGTACCAACCGCGATCCGGATGGTTGAGAGGTCCAAAGCCAGACGGCAGGCCGACGCCAAAGTTACCCACGTAACTTGTCGGACCGGGCCCTGCGGCGGATGGATGGGCGTCTGAGTCGTTTGGGCATTGGTATCCAGGTAATGATCTGCTCACGACGTGCTGCTGCGCGTCGCCTTCGATCGTGTCGCTTCCGAAGGGCTCATTGAAATTGATCTGCCGGAAAAGGGGTTGCTGGTCCATATATGGCAGAATCCGCGTCCCCCAGCCGTAGGCACCGCGGCTTTCAATCGCGTCCTCAGGGGGACGAACAGCAACCCACCCAGGAGGAAACGTGCTGTTGACGTCGTGATAGTTGTGCAATGCCAGGCCAAGCTGCTTCAGGTTGCGCTTACATTGTGAACCTCTGGCCCGGACGCGGCCGCGGTTCATCGTCGGCATCAGCAATGCGAACAGCGCCACGAGAATGACGAGAACAACAACAACATCCAGGAGTGTGCGGCCGCGTCGAGTGTTCCTGTACATATCCAGGCTCCTTGTCGTTCAGCCGGTCTGATCCCGTCACCGCTTCAGAATTTCCCAATCGTCAACCCGTCGGACCGGCGCATCAGATTAACGAGGACCCGCCGGTCGATGGACTCGCTGATGAAACGAGACGAACCGTCGGCCAGCAGGATGTGACATCCCTGGGGGTGACGACTGCTGAATCCTGGACTGACCCGTTGAGACTCACCCAGCGGCTCGCCATCGGCCGTCACGTTGATGCCGAAGACGGCCAGTGCACCAGGTTGCTCGGCTGTTCCCAGCCCAGTCAGCTCTCCGCCTCGGTTGAGAAGCGACGTATCGGCGACGTCGCCGCTGGTGACCGTCGCGACAAGCGAAAGCGGACTGACCGTCCCAACTTTCGGAATGCCGGACCAGTAAGAATTGAAGCTGCCCTCGACACCATGCTCCGGCCAGTCACGTCCCTTTGTCGGCAGTCGCCGTTCGCCCACCAGCACGGTGTTCGATGTGCCGTCAGTGATATCTGCCAGCTTGACATTGGAATTGCAGCCGAAGATACCGTGTACGTACCGACCGCGATCCGGAGGGTTGAGAGGCCCAAAGCCAGACGGCAGGCCGACGCCAAAGTTGCCCACGTAGTTTGTCGGACCGGGCGCTGACGCGGGTAGAGAAGTACCTCGGTCGGACGGGCATTGGTACGCCGACAACACACGGCTCACGACTCGCTGCTTCCCGTCGCCTTCGGTCGTGTCGCTTCCGAAAGGCTCATTGAACTTGATCTGCCGGAACAGAGGTGCCTGGTCCATGAATGGCAGAATCTGCGTCCCCCAGCCGTAGGCACCGCGGCTTGCAATCGCGTCCTCAGGGGGACGAACAGCGACCCAACCAGGAGGAAACGTGTTGTGGACGTCGTGATAGTTGTGCAAAGCCAAGCCAAGCTGCTTCAGGTAGTTCTTACATCGTAAAGGTCTACTACGATGGCTGCGGCTGTGGTTCATCGCCGGCATCAGCAATGCGAACAGCGCCACGAGAATGACAAGAACAACAACAACATCCAGCAGTGTGCGGCCGCGTCGAGTGTTCGTGCACATTTCCAGGCTCCTTGTCGTTCTGCCAGTCTGATCCCGTCAACGCTTCAGAATTCCCCAATCGGCACGCCGTCGGAACGGCGCATCAGGTTGGTGAGTATGCGGCGATCGATTTCCGCACTGATGAATCGGACGGACCCGTCTGACAGCAGGACGTGACAACCGCCCTCGTGTCGGCTGCTGAATCCGGCCGTGACCTGCTCGAAATCTCCCAGTGAGGTCTCGTCGGCTGCGCGGTTGATTCCGAAATACGTCAGTGTGCCAGGCGAGTCATTCGTACCAAGCGCCGTCAAATTGCCCGTGGTACTGAGTGGTCCACTGCCTGCGGCCAAATTACCAGTGACAGTCGCCACGATGGATAGTGGGCTGACCGTGCTCTTGCTGGGGATTCCAAACGAGTAGGAATTGAATGGGCCCTCGACGGCATCGACCGGCCAGTCGCGGCCCTGTTCTGGAACACATCGCTCTCCCGCGAGTACGACATTGGATGTTCCGTCCTTGATGTCACGAAACCGAATGCGGGAATTGACGCCAAAGATTCCCTGCAACGGAGTCGTGTCCGCGCCAAACACGGTCGGAAGTCCGACTCCAAAGTTGCCCACGTAGTTCGTCGTCGCCATTCCTGGAATGACACCGCCAGCCGCCTTTTCCGGCCTCTTGTCACTCGGACAGCCGAACGTGGGCAGCACAGTCGAAACGAGCGGCGGTTTGTTGGCCCCAACACCCAGCGGCTGTTTGAAGTCGAATCCAGCATACAAGTCGAGTGCGTCGAGATACGGCAGGAGGAACGTGTTCCAACCATGTGCCCCGCCGGTCGAAGTCTGCCCGCTGGAATCGCTGTTCCGCACTGCGACCCAGCCTGGTGGAAACGCGGAATAGACATCGTGGTAGTTGTGAATGGCCAAGCCAAGCTGCTTCAGATTGTTCTTGCATTCTGACCGTGGAAAAGTCCGGGGGTGACCCCGGTCGAACATGCAGCCGGGGACTATCAGCGTGAACAGGAGCAGCAGAATCACAATCGTGACCGTGACGTCGACTAAGCTGATTCCACGTCTCGTTTGCCTGGTCATAAGAGGTCCTTTGGAAGCTGAGAATGACAGGAGACGAAGCGACAGTGTGTTCGGCGCGGGTCTCCGACCCCGCCGAAGTACGGACCGAAGGTCTCCCCGAAACCTCCTGGCAACTTTGAGGCAGTAGGGGAGATCGGATGAGACCTTCGGTCGAAAAGCCGGCGGGGTCGGAGACCCGCGCCGAACTCAGGTAATTGACAGCAGATCAAATGACGCAAACGACAAGTGTACAATGTTCATCACGTTAATGCGTGATTCCAGAAGTAGCCATCCGTAATGTGTGAAAAACCGGCATCAACCGGGAATTCGTAAGATTGCACATGTGGCTGACGACAGTGGAATCTGGATTTGCGGGGTTTCCGTCGTGTCCGGTTCCGAATCGGGTGGCAGACCCGAGTCCGTTTTGCGGCGGACCGCCTGGATGCGATACGCTGAGCACCAGAGTAACTCGCATCAAATCAGGGCGGCGTGCATGTCATTACTGAATCCCGCGATCGTCTATGGGCTGGGCCTGGCCGCGATCCCAGTCATCCTGCACTTCCTGATGCGGGCAAAACCAAAGAAAATCGTGTTCCCCGCACTGCGGATCATCCGTCGCCGAAAGATGCAGAATGTTCGCCGGATCCGCCTGCGACACATCTGGCTGCTGTTGTTACGTGTGCTGGTTGTGGGCGTGCTTGTGGCCGCCATCACCCGACCGTCTCTGCCGGCGGCCAGCTACGGTCTGAACACAACCGAGGCATCGACACTTCTGGGGATCGCCGCCGCAGCAGCCGGAGCCTACTTCGCGCTGATGAAGTGGTGGCAAAAGCAGGGTCTCGCGAACCACACGATCAACTCCCGACGCACCAGCCTGCGCGGAGGATTGGGAGTTCTGAGCGTGCTGCTGTTTGCTGTACTGGTTGGGTGGCCGTATCAGAAACGTGTCGGCGCCGAGATCACAGCTCCGCTCGCTGAAGTCTCCACAGACCTGCCAGTTGCGGGGGTCTTTCTGTTCGACACATCGCTGAGCATGGACTACCGCGAAGACAGTCGCACGCGACTGGACGTTGCGAAAGCGATTGCCGTCGAGCACCTGGAGACGTTGCCGACAGGCAGTCGCCTGGCAGTCGCGGACTCAACAGGTCTGGCGCCGATTCTGTTTCAGGCGGACATGGCCGGAGCACAGGAACGCATCGACAAACTGAAAGTCGGTCCGCTGGCCTTGCCACTCAACGAGCGGCTGCGATCGGCTCTGGCTCTGCAGGAAGACGATCGCAAACGCACGCTGGACACGCTGGACACCGTGCCGGCCGACGCGCGGACAGACCGGCTCGTTCGCGAGGTCTACATCTTCACTGACCTGTCCCAGTCCGCCTGGCGAGCCAGCAGCGCAAAGTTCCTGCGAGATGAACTGGAGCGGTTGCCGTTCGTCAGCGTGTATCTGATCGACGTGGGAGTCGACACGCCGCGCAACATTTCGCTGACCAATCTGAAGCTGTCACGCGAGGAGGTCACCGAAGACAGCGATATCGTTGTCGAAGCAGACGTGACGTCGCTGGGATTCGACGACGAGTCGGTCATGGTGGAATTTCATGTGGTCGGCGCATCGGGTCAGTCGATCAAACAGGGCGAGTCCTCGATCCCACTCAGCGATGGCGGCGGACAAAAGGTCCGGTTCATGACACGGGCGACCGGTGATCGACTGACCCGAGGAGAACTGCGGCTGGTGACCAGCGATCCGCTGGCGGGCGACAATCTGCTGTGGTTCACAATCGGTGTACGCCCGCGGTTGCGGGTACTGATTGTCGCTCCGGCCCCGGACGATGAAGAGTCGAGCATCCTCGATTCGGACGCCACGGAACTGTACGTCACGCTGGATTCGCTGGGATACGACGTGACATTCGCGCCGGCGCACAAACTGGAAACGACCGATCTTGATCAGGTGGAAGTCGTCTTTCTGGTCAACGTGCCGGCTCCGTCCGAGAACTCTTTTGCGCGTCTGAAACAGTTCGTGTCGGACGGAGGCGGACTGACCGCGTTTCTGGGCTCACTGATGGAAGGTCAGACGATCGGCATCGACCCGGTCGCGTGGAACACGGAAACAGCGAAGTCATTCCTGCCCGGCGAACTGATCGCCGGCCTCCCCCGCGGCGAAGTGCGTGGCCTCGACGTCAAGGACACAACGCATCCGCTCATGCAGCCGTTCTCCGGACAGGGTGTCTCCGCGCAGGTCGCGCTGATTCCGGTGTGGAGGTTCTGGAAAGTCACTCCAGCCGCGGACGCAAGTGCAATCGCCCGTTTCACGGACCCGCAAGCGACGCCGGCTCTGATCGAGCGGGCTCACGGCAACGGCCGGACGATCTTCCTGACGACGGCCGGCAACCTGACCTTCGATCGCCGACGACAGTGGAGCCGCCTGGCAGCCGAGTGGCCGTTCATAGCACTCGTCGACCGCATGACGCTGTACCTCGGCCATCGAACCGGGGCGCAGCTCAACTTCGCAGCCGGAGAAGAAGTCCTGTTGCCCCTCGATCGCCAGACGCCCGTCGAGGAGTACCTGCTCCGCAAACCCGGCGGAGTGCAACTCCGTAATCGACTCGCCGTAGACGCGACAGGGATCCGCATCACCGAGACAGATGAAGTTGGCAACTACCAGGTCCGCGGTGTCGACTCGGAATTCACCGCCGGATTCGCCATCAACCCGCCGTCGGAAGAAAGCGCCTTCAGTCGCCTGATCCCCGCCGATCTGGACAACCTGTTTGGCGAAAAACGCTACGGCGTGGCACGCGACATCGAAAGCCTGACCCGCTCCGTCACAACAGGCCGCCTGGGCATCGAAATCTTCCCACTGATCCTGGGCCTGGTGATCCTGGTGTTCTGCCTGGAACTCATCGTCGCCAATCGATTCTACGAAGCCGATCAGTCACCCGAGACGGCGTCTCGCAAGGCAGTAACCGTTTAAGCCCGCTGAAAAGCGTTCCACAACGGATTTCGGGCAATCTGCGGTTGTGCAACTCCTTCAGGGCCCCTTCAGGGTTGGTGTGCTCGAATCCGTGTTCCTGGGGTGGCGCCGCTGCGCGGCTTGCCCCAGGCTATGTTGTGAAACGCCCTCGGCGTAAGTCTCCTTCCACAAATCGGCAACTTGTTTCGGACGCGTTCCCAAAGCGGCAGAGCCGCAACCAAAAGTAGGATGGGCACTCTTGCCCGTCCATTGCCGGTGCCGGGACGGGCAGGAGTGCCCATCCTACGATGCGCGCGCACGGCGCGCATGCCTGACGACGG